>Ga0100402_1006849_pt1 | contig 11181 bp, 9 predicted proteins | sample CryGeyme20150102_FD_80419 | JGI IMG/M metagenome (GOLD analysis project Ga0100402, IMG submission 80419) | Groundwater microbial communities from Crystal Geyser aquifers in Utah, USA - Crystal Geyser metaG 2015-0102 | ecosystem: Environmental > Aquatic > Deep subsurface > Groundwater | place...
ACAAATGCCTGATTCTGGCTTGCATAACTGCCGTCAACTATTGTCTGTTCATTTCTGCAGGCTGCGAAAGCTTAGCGCTTGAGAACGACTACGCTGCTTTATTAAGTGTTGCCAAAGTTTGCAGCTGGTTGGGAGTACTTTGCCACGGAGGTTGGCTCTACTTCGTTTATATCTAACAAAGCAAGGTCTAGTAAGTAGAGGTGAGTAGAAAGCAATATTCGGATGCAGCTTTCAGAGAGTAGGAGGACAACACTGTGATGGGCGGAGATGAATGAATTAACACGTGATATAGTAGGCTATATGAGAATAATTATAGGCATCATAATATCTCTCTTATTACAATTATATGACAACAATGAACCCGCTCACGCTAAGCTACCTGAACTCCTATAAACAACTACAACAAAAAGAACTGTCGAAAAAGGCTAATCGGGTACTCCTGGAAATTGAGGAAAGTTAAGATGCATGGACTGTCGCCTTGGAGCTCATTAAAAGCTAAAATGCGGAAATCGTCATGCATGGGGCACAACTGCTCAGCAAAAAGCTTAATGTCCCACCTCCAGCTTAGCTCAACCTTGAAGGATGTCTTTAATTTTTAGTATAAATCAAGAACAAAAAAGCCCTTCTCTGGCTCTGTACAGCCAAAACAATTGTCCACCTGAGCCCAAGCCAACCGTATCTGCCAAACAATCTTTCTCTCCAGTAAACTCTTCAACTCATCAGATAGATACCAGCTGCTCTTTCTCATGTCAGAACAAGAGCTCCTCTTAGCACAATGGAGATGAAGCAAGCCTATTTGACAGCTTGTATGCCTCTCATGAAGTAGGGAATAAAGCAACATTCTTGGCTTGTTACCTAGATTCTCGATGCCTTTGTGAGTTATGGAGCCAAAGTTAAGTAACCTGCAATTGTCTAATTTTTATTGAGTATGCCTTTGGATGAAGGAGGCACAATCCTATAATAGATCATTGGTTACTACAGTTTTCCGACTTTAAATAGCAAAATAATTAAGTACTTGTCTCAGAATAGGCAAGATGATAGCAGTTTCAAGTTGCATGTTGCCTTTCTCAAACAAAATTCATTCAAAGATATATAGTTTTAAGATTTGCGAGGATTATTCGAGTACATACTTATTTGTCTCAGTCAAGAAGACAAAGAAGCTTCAAATAGATTGACTGACAGCTATTAATTATGGAGCTCTGTTTGCAAACAATATGCTGAGGAATAATTGTCAACCAACATAAAATAAATTATAAAAGATGGAATGCTGACACTCTGGAACCTCACTCTCAAAACAGCATTGCTCAAATAATTACCTTCCACATCATCCTCAACTAAACCAGAACACCTTTCTCTTTCTTTAGATCTGGATGATTCTTCTTCTGGTGATGAAATGATCAAAAGAACCTCATAAATTGAGGCCAACACTTCTGCTGATTTCTTTAGATAGTATGCTGGAGATTTTCTCGTTCTTTGTCTCCAAACTTTGTCAAACGTTCCAGAAGCAATCAGCCAAATGATGTCGGTTGGATAAAGTTTGGCATCTTAAGGTGAACTACTTCATTTGGAATTGGCCATATATGTTGCTTATAGTATCACAGTTATCTAGAACCCCAAAATTGTCAATGCTTCTGCTCAGCTCATCAGAATCATTCTCAATCGATCAACTCAGATGAATGAGTATCTTTGTAATAAAGTGATTGACCTTATTGGATAGATGTCGATTGTTCTTGCTGAAGTATCAGATTTAGTCTTGCCAACCTTGATTTTTCTAAGTAAAAGCCTTCAATTTTCATAACTGTCAGTCCGAGCCTCAGCTAGTCTATGCAATTTACTATAATCCATCGACACTACAAAAGGAAGCAGCATAGCTGATGGTCTCCAAGATTTTCTCAATCACACATACCAGGTTCTATTTAAATAGGGAATTTCTGATAGTGTCATCGAACACATCGCTCGAGCAATGGTAATATTTATTTACAAGTTCAGACAAACAGTCGAAGATTATGCCAGCTACTTGCAAACCTTCCAGCAGCAACTATCAGGATTAAACAAAGAAAGGAGAAAAAAGTTAGTGGAAGCATCAATAGCTGGTCAGTTGTACATCAATTCACAGTAGACGAGGAAAGATTAGCTGAATGAAAATGTTGAGGTGAGTGTTGTTAATCCTTACATGATACCGTTTGGATAGTATCTAGAGAAACAGATTTCTTTGCTTTCGGAAGCGGTTGCTTCTGTGGAAAAGAAAAAAGTATTTTCGGAAGGAGTGGTACTAATAAATCTGGCGATGAGGACTATGGCATTGGGAGAAGGGTAAATATGGTCTCAGCTATGCGATTACATACTTTCCTCAGGCCTGAGCATCACTCCTCCCATGCCAATTGTAATTTCACCAATGATAAATTTTATAAAAGTGGCATATGACACAAATTCTCTTACCTTAGTTTCGCATGCTACTGTTTTACTCAAGAAGTGGTGGCAGACTATAACGAACCTTCTGGATTTCTCTTTCGCCAGGCATGAGTTTACGCTTTCCTCGATTGTGCTCAATTTCCACGTCAAGACTGTCCAACTCATCAAAAAGCATCCCCAAATCAAGGAAGAACTGAATTATCAACCATAGGTCATAGTCAACTATATCATCAGTCTCTTCAGCAAGCGAGACATCTGGGAGTATGAGGCATTTAACAACAGCCTCAATTACCTCAATTTAGCATTGCAGCTAGGTTATCCTCCTCTCCCTATTCTGACCTGTCTCCTTGGTTCATTTGGCAAGTTACAGGAAACTCTCTGGCACAGTCTCAACTCGATGATTAGCTTTATTTACAAGCACTATGGATTCGACTTGTTTGTTCATGTATTGAGCGAGCTCGGATCACCCTTAGTTAAGGAAGGCAATCCATTGAGGAAAGAGCTGATGAATTCTTTATAGAAAGAGTAAAGCAAGAATATCAAAAACTTGCTGATGTCTCTGTGATTGAAATAAGTCTCTGCTTTGTTTTTTTTCTGTTCTCACTATACTAACTATTAAACTGGCTTATTATTGAATTATTCGAAATGGGACAGGGAGCTTGCTGCGAAAATAATGCAAACGATCCATCGCTTAGTTACTACAATGGAGGAAAGCCGATCTCCACCACAATCCAACCACGCTCCAGTCGACAATCTCGACGCTCCCAGAGAGATATTCTTAGCCCTCGCTCGCCCAAATACAAAGAATCGCAGATGCCACCATAAGTGAGCACCTATGTTAAGGAAAAAATGAAGTAATTACCTTAATTCGAACCAAAAAATCATAGGAGATCACAATAAGGAGAAAGTCGACCTGCCCACCTGATTGAGTCATCAGGCGTCACCTATCGTGGAACTTGGAAAGACGAGTAACCTCACGGCTATGGATAGTTATTCTTCAAAGATGGAAGCTACTATGTGGGTACATTCGCAAATGGTTTTGCACATGGCTAGGGAAGGTTCATCTTCAGCAGAGGCAGTTACTACTAAGGACAAGTCAGGCACAACATCGCAGAGGGAAGAGGAACCATCGTCAACTAAACATAAAATTACACTTACACAGGCGAATGGCTCAGCGATTTACCCAATGGCCAAGGCTAATAAATATGGAAAGATGGGACAGTATACAGAGGTGAGTTTCTAAACGGCTAGAAGCACGGTAAGGGATATTACACTTTTCCTGAAGGGGTTACCTATGATGGCTTTTTCAAACACGACCTCTTCGATGGCCACGGGAAGCTCGCTATGAAAAATGGAGAGTATTCAGGGGCATTTAAACGAGGTAAAATGGAGGGCAATGGCCGTTTTACTTGGAACGATAAAAGCTATTATGAAGGAGAGTATAGGAACAATCGAAAGCATGGCAAAGGAAAGTATGTATCAAGCTAAGGAAAATAGTTTGAGGGATCATGGGAAAATGGCTATCGACAAGGCGAAGGAGTCCTCACATCTGAGATAGGCATGTCTACTACAGGGACCTGGCACCATGGGGATTACCAAGGTTGATTGTGTTGATTTTGATTGATTTTTTCTGATTAATTGAAGTAGTGTCATTGAGCGGTTCTTCTCATAATTATCCAAATGCACAACTAGGTCGTCATCGATGAAGACTCTGTCTAACTAAATGTTGAAATGCCTGTATCTGAACGCAAAAAAGCTACCACCGTCATTCCTAACTGGGAGTTCAGCTGTCACTTCGATGGAATCGGCTAGTTTAAACTCTTGCTTTGCGCCAACGAAACATATGTCCGCAACATCATCGCCAAGAAATAATAAATGCCTGCCAAGGACAGCAAGAGATCAAAGATGCCTGCGGGGACGATAGTCAATGAACAATTTAATGTTTTTCTGAAGGAACCTGATGGAGTCAATGATAAATTGACTGATATTTAGGGCTAGTTGACCCTAACGCATTTGCCTTACAAAGGTATCAAATTGACAGTGAGCTTTTCATCCTTCTAGCCAAACGTTCATGATTACTTCGCTGCTAGATTCAGAATTACTGATAAAGACGAGAAGAAAACCAGAACAATTAGACTTGAGAAAGAAGAAGGCAAAACATGGAGCTGTCTTGTTGAAGATTTAGAGCTAGATCTCTTTCTCAATAAATACCTAGCTGTTGAGGTTGAATTAGATAGAGAAAGAGAGCAGGAATAAAGATTTGTTGGAATAAGAAACGAGGGAAATACTTGCTACATGAACTCAATACTGCAAATTCTCTTTTTCATGAGACCGCTTAGGAAGATGGTTATCGACTATCAGGGGTAAGGAAAAATCATGCTGGCTCTTAGAGATGTATTTTTAGGGCTAATGGATGGCCCTGATAGTCGTTCTGGACCTGTTGATGCCTAAGAGCTGATTGAGGCATATGGAAGGTTTGCAGGTTATCCTAGAAGGCAGCAGGACACACATGAGTTTCTGCTTGGTTTTCTGGAAGAAATAGAAGGGGAATGTCCTTCTCTTGCTCAACTGTGGCAAGGTCAATCTATTCAAATTTTAGAGTCAGTGTAGTAAGAAAAGCCTTACAGTTCTAAAGTCAAAGAAGACTTCAATGGCCTGGATCTTCCCTTGGAAGATTTCAAAGGAAATACATTTGGATAAATGTATGATTCTGTGAAATACCTACTATAAGTGGAACATGTTGAAGACAAAATTGAGACCGAAGATTTTGGTAAAGTCTCCTGCAAGAAAAGTATGTTTCTATCTATTCAGGTCGTCAATTTTTGAACCTTCCTCCTGTACTGTTTCTCACTCTCAAACGATACCAGTTCAAAAAATCGCAAATCAGACCCACTAAAATCATGGCGGATCTTCACTATCCTATCAAAATTAACTTAGGCTTTCTTTATGGAACCCCCACTGGCACCGATATGGAATATTAACTCTACGCAGTGACAGTCCACAGAGGGCAGCACTACTCCTCAGGTCACTACTACTCATTTGTCAACACTTCAGAAGACGAATAAAATCCATGTTGGGTAAAATTTGACGACAGCCGTGTTCAGTTAGCCTCTCAAGAACAAGCTCTCAATTTCACAGGCGGAAAGCGAAAGACTACAGCTTGGAATAGTGAGTTCGAAAGATTCATGGAGAATTAATTTGTAGCTCAAGATACAGCTTATGTGCTTGTGTACTACAAAAGGGAAGTATTTAAGGAATATCAAAAAATGAACGTGAATATTCCAAAGGATTGGTTCGAAAAAAAGAAGAAAATGAGAGCCTAAGAGCACATGGTTGATGAATCGAACAAAACTGAAGTGTAAGTGGCTGTACTTGATTTCAAAGCGGATCCTGTTGTATTTTGGTCTGCTTAGCCTATTCCGGTAGGATTAGACCCTCACAAAGATGCCGTCACTCAACTCAAAAATTTTAATTCATCTTTCCTGGGCTGCAAAGTTGGTTCTGTCTGGAAAGTGTCTAAAACTGACAGAGTAATAAAAAAAATCACTTAATTTGCTGATTTGGTTCAATCCCCTGCCCGCATTTTCGAACCAAAAAGAGGCCACAGGACTGTAGATTTTTTGCTAATAATCCCTGAGAACAGTGTTTGCTTTAAAGCAGTCGAAATGGTGAATGAAGGCAAGTAAGGCTTGGTAGTTATTCGACACATGGAAACAGATGGAGTAGTCTAGTAAATCAGACTCATCGACAAGAGTGGTCTTGAAGATCTCATCATCGAAACAGAAATTAAACTACACAAAAAAGTTTAGGTTGAAAGCGAGGCTCAGGATGCTTTCCAATATGGCTGGAACGACTACATATAGATATTTTTCTAGTGATATGTGTATAGCTGATATTATTGATACCCAAACATCAGAACAATCAATATCAGACAGGACTTCCATTGAGCTGATGGAGTGTCCCTCTTGCCAGATCAATTTCAGCCTTGTCAATAAGACCTTCAGGGTTGCCGAATATAGTTACCAGGATCTTGGCAAATTTACCAGAATAGACCAAATCCTTGAGATCATACTCCTTTGGCCTGAAGAAGCAAGGCCCAAAGATGACGGCTAAGTTGTAGGCACTCATCTTGTTGTATGCCTCCTGGCTAATCACGTAATCGTGCAGGAAAACAGCCAGTAGAGTGAATACCTTGTTGTTGACGTACTCCATCTTTGAAAGGACTTATTTGATGAGTTAGCCTTAGTCGCCTGTCTGGAAGTTGATGATTTTGCTGTAAATACCGTAATTAAAGAGTGGATTCCGTAAATTATTGAACAATTTTTTGAGACAACCTGAATAAATACAATAGTACCAACGACAACATAGACGTCCTGTTATTTACCAATCGCATTGAGATGATTGTCTATTATTTCACTTTCGAGACGTTCAAGTTCTTAGCTGTCACAATTCTTCCTGAATATTCCCTCAGCTCTTAGATCATTGGGCTTGCTCACTAGCCTAGTCAGTAGCTCTATCACAAGTCTAGGATAGCGACCGAACTATAAATCCTGAATTAGCAATCGATTTACATACTAGTCAATGTTTTTGCCATAAAGGTCGTTTTCTATGATTTGTACACTTTGTTTAAGTTTCGGTTGGGCCGTTTGACCCTCTCCTATTTCCTTTCTGACCTCAGAGTCGGCCTCCTTTAGAGAGATCTAGTTATCTACGTTGAAGAAAAGCTCATCACATAGACGATAGAAGGTCCCGTATGAAAATGTTTCGACTATCTTGACCATGAAGGAAGGTCCTAAGATGTAAACTTTTCTGAGCTTATAGAAGAAATGTTCAGGCCACTTTTCCACAAACCTTCTGAAAGCTAGAAAGTTGAAAATGCTTGAATGCTCATAAATGACGGCGAATGAGCTTTAGCGATTATTAACAAAATGATCCACTGTTTTGACAATGTACTCCTAGATCTACTCGCGATAGTTGCTGTCATAGTTTGAGGCGTGGAAGTGAAAGGTGTTGGGAATAAGCTCTTGACTGAGTTCGAAAAGGTGGAGTTATTCAATGTGCGAGTAGTTACGATCAAGTATTTTTTTCATTCTTTGGTTGAAGGAAGGATTATTACTGGTCACTAACTGTTTATAGCTAACGTGGGTGTCGATCAGCCTTGAGCCAAACGGTTTAGCATCCATCGGCAACTATGGTAATCCAATATTATATCGGCATACCCCTCAGCATCAATATAACCTTGTAACTAATATTACTAATGGAGCATACCTACCTGCAACAGCCCTTCAAACAGTACCGACTAGCACCACATTAGGCTTTCATGTAGTCTCTGTATCCTGTTTAAGGGAAAAACCGAGTCAAAGCCTTGATCGAAGGTGCTATCCTCAGATATCAGCAAAGGCTGTACAGAGGAGACAAGGACTATTATGAAGATTTACAAGCTATCCTTAACCATGAGCTCGATTTGGCTCCTCAAATTTTCAAAGAGTGCAAAATAATGGTGAGCAAAGATGGTAAGACAGTGCTAAATCAATGCGTAGACTGTGGACGCTACATGCCACCCTTCAAGTATTGTAACAATTGCCAACACGCCCATTATTGCTCCTAGGCATGCGAAATGAGAAGTAAATTTACTCATCAAAGCACCTGCAAACCCAGACAACTACCCTCCATCGATGGTGCTTTGCAGATAGAGGTACATATTGGTGGTGATCTTGGTAAAGATGTAGAAGTATACTATCAACATCAGATGAGGATGAGCCATCGAATTAGAGGAGAAAGCTTTATCAATGATCTTTTTGCTTATTGCATGGGAGAAGGTAAAATACAACTACCTGATGATAGCCACCCTGAAATCATCAATGGTCATCTCAAAATAGCAAGAACTGTCGACCCATCTCCTCCACCCTCTCAAAGTCCTTTCCTTCCCTAAAACCTTGACCAAATTGCTTAACTTTACACCTTGAATATCGCTCTTTCTCCTATTCTATAAAAAATATTGAAGAAAGGAGGTATTTTGACTCATTTAGTCCGCTAGATCCATAACAATCATCTCCACTTGATCTATATATTTCTATGCGCATGATGAAAATATAAGCTATGTTGATCATTATCCCTTTGTCCTTTGCTCGAATTCTTAGGTGGCTCGGGTGAGTGATGATCGGAGAAATTTGTTGTAAATTAATGCGGCACCTCTGGTAGCAGGGTGGAATAGGAAAAGGTAAAAGCAAACCCTGAATACATTGTAGGAGCGTAGAGACAGGAAAAAGAATATGTATCGAAGTAGACCTGAGAATGCTGTGAACATTCCGAATACAATCCAGTAAGTGAGCCATTATTTACAAAGTTGCGAGTCAGAAAGAGTCAATGCCTGAGTTAAGACAAATGCTACCTTGAAGGTCATGTAGGAGGGATATATCATACCGAAGATGGCGACAAAGAGATGTGAGAATACACCTGTGCCCAGTGCGATGACTGCCATGAGGAAGAAAGGAATAATGATGTAGGCCGGTCGAAGGTTACAAGCATTGGCAGGACGAACAACAGGATCAAAGTCCCTGAAGTGCTCGTCAACAGTATCGAAGAGTGGGTTGAAGAATTGCTTGACTGATTCGAGAATTTGCATCGTCTTTTGATTTTGTATCAACTATTATTATCAAGGCAATAACTATTATCAGCTTCCCAAAAATAATTTTACTGCTCTTATTAGACTTTTGAGAATTATTAGCAAATGCCAAAGAAAAAATATTTGAATTATCTTACTTTTGAGAGTTTAAACGGAATCAGACATTTGAAATTAAAATATTTTAGCAGTTAAGATGAACTTCTCTAAACAAGCAGATGAAATCACCTCGGTCAAAGTGCGCCAATCACCTGGAGGACAAAGCAACTTCTCCCTTGCTTGGGGAGAACCCGCCCCCGTCAACAAATATAAAGCTCCAGTCACCAACTCAGTTCCTCTAGCTCCTCTCAAGGAATCCAACCAACCTCCAACAGCTGGAAAAGTCCCTCAGGCCCATACTTCAGTGAAGGTTCGCAACCCTTCCGGAGGAAGATCCAATATCGTCTTTGGCTGATTTCAATCTGCTCTGACCTTACTATTTTTCCTCCGTTGCTCCGATCCAATTATTTAAAGATCAAATATTGAATTACAACTGAAAAACTGCTTGCTTGGTATTTTTACAATTCCAAGCTGGATGAAGTTACCTTGATTAATAAAATAAAAATGAATAATACTAAAAAATCATGGATGAGCCATAGCACAAAGAGACCTGATGGTTTTAGGGTCCTTCTCAAGCAGCGAGACAACCATCAATAAAGGGCATCACCAGTAACGCCACCCGAAATGAGAAATATTTCCAAAAGCTAACAAATCAATTGGAACTAAACTCGACAGACCCGAAATTACACAGAGATGAAAGACTACGTCAAGAAAAGGATGAGAACTTAGCATGGAGATATAAGCTAAATTTAGAGAAGAAGGAGTGCAATAAGAACACCCAATATACTTGAGACAAAGAAATAGTCATTGCTAGATAGTAAAAGACTGCAGAGTAGTAGCAATAGATACAGTAGTTTATCTGTGGCTCGAATGAAACCCAACGAAAGTATTCAGGACAGTCCATAAAAAGACAAGCTAAATATAAAGACAGAAGATAGAGTCAGTCTTGATAGGTCAATAAGTGCACCAGTGACGCTTGAGTCTTTGGAAAGGAAAGTAGTAGATTTACTTGACAAAAGGCTGGAGCAGTGCCTGGAAAATAACAAGAATCGAGATAGTTAGCTTTAGATAAAATTAGATGAAATTATAGCTACTTTGAGGCTTCTGCAAAATGAAGATCCATAAACTATAGAAAGTGATATCAGCTATCTGGACAAAAAGATAAAAATGTTAGAAAGGCTCATTGCCTAAAATATGACTTAATCCGAGGTAAAAGTTAGCCTTATGAAGATAATGAAGAACTACTACATGGCCAAGTTGACGAACAGACAGCAAAAAAAGCAACATCATCGTACATAATCCTATACTCCTGCTCATCAACTCTCTCTGAGCCGATACTGCGATACTAAACTTCGCTCAGTTGTTGTAAGTTCCTCAGTTGCTAAACAGGTCTTCAAACCACCAGAAAAGGCAGCTTACAACATATTCAAATACACCAATACTTTCTTCAACGCAGACAGACACAAACAACCGCTTCCACGATCCTCATACAATAGATAGTATCTGGTCAATCCTCCCTCCAGAGATCAGAAGATTGTGCCGAAAGATCATCGTGTTCTGGGAAAGACGACCTCAGATAAATTTTTGAATAGCACGTATCAAGACAACTTTAAGAGCAAAAAAACATAGAAAGTCGACATAAAAGGATTGGACGCCTGTCGAGATAAGATTAGAAGCCTGGCTATTAACTTTGGTAGACCCGAACGTCGAAGCATGTCTCCGAACAGCTACAATGCTTTCCTGTCTAAACTCAACTAATCGACTCCTTAGAAGAAGCAAGAGACCAAACTGATACTGGCATCCAGACAAATATTGAGCGAATCGAGAAGATAGTTCAAGAAAACTGACAGCAAGGGAATAGGAAGCGAAATCAAACATAAAAATTTACACAAACTGAAGCAGCAGTATATGAGGAAACTTAACATTTGATCCTATTTTTTACTATCTTTGATATAAATAGATGCTTTAAAAAATGAATTCAGTTAAGGTGCTGGGGTTGGGGTTGGGGGTGGGGTTGGGGGAGGGGTTGGGGGTGGGGGTGGGGGGGG
>Ga0100402_1006857_pt1 | contig 11178 bp, 10 predicted proteins | sample CryGeyme20150102_FD_80419 | JGI IMG/M metagenome (GOLD analysis project Ga0100402, IMG submission 80419) | Groundwater microbial communities from Crystal Geyser aquifers in Utah, USA - Crystal Geyser metaG 2015-0102 | ecosystem: Environmental > Aquatic > Deep subsurface > Groundwater | place...
ATCATCAGAATTATCCATAAAGCTGATCCTGTGCCTCATCTTCCTCCTAGAAAAATTGGGTTGGCTCGTTATTATAACCCTGGAGTGGAAATATTCCTTGACAGAGCTAACGATAGCGAACCTGAAGCTTGCTCTGGTGATGGATCAAAATGTTCAATGAACAAATACCTCAACTATTAGCTATGCGATCATCTGACATATCCTAAGCTCAACTACTCTGCCTCTCGTGGCTGTGCCATCAACTCTTGTGCTAGTGACTCTGATCTATCAGATGCACAGGCAGATCAGGAATATACCTCGCTGGTCAGCAGTCTGGCCGCTTACTGCAAGGCTATCTGCAGTGGAGATGGAGGAACACCTTCCTGTATACAAGATTACCCAAAAGAGTTGAAGTGCGAGGATCAAGAGGAACAGGCAAAGTTTATGATGGAGGATATGCTGACAGCTGTCGAGAGCCCTGATTCTGAGATGATCAAAAACCAGACTCCCAAGAAAAAATCGGCACTATGTTTGTTGCCAATTTGCAAAAGTGGAACCCTAGCTTCAGCTGACTAAGAAGAACTATGATTGGCTCAACATAAAATATATCATTCTAAGTCATAGAGATCACTTAAACCAAAGGACGACATTGAACCTTTCTCCCTCCAATAATTCGTTTGTGTGATGAGGAACCTTACCAGAATGAATTAAGGCATAGTCCTAGATAGCCTCAACAGTTAGCATTTAACTGAATACAACTTCGTTTCCTTTGGCTTCATTTTTTAGACATAAATTGATTGTATAGATGCTGTCGTCTGTGTGGTAGCTCAGTCCTTTATGCCTTCCATCATACCTGATCCCGAAGCTGGCAAAAAGCTCAAGATTTTTGTTATTGAATTCGTAATGCTTCAGATATTGACTGTAGTATTTGTCAAGAGGGCCTTTGATTTTTTGGTTGATAATGTTAACATCTTCAAGAGATATAGGACTGGGAGATGTATACTTGTGGAGACTGTTGACGCTGGGTTTCTGGATATTCTGAATAGAGCTCAAATATTTTTGTTTTTTGAGGGCATAGTCATCAATGAGATATGAATTGGGAACGATGAAGATTCCTTGTTTGATGAAGTGCCGGAGATGTTTGGGGACCATCGAGATGAAAGAAGTTACCTCTTGACTTTGGTTTTATGGTTGCATTGCAATTAGGAGATTAAAATATGAAACCTATTTATTCTTTTATCGTTTCAAGAACTATTTCATTCTGATCGTAATCAATACTTTGACATAATTCGTCAGGCTATTTTAATCAGATCACAAGGTTGTGAATTTGGCAGGTCCTGTGGCATGCTTTAGTGTTGGAATCTGCTTCTTATTCTCGTCGTTTCCTGAAGCTTTCTCGGACATCACATATAGGTCTCCATCGTCAAGGGGAATGACAGCCCTTTGCCCAATAGGTTGCTTATTTTTAAACCATTGATAGTGAAGAGGGGCGCACCCTCCAGTCGACAGTCTCATCCCAACAACTTTTTTCCTTTCTTCATCACCATGAAATCCCACACCGCATTTTGAACTGTCATAGTAAAAGTTTCCTTCAGCCACAAGCTCTTCAGAATCAACCAAAAACTCTGCCAGCTTTTTTCGTATCAAGGACAAGACGGGGATGCTCTTCCACTAGACGATTCTTCCTTCACCTTTTTCATAGTTGGGCTCTTGAGGTTCATCACCAAAGCAGATATTGTATCTTGCATGCTTATTAACAACTTTCCCATACATCAGTGCCTTTTTATCCCATTGTAGATTTGCCATCTATTTCATGAGGTCTTTGCTAATGAAGCCTGTGTTTTGGAGCAGGCAGTTGATGCCTTGGTAGACCACTAACACTCCTGCCTACTCTGAAGGTTCATCGAGATACTCGTTGAGGTTGTAATATTCACACTTGAAACCTCTCTCCTCAAAGGTTTGTTTGGCCTTAAGTAGATCCTGAGATGTGTATCCTTTCTCTGATTTTTTGCCAAAGACTTGCATTCCTCTCTGATTTTAAGCCTGGTCTCCAAAGGTGATGGTGATGGTGCTCATTGTAAATTATATAGCTCTTTTTGATATGGTATTCTTTTACTAATTTAACTAGTTAGTAAATCACGGAGTATCAGCATTCGCTGATTGGAGCTGTCCTTTGACTTCTCTTGTCGATATTCTCACTTTTTGTTTGCAGCTTTGATATTTCATTGTTTTATAGAACTTGGGAGTGTGAGTTTGTATTTTGTTGGCGCTCTTAGCAGAATAAATCAAAGTCAGCCTCTTTAAATTTCCTTGATTGAACCGGTTTTGTCTGTTCTTTTCTTTTCATCTCAATTTTCTACCTTGGAAAAGCATTGAAATTATGAGCCTCGATGCTATCTCCATCATTTTTCCCTTTTTTTAAACTCTTTTGTTACAAATTGACATATGAATCTGGTTCAAGCACTCTGATAAAAATGGTTGATACATCAGCCTTTTCAATCCCTTTTTATTATCGAGATACACTCAACCTCTGAGCTTTGGGATCAATTTGCACATTTTGAGATTTGGCAATAATCTGACTGCTGGTGTCAGCCTCGTGATTGAGCTGAACAGTATTGAAGATAGTATTTTTCTTTGGCTTGATCTCCATGTCTGTCAGCTAAGTCCTTGATAGTGTATTAGTATTCTCCTCGGAGGACCCTTAATCGGATGACTATCCTAAATTATCAAGGAAAGGGGTCATTTTGGGAGGTCTTTAAGATTCAAGCAAATTAATTTATTTTCTAGACTATTTAGGAATTTCCTCATCCTTGATCTCTTCCTCTTTGTCAGAGGAAATCACCCCATTATTTTTCTATTTTATCTCCGAGTTTTGTGATACGCTCTTTTGCTGAGGTTTAGCTTCCACTTCTGGGTTGTGTCTTTCAAAGTTCATGCAGGATGCGTCTGAACTATTTTTGCTGATTTTTGAGTTTTTAATGCTTTGTTCATCTGGCTGATCCTTCATGTTTTTTGCTTGATAGATTGCCACACTTGGATGATTAACATTTGATTTTTTGTTGGCCTCCTGAGTTTTGGTCAATCTTTTACTAGACTTCTCTGAACTGTCCTCCTTGTTTTTGGGAATGATAGAGCTTTCCATATGAGGATTAGGACTATTTGGAATTTCCTTGAGAGGAGATCTTTTAATCCTGACTCTTGAATCTCTAGGCTATCCTCTAAGCATGAGATGGTCAAAGTCCTACTGAGATTGTCTTGGATGATAGCGGTGTTGGTTGTAATGATTTTCGTCATGTGATTTAGGTTTCAATGAAGCCTATCCACTATTTCCTTTGATGCATTAAATGCCCATTGTGTAAACTATTTTAATATACTCTTGATGACATAGCATAAGAGGCGGGTGATAGATTTCAGTTGAAAATAATAAATTCATTTGAGTTGTCATAAATCAATAAAATTTCGAGATGTAAAGGACAACCACATAATAACTCTTTTATTAATGCTCAGCTTTGTGCTAGGTGTTTATCAATAAATTAAAAAATCTAGAATGATGTCATTTGTCAACACTATCGAGAACTCCCTTCCAGCGAAGAGATTCGATATTTTTGGTAAAGGAGGGCTCCTTATGACCAGTTCGCCCTACCTGATTCTACCAATTATTGTGCTGATTGGAACACAGGTCATATGGACACACTCATGGATCCTCATCATCATTGTCTACGCCCTCCTCCCACTCCTCGATCAGATCTTCACTCTCGACCTTGTGAATCCAAACGAAAGCCAACGCAGATAGCTTGAAGGAAATGACTTGTACTTCAAATCGTGCTTATATTTGACCATGATTCTTGATTGGATGTGGTTCTTCCAAATGATGAACTATTTCAGCACCTTCGAGTTCACTTTACAGAGCACCTACAACCTCATCGGGCTGCTCTTCATATTTTCCAACCTGAATGCTGTTCAATTTGCTGTTGCTCACGAAATATTCCACAAGTTGGGATTCTGGAACAGATTTATTGGGACCGTTCACATGAGTAAAAACCTATACATGCACTTCACCTACGAGCACCTTTACGGACATCACAAGAGAGTTGCCACTCCAGAAGACCCTGCTTCTGCTGAATTGGGCATCACTCTCTACAAATTCCTTCCTCGCACTTTCCTGGGATCATACAAAAGTGTATACAAAATGCAGAGAGACGAAGAAAATAAACCTTTCTATTTGAACTATGCCGTTTTGAGTGTAGTTGAGGCAATAGCATTTACCTGCTTGGTCTACTATTTCTGGAATCTACAGGCTACTCTTCTGTTCTTGGCTGAAGCTATCTATTCGATTGTTTATCTTGAGGCCATCAACTATATTGAGCATTATGGGCTCTCAAGAAAGAAGCTGCCTAATGGCGAGTTTGAAAAGGTGACAATCCGTCATAGTTGGAATGCTCCTCATCGTTTCACCAACTATGTTCTTTTCAAACTGCAGAGGCACTCTGACCACCATTAAAACTCTCTCAAGCCTTACCAGACCCTCCTGTCTCTAGAGGAGTCGCCTCATCTTCCTCATGGTTATAGTTTGATGGTGCTGATGTGTTTCTTCCCTTAGACTTGGTTCGAGGTCATGAATCCTTTGGCTGAGGAGTACAAGAAAGTCGGTTCTGGCAACATTGAGAGTGAAATATTTTTGAAAGCTGAATAATTGACCAAAAGGTTTGCTATTAAGTTAGGCCTGTGTGCAATAGCTCTAGAGTTGCTGACCTTTGCCTTCTGATTCGCCATCCTCTTATTTATGTATTGATATTTCATATATGGCGTATGAATCGATGTAACATATTTTACAAGTAGCAAAATAAACTTAATGAGGAGCCGATACTTAATTTTAAAAATATTACTAAACTACTTTTGATTAATTATCATTCGAGATCCTGCAGTCGTTTTTGCTATCTGTCGATGATTGTTCTATGCATAACAATTTCCTTTTTGAAATTGGCGATTTGATCATCAAGTCGATTCAATTTTTGGTTGTTTTTGCATCTTTGTTCTTGCATTATTTTGAAATGAATTTACAATTTGTCCAGAGCCTATTGTTTCATTGTCAGCTCTATCTATTATTGTTGGATCATGCTCTCAATCTTCTTTCTCACCTTGGCCATATTGGTAGTCATAGGTAATACAGCTGGACTTGCTGTTCCATCTTTGTGCAATGAAGGCTTTGAAAGGAGACCTTGGCTGGCATGATCCAAGGTAGGGTTAATGGTGGATGTTTCGTTATTTTTTGTATCCGAGTCCTAACTTCAGGATTCGCTGATTCTGTCTTGGGCAACTTGAAATTGTCATTTTTGTGTATGTTGTTTTATCGAACCTTCAAGATGAAATCAGAGAGGATATCATCCTCAGTTATCTGATGACGAGATCTATCAGAAAGATCCCCAGCGAGATTCGCTTCTTCCTAGAAGGAACCGAAATGTCAGGGTAGTCATCGAGAGGTGGTGGCTTGTGGCAATAACACTCATTGTCCATGTTTTTAATAGGATAAAAAATATACTTGTTTAAAATTTACACAAAGAGTTTAAAGGTCATTAAAAGAGTGAAGAAGTCCATTTACAATGGGGGCTCGTAAAAACAATGAATCTACATGGTATGGTAATTATATCGATTTTTATTCCTTTGATGTCATTGTGAAAGTAGCATTTACACATTGAAATTGAAGTGAACACCCACTCAGCATTCAAACCTCAAACACATCATAATTATAAAGTACCGCCATATGGAGAACAGCAGCTCTGTTGAGCTATTCCCCTCTTCAGTTGACACCTCACACCATGAGACTTCTCCCCCTGAGCACATGGTCAGACAGCCTGAAGATCTCAGCCCTGTCGGAGTACTGAGATCAAATTAGTTCGCCATGCCTCCATAACTGACAGCAAAGCAAAGGGGAAGCCGAACTAACCTTTTGGGTTGGTGGATCGGCAACGCTAAGGACAGTCTGCTACTCAGAAACAGAACTATCGATATTGCCATCAGAATATTTGACCTTTACTGCTACAAAAAGAATCAGGGTGCCAAGGAGGCAGCAGAACTGAGTAAAAAGAACTCAAAGACTCTTCACACTCTGGATAATTCGATTGAGGGAAAAATAACAGCAGCTGCATGTTTCTTCTCTGCTGCCAAATACAATGAGGTCTATCCACCAAGTTTGTCAAACTTTATTTACAACCAAGAAGATTGTCTCACTCGTTAGGCTGTGATTCGAAAATAATTCGAGTTAGTGTCGGTGATCAACTGCAGATACAGCATTGCCCTCATCACAGATTGGTTTGAGCTTTACTCATAATTCAGAATACCCAGCTGGACGTATTACTGTTACCTCTATGCTCCATATGTAAAAAGTGAAGAATTAGCAATGGCGATTCTAGAAGTGGTGGAATCCACCTCAGGAAATCAAGAAACATCCGAGTACATTTAGGAAGTCTTAGCAAAGCTCAAGATTGAGGTTCCTGCTTTTATGAAGAGGTACAAATGTGGAAAGAAGGTTTTGAGATTGATTTGATTAGCCCGTAATAGTTTTATTGATGAAGAGTAGTACAACTAAAGTATCGGCCTCTACATCTCCACCTCTTTTGAGGAAAAATTAGCATCCTGTCAAAAATATCCATCACAAGCTCAAATCCAAAAGTACTCAGTTTATCTCAAAAGCTGAGCGTTTTCATTACGAGTATTCTAAAAATCCAGGCCCAGGCAGCTATGAACCTCCCCTGAAGGAGAGACACACCTCAGATTATCACATTAGCAGAGACTACGCTAATCAAGCAACAATAAGCCAAGAGCACATGTGGATCATAAGTCGAGGAAGACAGCTGTTTGATACTCTCAATCATTGGAAGGCAAATGTTGGTCCTGGAAAATATCATAGGACCAAGCATAGCAAGGAGCAGGATCATTCAGGTTGGGGGAAGAACGTGAGGTTCAATTATGACCAAACAGAAAGAAAGTCGAATCTTGGCCCAGGTTCGTATGTTTTAGGAAATAACTTGATCAACAAGAAACTTGTTGCAGGATCAGCATTCAACAGTAAGAGCACAAAATCTCACTTTGAAGAAATGCTCAAAGAGCGAGCAAAGCTACACTAAGCTAAATTAAATCCATAGTGTGAGTTTGGACAAATTTAATAGAAAAAATTGGGAGAAAGCAAAAGCAACGAGAAAAAGGAAACAATCAAGAAGAGAAATCATGGAAGTCCCAACTTTATGTCCAAAATAGATCGATTACCTAAACTTGAAGCTGACAGGGTAGGTCCGGGTTCCTATGATTTAGATGCTACTTTCAGAAAGGAGAAGAAGAGAAGAGTGTTAACAGAGATCAAAAGTTCACCTTCAAGATAGTACATTATGCTCAATCACTAATCCTCTAAAGTCATAAGTCCTGGTCCAGGAGCATACAATATACAAAAAAATAGTGAACCTTCCCAAAAATCGAATAAAAAATCTCTGCTAGGAATGATTTCAAGATAGGGTCGCTTCAAAAGTTCCAACCTTAATGATCGACATTTATAAACTGAGCCAAATTTATTGACACTATCTCAGAAACAGCAAAGTGTTGTTGATTTTCAGAAAGGAACACTAGGAAGACCAGAGCTGAAAAGTGTATATACGATACTTCAGAAAATGCAGAAGGAGAAAGAACAGCAGTCTAAAATACTGCAAACTGAGCCACATTCAAAACATTGATATTAATTCATTTTGTATATATGCGTATATTAATAATTAAGGCGTATGGGAGCCCAGGAGTCAAGCGGTTCATAACTTGATGAAAATAAGATAGGCTATCCTTATTCCGTAAGTCAAGATGTATCAAGAGCAACAGGTTTTGGAAGATGGTGAAAGAAGGAAAGACAAACACTCTGCTCAAATAATTTCAGGCAGGAAACATCGACTGCTTTCAGGTGATCTAAGAGTCCAGTCAGCATACTATTGTACATTAAGCAATTACTCTTGATCGAAGAGAGCTTTTCAAGTTGTGTGAGGTGTATGGAGCAGATTGGGAGCAACCTGATGCCAATGGAGTGACACCTTTGATGAAAGCAGCTGGCCTAGGCCGAGACTTCTATGTTGAGAGGTTGATATAACTAGGAGTCAAAGTGAATAGAGTAGATCCAAGAGGAAGAAACGCAGCCTTTTATGCAAGACTACATGAAAGAAACGAGACTGCTGATTTCTTAGAAGAGCAGTCAAGCAAAAATGAATGACGATACAAATTGTTGTAAATTTGATACTTTGTCAGATAATTAATACACAAATCAATTCATTTTCGATGGCTTGACTTAATATAGTATATTATTCATCATTTTATCACGGAGAGAGTGCTTTGCTTCTACAGCCACTCGCTATAAAATCGTCATACGGCTTGTTCTCCATTTTAGGGTTCAGAAAGCAATCGGTTTCCATTGTGAGAGGAAGACTTTTGTATTTTTTTAAGCTTAAAGTGTTGTTGGGTATTGAACTCAAAGATCTAGTGGAGTTAGACTCTGCAGTATTTCTTCTTGTGCACCTCTTTGGAATCGTTTTGTATTTCTCCTCACAGTCGATTTCAGAAAAACGATGGCCAGCTATTGGTCTATTAGATGCTTTGTCAAAAATCGAAAAGGAAATCATTTGGGAAGTGTTTTACTGTTATTCTTCAAATATTTTATCCAGACCTTATTTGAGGGCTTCAGGTGTAAGTTTATGATAATTTTTAATCACTTTTTTCAGGAATTTATCAAATTTATTTTGATACGTTGTACGAAGCAGGAACAAATTTAATTTAATCGAAATGAACTTTGCGAGCATTTCAGGAAACTCCGTATGAGAAATAACTTCTAACTCTCCGACAATAGCGAAGCGTGCATCTTCAGCAAGATCCCATAGTGTCAATAATACTGCTTTATTTCGACTTTGAGTTTTGAAAAATATTCGATGAACAAAGTCGAGCAATTTGTTGGTGATCAGTTGAAGAGATTTAGGTTACTTGAGTTTTGATATTGTAGACAGTAACGTTTCCTCATTGTATTTTAACTCGCATGCATTTCGTCCGAAATTTCTCTTGATTTATTGAATGGTATCAAGAATATCTTTCACAATTATTACCTCTGCTAAAAAATCATAATTCTTCTCAAGAGGTACATCATCAACCTGTTCATACTGTATGATATGCTGATACTACTGGTAAAATATAACTATTTCTGTAATGATTTACTGTCTTTTCTATCTGATCTTATATTCCATATTTCTTACAAGCCAGAGCTCATTTGGCTTATCCCTCATTTTCAGGTAGCAAAAAATGCTTTATTTCAATTTATTTTCAATGAGATATTAAAATATGATAAGTGATATCTTATTTTTAAGTTCCTGAGGAATGGTAGTCAGTTATGACGATCTTGCGATCGGTCGGGCTGATTATTTTTCATGATATTTGAAAACTGTCTTAAGCAGGTGTGGTATCTCCTCTTATAATTTAGCATATTATAAAAAACTTAGATTATTGTAGAGTTAAAGAAGCGGTTGAAAAGGAGTATAATTCATGTGCTTCTTTAAGGATTCTTTGCCAGCTTAGAATTCCTTTCCAGAAGTCTCTGAGGTTAGAAACTAGATGTTCTCACGATATGTAGATTTATCAGATCGATGTGAGACAGAAGGACCCATCTTGTGACAATTTTGTTTCTTATTCGATAGAAAACGATCTTTGTGAGTCAAATACTTATTTTAAGAAAGTTATGAGAGAGAGAAAGATTTTTGTTGATGAGATTGATTTTGACGAAACACAGCATCCGGTTCAAATATTAAGCTTGGATCTCTCATTTCTTGCCCAAGACTCTTTTCATTTAGTAAGATGAGGTCGATTTTAGCTCCTGGCATTTTATTTTCATGATAATCGAAAGGCTTATCATAAGATTCTCTATCTTAAACAGAAATCAAGGATTATTTTTGCATTTTTGTACAACAGTGGTCTTCAGCTTCGAAAGGCATGCATTTGCTCATATTCAGAATGGAGTGCAAGCTTCTATAATTCTTTGTTTCCATGTTATACAAATATTATAAAGAACTCTTGCTAAATCTCATTAAAGCAACAAAAAGGAAAATACATTATATCGATTTGAATTGTGCTCTTTGGTCGTCCCGAGTCACGGAAGAAGTTTTAATTAAATTTCGGAAAAGGGAAGGGTCTTATGAAAAACTTCAAATAAGTGTCATATGTTCGAACCATGATCACATTTATTTTGATTTAATTATATTCTATACAATCTCAAGTGTCGGTCTGCAAACAAACTCAGCTTCTGGTGATGGGTGGGCTGCGTTTCGAAGGTCTTAAAATAACCACCTTTAGTACAAGCGATGTCTCAAAGATCAAATCCTAAGAGTTACAAAAGCATGAATAGTCGTAGACAAGGGCTCAACTAAGAAATCAATGGGCCTCTTTTGTCATACTATTCATTCCTTCTGATGTTGATTCTGCCCATGAATCTACCTGAACTTTCAAAGTTAGAGTATCAAAACGAGAAGTACCAGAAGTCCTTCATGCTGAAGATGAAAGCTGGCAGCATAATGATAATGTTTATATTGATAATCAACAATTTATTGAGTCTTCACAAAGGTCTTCTTGCCTGAGCCATTATATTTCAACCGAAAAATAGTCATCATCTTATTATGTCCAATACAAATCATGCTCAAAATGGTCAACGGGTCACTCCACTCAAAAATTGTTCATTCAGTAGTTCTAATAAATTGCGAGTGTTGGCCTTTTTCTTCAGACACATCTGAATAAAGTCTTTTGCTTTTTCGCTAGCAGGAGTTTTAGAAGGAATTTGAAGCTAATTGACTGCGAAGAAGCACTCCCTAGAAGACCAGCTATAGGGCTGATATTTCGAGAAAGGGCGAACTCCAAAATAGAGATAATATGTCAGTACACCCATACTCCAAAGGGTGACAGATGATGGATCAGGTTTTTCTTCAGGTGGGAAAAAAGAAAACTCTTCTTCCGAAAACAAATGTCTGAACTCTTTGAAGAGAAATTCGTTGAAAATGATGTTCCTAAATCTAAACTCGACTAAATAAAGATAAAAGTACATTTTTCATTGAGACACACACTTGATGGTATGATGACTGCTGAACAATTGGCTAATTTTTGACTGAGTTCCTCGACAACCTTGAGACAGGCCCGGACCAAATA
>Ga0100402_1006871_pt1 | contig 11154 bp, 11 predicted proteins | sample CryGeyme20150102_FD_80419 | JGI IMG/M metagenome (GOLD analysis project Ga0100402, IMG submission 80419) | Groundwater microbial communities from Crystal Geyser aquifers in Utah, USA - Crystal Geyser metaG 2015-0102 | ecosystem: Environmental > Aquatic > Deep subsurface > Groundwater | place...
CACTTCAACAGCTAATACTTTCTTCTAAAGGAATTCTTCTCAAACTGCTTGACTTTTTCATCGATTCTCTGCAATCTTAAATTTAGCGGTTTCTAAATTTATTTGGGTCCCTGCCTCGGAGAATTTCTTGTACTACGCTTCGATTTACTCTCTGGGGATGAGTCAAGGATAATAATAGGCTGGCTTTTTAGTTTCAGTTCATGGTGATACATTTTTTTCTTGTTTGTGAGAGAAGTGCTCTCAAAGGTACGATCGATTGTATTATCCAGTTTGTTCTTTGACTGGGGCGAAGACGAGTTGGCTTTAAGCAAGACTTATTTGACTTATTTTTAGTGATATTCGTATTATTGTTTTAAGCTTTGAAGTTATTGAAGGAGGTAATGTCCCTTTTGTGTTTTAAGATTCAGATCACTTTTGAGTATTTGAATAGACTGCAAGTATTATGATTGGGATCGACTGAACTATTTTTCCAAAGCTTGCAGCTTGATCTATGACATTTTGAATTTGATTTCATCAAGGGACTCCATAGTCAAAGTGTATATATTATAAATCGATTCAATGATCTTGAAATCTTTACTGCAAATCAGAAGGAATATCGGATAGACTTACAACAAAGTAAGAGTGACCAGATTACCTGGCCAGGAAACAATTGTTATGCTTAGGGCAGATTCTACAGTCGAATAGCTGTATCAGCATATTCAATACAACTTTCCCAATCCTAAAGCTGAACTTCTCGTTGCTCCTAACTTTACAACTAACTTAAAATAGATTGTAGTTACAGATGAGGTCAGAAAAGAAAATGAGTCGGTTAAGGAATAGCCTATCTTGCCACTTTTGATGGCAAACAATTTTTTCCTCTATGAAATTCACAATAGTAAAGCAGAAATATTGTATGGAGTTGAGCTATTAGAATTCAATTACATCAACAATAGAAATGTACACAATTTTTAATTCAGCTTCCAGAAGGAGTTCAAAGAGGACTAATTCAGTTATCCAATGAATGGGAAACGGGCTCAGCTGTTAGTGAAATTTTGTAATTGCCTCCGAGCCCTCCGTCTGAACAAAAGAAAGAATAAATTCAGGAAGTATATGACATAATTGGAAAAAGCTTTGCCAATCTCCAGGCGATAAACAATCTCAAGGCATAAAGACCTCTGGACAGTTTTATAAATAAAATGAGTGTTCTTATGGGAACAAACTGGGTCTTTCTCTATGTCATCACATTCGGCTATTACGGATGGGATGTTGGAGAACCTTTGGCTTATTTATCAGCAGTCGGAGTTGACCTTTTTGCTCTTCTAAAGTGGTACAACTTGGACCAAAGAGTTGAAGAAGAAGTTATGATTCAGGAAGGAAAACAAATCGGTCTGCTAAATCTTGCTGCTCAGAAGAGATGGCAGAGATGGAATCTCTGCTTTTCTCGCAGGCAGGCTGAATGATGATATAAGAATAACGATATTGAATTTGATGAAGTATTGTGATAATAGATGTTCGGATGATCATTTGGCAAATTTAGTTTCGTTTTCGGTCACAATGTGTACCCCAAGTTTTGTTTGCCACTTTTGAGCGCCTTCCTGTCCGAGATGCCAGTCGTTGCCCAAACCGTAAGCAATCATATCTCCTTTGTGATTCACCACAGCTGCGCAAACAGGCACACCTCCATAGTTAAGTGTCTTGATTTTGTTTCTTGCTTCGTAGTCCCAGAAATGCACCACTCCGTCGGCTCCAGCAGTCATGAACCATCGTTAATTGATAGCGTTGAAAGAAACACTGTTGATAGGATAAAGAATGGTGTTTCCTTGTTCTTCCTGTTTGTTGCTCTTGAAAGTGATGATAGTTTTCTAAGTTAAAGAAAAAAGTACGGGTGCATATTGTCCGTTGACGTTTTTGGTGATGTTGGAAAGATTGGCTCTTCCGTCGAAGGAAGCAGCTCCGAAGGTTGTACACTTGTTGTTGATAGCTAACGACTGGATCTGAGAGTATTTGCCCAAATCATTAGAATCGACTATTTGTTTAGAGTTCTGGTTGTTGACATCCACAATCATGATTTTTTCATTGGCAGTACCAGCAACAAGCATGGGAAATTTGAAATCACTAGCAAATACCTTGTTATCAGCGTTGATGGTCATTGCAGGATTTGGAGAACCAAGTTGCCAGACTTGGACTGCACTCTAGTAAGCTGTTGATATTACAGCGTTCATGCCAGGAATAAAATGCAGAGAACTGATGCCTGCTGAATGTCGACCAATGTCTCCAACCTGCCCACTTCCCAAGTCATAAACTTTGATTGAGCCGTCAAGTAGACCCACGTATATTTGGGTGTTTTGATCGTTCCAAGCGCACTTGAGAGCAGGACATTGAAATTTGTAGCTAATTTTTTGGAAGATTGCTGGGCCAAATTGACCCTGCTCGACTGAAAGGACTCTGAGCTATCCATCCCATGAAGTTGAGGCCAAGAAATTGGGAGCTTGTTGATTGGCCCATGCCAAGCTAGAGATCGAGTCGTTAAAGGCAGGGACAGTTTGATCAGGTTTGACATCGTTTTTGTAGTCGTCTAGAGAAGTCGTTCCCAAAAATGCCATTGACTTGATATTATTATACAGATAAATTCTCAAACATAACTATTGCCTCTATCATCTCTATCTGCCCAAATCTGACACTTTCTGCCTAGCTTAGCTATATTTTTCTGAATTGATTATAAGAAAAAGAATATCAGGGTTGGTCCTCGTCAGCCTATGCCTTGGAGTTGATAAGATTGCTTAGGATATCCATAACGTAATTATTCTTTGGCTCAGGTTAATCCTCCTCAGAACCTGCAAGATACTGCTTGACATTGCTCACTTCAGCTGAGCCCCAGATATTTGCATCTTCCATAACTGGTCCTTCTTCACCTTACCAGTCAGAGGGTTCTGACTCTTTGCCCTATTTTTAAGATTCCTCCATAATAACAACATGGTGAGAAATACTACCCTCCTGTCTTGACATCAAACGATCGTACTATTCGCTGTATTTTTTGTATTATTCATTGTATTATTAATCCTATTATGTTTTGAGTCCCTCAGTGAGAGGAAATTCACTGACTGGAGGAGCTAAGTCATTTGTTTAGTCATAGGAAGGGCAATAAGTAGGGTATTTTTTGCTGAAAATACCAGATCTCTTGGACTTATTTTGTTCAGAAGTGGCATGTTTCATTTGTTTGGCTGTTTTAGGAGAACTCTCCTGTTTTTTTGGAGAGTTCTGGACAAACTGTGGACCTTTCGGTTCAGATATCTTAGGAGACCACAATTTTTATCCTGTCTTTAGATCATAAAGGCTGGCGTTGTGCTTCATAAACTCAAGTTTTTTCCTCGATATCTATGCAAATTATTGATTTCTCCTCAAAAAATCATCAAAATTTTTCTCAGGAAATTTTTTTTGTTGTCGTTTGATTGCCAACTCTTCCTATTCAAGTTTCTCAAGTCTTTTGACCTATCTTATTTTGGATGTGCTGTGGAGCATATAAAAGAGCTACTCTTTTGATTTTGTTATGTTTTTGGTAGTTCTGCATGATATATTAAATACTTAGAGATTAACTTCGGCTGAAAAGTACATTATTTCAGCTCCTGTTCATCCTTTAGTTGTTTACTAGTTTTCTCTTCCTCCTTCTTCGCCTTGGCTGGAGGTCGAAACTCCTCTTGTTTGGCTCTTTCTGCCATTTGCCTCGATTTTTTATTGATAGCAGGAGCAAAAGGAATTTTCTTGATCTATTATTGTTTCTTCTATTACAAATAAGCTCTTTCCTTTCTAAGTCAAACAATAGCTACATTTTTCGAAGGTGGTTTGCTTGGGATTCGTAGAAAAGACGCTCTCCAGGTTGAGGACTTTTCAATGAATTGCTTGAATACTCGCTTTTAACTCCTTTTGAAGTCTTGTTGGAAGTGCCACTAACGGAACCTTTACTAGATTCATAATCATCGGGAAACGAAGGGAATAATTGAGGATCAAGGGTCAGTTGATAATCGAAAGAATCGCTTAGAGAGCGAATTGATTGTTATGGAGGGGTGAGAGGGGTTTACTGAGTTGTGTTGAGCTAGTTGGAGGTTCCAAAAAGTTGATTAAAGTTGATCTTCATCTCCATATTGATGATTAATTTATAATGAGATGAAAAACGAATCAAAAAATTCTGGAGGACAGTTCATTTAATAAGTCCTCAGAGATATATACAAAGAACAGCAAGGCTTTCATGTGCAGACTTCGGTTCATTTGCGGAGGATAGAGGAGTTCATGTTCACTGGAAAGACACCAAATATTACTCCAGATGAGGCAGAGATGCTGCTATTGGGTATTCCTGACGAGAATGTCCAAGGAATGATGATACTATGTGGAACCAAGGGAACCTTCAGTGGCCTCAAAAAATCAGCTTACTACGCTGTTGAGCTTCTATATAAGATGATGACTAAGGGCAAGAACAAGGATACAATTGCCAAGGTGTTTGCAGAATGTGATAAAGATGAATTCAGATAGATGAAGCTAGCAACTCATATTGAGGATGACAAAACAAAAACTGCCTTGGAAATATGCGGTCTAATCAAGACCAAGCGTCCTTACTTAAAATATGACGACTACATTTTCAGCGAACATTCTCGCAACATATTTCATAAGTGGTTCTAAGAGGAAGCCAAAAAGAAAACCCGTAAACAAAATCAAAATCAACAGAGACCTACTGTTCAAGACACCCTTCAACTCATGTTCAAACCACCAGAAAAAGATACTAAAACAACTGGAGGACTCTTTGAAGCATCAAGAGTACAAAGCATATCGACAAATCTTTCAGAATTGGAGTTCTATGAGGATTGCATTCAGACTGGGGAATAATATCTCTATGATACATTTGTCGACCCCATTGATTTACTATAATACAAAAGTACCACAAATGAACCGAGAATTAAATTTGCAGACAAACAATTTTTGACTTTTCTGGTTGAGACTCCTGTCACTCAAGTCTCATCAAGAGCCATCAGTCAGCACATCAATTCCATTCACATAGAAAGCTAACAATTCAAGGCCTCTACTCTTATATAGGAATACCATCCTCGACTCACACTTAAATAATTGCAAACCTACCACAAGGCAATACCTGCACAAATGGGACGCACTGCAGACAACCTTTTAGCTGAGTATTTTTTTTAAGGATTTATTGATGTCGAAAGGCAGGCTTCGAAGGCAAGATAAAATTTTGTTCAAGTTTAAAGAATCAAAAGTTAGGCAAGTGTAGGTTTTTCATTGAGAACTAAAATCAAACATTCAATGAAGCAGCTCAGCTAGAAAGTAGAGCCGCTGTATTAGCTTTATCTCTAATCAGAAAAGCTTAGGAAGTTAATATTGTTTTTGGAGACTAACTCCGAATTTGTGAGATTGCCACTTACAATCAAACTTTTACTAGACCAGAAGAATTTTTATCAAATCGAGGTTCTTTTTCAGCGTTATCACTCTTTGCTCCAAATCTATAAAGATAAACCTGTGCTTTCAACCATTGTTAGTGATATCGAGGAACATTTGATAGTTGCTCGGAAAGATCAGCTACTTAAATTGCTTTCAGAAGTCAATATCGAAGATGTCAGTCGTTTCCTTAATCTTTTCCCTTAAAAATCAGAACCTCACATATACCTTTAATTGAAACTTGTCCTTCACTTTGCTCCAAACTTTGCCTTTGAAAAAGCTCTCGAACAAGAGGAAATCAGCAAATACCAAAAGGAAGTTGATCGATGGGAACTAAGATAGTTTCATTAATTAGTAAGTTTCAGCAAAGAGAAGGGAATCGCAGAAGAAGGAGATTTACTGGAAGTGTTTTTGTAATAATATCAAAGAGAAAATACTGCTTCCAAAGGAAACCAAGTGTTTTAAAAAGGGTACGACAACCAAGTTCGAATTCTTGTGGAGTTGACTTCATAATGGTTCAAGCAGAAGAAAGTAGACAATAAGCCTATTCTCGTTCTTGCCAAAAACATGATAGAGTGGTATCAGAGGAAGTCTAAGTAACCAGAAGATAAAACAAAGGAAGAAAGAGATTTAGCTAGCTTATCTGAATGTGACTTTATCAAAGGATTGAGCAACATTCTGATGGTCATAGAGCTGATAGGGAAATAATTCGAGTCCAAAAGATTAATAGAGCTTGTAAATAGCATGAAAATCAATAATTTTAGCATGTTCTGTGAAAAGATGAAATAAAATGTGGTCAAAAATTTAGATTTCAAAGCTGAATAAGTCAGAAGAGATTCAGAAAAGAACTATTACAATGGCATACTGGTGTCAGTAATGGATTAGATTGTTCAAAAAATGCCCCAACTTACTTCCTTTCCTTCCTTTAACTATCAAAATCCGAACTACCTTTAAAAATTGTTCTAATTCGTGGCAGGTTGTTTTAGAATGAAGGATCAGCAACTAAGGGAAATTCCTTAATTACTTACATATTCAGTGTTAATCTACACTGCTAGCACCTAGTTTATGCGTCCTTTCTATGTCCATTTTTCTTAATTTGCTAGACTGAAAAAGTTTGTAGACGATAAAATTCAACCCTAGCATAAAAGGATCGAAGAGCTTATATATTCTTACATCAGGATCGAATATTCGTCCCTCATTAAAAAGCATAAAGGAGGATAATTGGGTCTAGTTGTTCTGGACTATCTCAATTAAGCAGTCACTATGGTGGCTAAATATGCAGGTAAATATTGGCAAACTCAGCTAACAACTACAAAAAATATAGTCATTTCTTCATGTAAGCCTTTCTGGTGGTGGCTGAAGAAGTCCTTCGATAAATTGCAAGCAAAGCCGAAAAAGGATCCCAACAAATTTTGATGGAGCTTAGATTAATAAAAGAAATGACTGGTAGGCTAAGCAGCCACAAGATAGAAAAGCGTTGGGCTAAGCTCTTGGGTGATCAGAACATAACAGGAGAATAGGCAGCAGAACAGGACATTTATATTCGAAGCTTGAAGCATAAGCATAGTAGTAACTACATAGCCCTTTATGAGTATTGAGGCGTAACTGATGAGTCTTGTATACGTTGCGATTAGAAAAATTATAGTATAATTCTATTCTAACGATCATGGAGAAACCGACTTGGAAAAAGATTGAGAGTACTAACAGCAAACCTTGCCCTCGCTGGGGTCATGCTAGCTGTGTAGTGGGAGACTAAGTTCTCTTCTTTGGCGGATATGCAGGTAACACTTACCTTATTTAGACTCCAATTACATGAACGATCTCTGGACATACCATGCCACTCAAAAGACCTGGCAATAAGTCAACACCACCGGACAACGTCCTTCTCTTCGCTCCAATTGTACCATCAACTATGATTCTTCCACCAACCAAGTCGTTGTTTTCGGAGGAGGTGGACCCAACAAGCAACGTTTCAATGCTGTCAGCGTCCTGAACTGGGAAACTAAAGTTTGGAGAGAAATCGTTCCTAAGTAAAATGAAGTTTCTCCTTGGGAGCGTACTTATCACGTTGCCGAATTGACATATCCATATTTGGTCATTTTCGGTGGAGAAGGACTAACCGATCTAGATGATCTTTGGGTGTTCAACTTCAATACTGAAAGATGGACCTAGATCAAATTCGATACAAATGCAGTTCGCCCTTGTGCTCGCAGATTCCACTCTTCTTGCATCATCGACGATTAATTCTTTGTTGTTGCAGGCTGCCATGGAAAATATCGATGCCTTGGCGATGTCTATTCTCTCAACTTGAAGCCTCTCTTGGAAGGTGAACCCATCAAGGAACTGAAATGGGTCGAGAGGAAACTAAAAGGAGCTTCTTCATTCCTGAGTAGATGGGGACATTCATCGGTAGTCTTCGATGGCAAAATTTATATCTTTGCTGGTCGTTTCAGCAGTGATTTGAACGATGTACTCGTCATTGATGCAAAAACCAACACTATGAAAGGTATGAGGATGGGAGGAGGCATCACCGATCAGCCCAAACCTCGCAGAAGACATTGCGCAAGCTTTGTTGGCAGCTGCATGATCATTTTCGGAGGATTTAACGGCGAGTACTTCAACGATCTTCACTACATCAACGTTTTCGAGCTTACCTCTAAACCCGAACTGAGGCATTAAGAAAGTCCCTTGACTCTCCTCAACAACCATTCTTTAGCTGATAGAATGCTTTCCACTTGTGATGGCGAACAAGTGGCGGTTCACCAAGGATTTCTGGCCCCTATCTTCACCTCAGAAGAGGGGCTTCATACCTATCTTGAGACTATTGAAGGCAAATACAGTAAAGTAGAACTTATTTCTCATCTGGAATGCCTTTATCGAGGATATGGAAAGATTCAAGATCCAGTTTTATATGAATTGGGAGTCACACTACCTGAGACCCAGAATAGACGCTGGTTGCTCAATAGATTATTGGAAAGAGAACCCAATGAAAGAAATATGCTTGCTATTGCCACCCAGATCAACGAAAAGACGACAGACCTTATTGTATCACTCAAATAAGAAGATTTCGAGAGATACCTTGAACAAAGAAGATCTCTCTGGTATATGGACAGCATTCTTAAAGTCAACAAAAGCGAACTTGTCGTCAGCGGGCTACAGCTCAGTCTTTTGTCACCTTACTTCCGCTGCATATTTTCAGGAAACTATCAAAAGCAGGCCACTCTTCCCTTTAATCACATTTCTCCCATAGTTGTGGAAATAGTGCTCAATGCGATGATGATTGGTGTGCTTGTTGTTCCTCAGAATTACTCGCTTGAGGGATGGGTTTAGCTGACCTCTTTGACTGACTATCTCTGCCTTTCATCCCTCAAATCAGCCTGTGAGGTTCAATTATGCTCCAAAGTTTCCCAGAGCAACTGCTAAATTCTGTAAGACCTTGCTGAGACTATAAATCTCAAGAACTTGGCTATGTACTGCGCTAATCAAAGATTGAGATGCCAAAACAAAGCCGAAGAGAAACAAACTCGTTGGGTGGAAATTCTGACGAAGATGATGAGATTGGAGCTAGCTCACCAGAGTTGGCCTGTCGCCGAGATGAGCAAAAAGATAAGCAAAGGCGAGTCTGAAGGTGCTTTGGAGTAGAAATAAAACAACATAGAATGCTCCAACATTTGAATGATTAATATTACTGCTTTCTTCTGGTCATCATTTCATATCAATTGTTAAATTTTAGTTTGTCACAAATAATAGTTAACATGCAGTTGGCAGCATCCAGAATCCGAGCAAATTACATCTCTCTTATCAAGAAACATCCGAAGGGAATGAAATAAAGGTTACCGCATTTCGACAAGTGGGTTTAGACATGGGACAATCCAAACATCAAAACATACTATGATATATACCTCAACCAAGAAATAGGAAAACATTTGTATTTCTTTCCTGACTGTCCTAAATCCAAAACTGCTTTTGGCTAAGCCGAATCGAACTGGAGACCAGCTTTGGTCTAAATGCATCGAAAAATTATCCCAATCAGATAAAATTTCGCAGACGATCATTAACTCTCCCAAGATATTAATAATGTCACCCTTAGGTCTTTTTTCAAAGGAGTCACTAATAGCGAAACAAGAACTGACTTGCAACAGCTGGTCATTTGGTTTTTAGTGGCGTTTGGGTCAATTGCACTTTTGGTGTGGAAATTCTTGATCAATTCCGATGATGTTCAGCAGATAATTCAACTTGAGCCTCACGAAAGTTTATTCCACTATCAGGCAGCAAACATAAAATCTTACATCGAGAGTGGTGTAGAAAAGATCAATTTCCTGGAACAACACTCAAGATAGGAGTTGACTAAGGCCAAGATTAGAGCTGAAACAAGAATAGCTGAAAAATCTATAAAGAATTGACTGAATGTTGTTTGATGATTTTTATGAAAGGTAGTGAACATATATGCGAGAATTCAAAGTGATATATTAGATTATATGGAGGAACCAACATCAATTAAACTGGTTGTAGTAGGTGATGGAGCCGTCGGTAAAACTTGCCTCCTCATTAGGTACCCCTTTCATTATTCAGCTATACTCAGAACAAGTTCCCCACCGAGTACGTCCCCACCATCTTCGACAATTATACAGCCACCGTCAAGGTCGACGGACGTATGGTCAACCTTGGACTCTGGGATACTGCAGGGCAGGAAGAGTACAATCGCCTCAGACCTTTAGCTTATCCCAACTGCGATGTCTTCCTTATTGTCTTCTCCATCGTCGATCCCTCTTCATGGACAAATGCTCACAAAAAGGTAACTATTTTGTCACGCAGTGGTACCCTGAACTCAAAACTGCAGTTGGACCCGAAGTACCAAAAATATTTGTGGGAAACAAACTTGACCAAAGAGCAGAATACGAACTGATAAACAAAGATGCGAAAACTGCTCCCGTTAAAACCGCAACAGCTCGCAAATTCGTGGAGGAAAATTTCCCTGATAGCAAATACATGGAGTGCAGTGCCCTCACTCAAGAAGGTCTCAAAGCAGTGTTTGACTAAGCAATGCGAGCAGTCCTCCAGAAGAGATTCAAACCCATGACCCGAAAAGAAAACAGCAACAACGGTGGAGGATGCAACCTGATCTGAGATTAGTCTAGCCATGCAAAGTTATCAGATATCATTAGGAAGGCAGAGGTCCGACAGCTTCGACCCAACTTATTCTCAGTCTTCCTTTCTTTTATGAATAGGTATTCATGAGCTACTGGCCTTTAAGCAACTCATGCTATAATTATTTAGCTATTTTTCTTAGGCCACCCAACTAAATATAAAGGGAATTACTGTCTATTTGTCTTATTTTGATCGGTTCTCTAGATAACTGCTAAGATTAATCAACTATCTTTCAGCTGTTTTTATACCGATCTAGACCTATTCATATGCTTTTCTGCGATTTTCAATATCATCTTCGATGGTTTCGTAAAGCTTTCTGTATTGGTCTCTCTCAGCAATCAAAAAATCTCTTTTCTCAAGCTACTTTTTACATTCAGCATTCAACTCCTAGTATTTTCTATCAAGGTGAGAGTTGTCGACTGTTTCGGCTATTGATTTGCTAAAATCGACAATATTTTTTGACAGAGCAGCTGACAAAGCTACAATTTTATGATCTTTCTTCTAGTTTATGCCGTTTTGTTTCTTACTTACAACTACAGTACCTCAGATATTGCATAGGTCATGCTGAGCTGTTTCATTTAAGAAGTA
>Ga0100402_1006880_pt1 | contig 11147 bp, 13 predicted proteins | sample CryGeyme20150102_FD_80419 | JGI IMG/M metagenome (GOLD analysis project Ga0100402, IMG submission 80419) | Groundwater microbial communities from Crystal Geyser aquifers in Utah, USA - Crystal Geyser metaG 2015-0102 | ecosystem: Environmental > Aquatic > Deep subsurface > Groundwater | place...
AAAAAAGCCAAAATTAAAGAAAAATATATCTATACTACCGACAATATTTTAAAATATTCTTGAAGAATATTTTGGATATGTAATTATTTATTAAAAATATAACAAAATAAATATAACTAAACATACAAATTAATTATATATATTACTTAATAATTTACTTAATAGCTTATTATAATAAAAATATTATAAAACAAAATTATAAAACAAAATTAATATTATAATATAATATAAGAAATTTTATTATAGAAGCTTATTATTTAGATGTTAATTCTCTAAATCCTTTCCAATTACTAGGAGCAATATTATTAAACTCACCAATATAATTAAGCAGTACTTGAGTAGGCTTATCATCAGGATTAATATGTAGGCATTTTTTGAAGTGTTTTGCAGCTTCTAGCCATTTTCCATCAATATAGTTCTCGAAACCATAAGTAAACTTTTCATAAAAGCTATCAGACATTCTACCTTCAAATATTAAAGTTAGGTTTTTAAGGAAGAAACTTGTTCTGAAGTTGAGTGCTACGAGGTTATCACATTTATCAAAATAACTTTTGTATAAAATTTTCTTTTCTAAGAATTTTTTAATCTTATCAGTAGTTGAAGTTTTCTCTTTTTTCTTTTTGATATGAGCTTCTTTCTTTTGTTGACTTTTTTTAACATTAATAGTAATGAGTTTTATTGCATTAATTGATCCCTTTACAGTAACTCTATCTATTTCTCTGCACATTGACTTTAGCTCAGTAGATAAAAATTCATAAACATTACCGGAGATCAAAATAGAAACTCCATATTGTCTTGAAGCTGCTTCTAGTCTAGCAGCAATATTTACATTTGGAGACAGATAAGAAGCGTCTATTTTATATTTAGAGCCAACTGTTCCTTCGATTGCCCAGCCATAGTGAAGTCCAAATCCCATATTTACATGATATCCGTGATCAGGGAAAAGCTTCTGAATTCGTTCATCCTTTGAATAGTCAATAATGTCCTGTGAAAGCTTAATTGCTCTGATTACATATAAAAAGCTTATTACTGCTTTGTCGGCGACTACTTGGGAGTTTATATCTGAAGGCGAGATATCATATTCTTCCTTATTCGGTGTTAGATCGGGGAACTTCCAGGCATTAAGGAAAGCATCTCCTATGTTTTTATTTGTTGCTCCTCCGAACTTATCTACAGACTTATGGACAATTTCTGCAATTCTATTTACGAAAATAACTGATTCTTCTTTTAGAGCCTCGTTTACTAAAGGAAAACCTCTAATATCACAGAAACCTAAGAAGGCGGTCTTCTTCTCTCCTTTCATCATTGGGTCAAGTTCTTTATGTGATTTAAGATTTGACTTAATAATATCACTACCAGCTTCTCCAAATCCAATAGCTAATAAGGCCGAAATCCTTATAATACTTTTTTGAATAATTTGAACCTCAGCATGTTCTTCTAAGATTTCTGAACTCTTCTTATCTTTTTCTAAGTCTTCTTTAATTTGATTCTCATCTTCATTCTTAAGGATATGTGATAACTTCTCAAGATCTTCTTGTTTTTGTTTATTAACATCTTCTACTATATTCATTGCATCGAGATTTCTGGCTCCAATAGGATCATTAACTACTCTTTGAATGATATTAGTCATAACATCTAATGGTTGTAAAACAAGCTCATTCGCATCTCCTTCAAACATAAATGAAGATATGACTAATACGAAGCATATAAACAAAGTTTTTGATATATTTATTATTGATAGTAGATTATTTTTTTGGATTACTAGGAAATTTACTGTTACTAGATTATTTGTACTGACAAATGCACTTTCTTCATCTAAACGATATTCAAAACCATTGATTGTTGCATTAGCATAAAATGGTCCTGCATCAAAAGTAATATTTAGAATTGGGAATGCTTCATCATAATAGTTATTAATATATCTGTATATAGTATCGTTTAGATCTGCGTTCATTACAGTTCCATTTTCTATAATGTCTCCTAATGTATTTGCTAAACTATTGTAATTTAATAGAGCTTCATCAACCCAGAATGACCAATCGAGTAAAGGAATAATGAATATCATACCCATAATAATTACAATTAAAATCTTAGTGATAGACTCGGAGACGATTTTTGATATGTTTGATTCTATTTTTACATCTCCTTCTTCGTCATCCTCGATACCTGGCATATTTTCTAAATCGCTTGGTTCGGCAGCTTCATTTTCATGTTTAAGTAACAGTTTATCATTTTCTATTTTTAGCTGTTTTTCTCTTTCTTCCTCGATTAAATGGTTTTTAATGCTAGCTTCGTCAGCTTTAACTAGTGCGGTATCTATAAATAAAATTAAAAATATTCGATTTTAAATAGTTCTATAAATAATTACTTGAAAGATATTTCTGATTGAAGTACTCTATTCCTTGTTTTAAATTAAGATCATTAGCTCTCTTAGTTGTTAATCTTACACTACTATCAGCCTTGTTGGTACCAGTACGCTTTCCTCTTCTATTTGAAGCTGAAAAAATTTCTTGTTCCACATTCTCTTTTTCTTTTTGTTTTTCCTTAAGTTGTATAAGTTTTTCTTCAAGCTCTTTTTCTTTTTGTTTCTTTGAGTCTTGTAATATTTGTTTAGCTTGTACCATATTTTTATAAAGTTTTACTATTCGTACTAGCCTTATAATACGAATAATTCTGAGAACTGAAGTAATTCTAATAAGAAAATTAAAAATATTATTTACTTAGCAATTGTAATAATTTTCGCTGCTTTCTTCGCATCTGTTACTGGACCTGTTCCATCACTAAATATAAAAATATTTAATATATTTTATAAATTATTCTTACGCTGCAACGCTAGTGCCATATATCAAAGGATTAATCATAAAGCCAATATCCTGTATAAGAGACAGTGTCGAGATTAAATCTAGCCAAAAGAAAAACGAAAGAACATAGCCTTTCTTAGCAATACTAGATAGGATAACTTCAATCAAGAAAAGTGCAAAACAGATAGTTTTTGTTACATCCATTCCGAAGTCACTTGAAATTGGAAGTGCTAAAGTCTTAACATCATCTGCGAATAAAACGAAGATTGTAGCTAGTGACATAATTACTATGATAACTGTAGAGTCGAGAAACTTTTCTAAATTTGCTAAGTCTTCTTTTAACTTTTTATCGGCTAGCTTAGCTTTTTTTTCTAACCTCTTTTCTTCATCAGTTTCTTGTCGTTCGTCTTCTTTCTTTTTGTTTTCTATTTTGTTAACCATGTCATCACCTCTAACTGTTTTAGGAAGTGGCTTCAAAGAGTTTTTTCTAGATAGCCTTTTTATTATACTGTTTTGTTTTGATAAAAACCTTTTCTGAACTAGTAAAGTATTTTGCCTATTGATTAAATTAGGAATTGCAAGAGAAAGCCTTCTTAATGCATCATGACCTACATTATTTGTCGATTGAAGCTTTGGATTATCATGTCCCTTATTTTCTAGTCTTTTATTCAAGCGCTCAAAAAAGGCTATTTCATCTTTATCTTTTAACCTTTCTCCATTTTGCTTTGATCTCATTTCGTTATCTTCACTCTTTTCCTCTTCGTATTTTAGAGCATCTCGTTCTGTGTTTTCTTTTTGTGCTAATGAGCTGTATTGTTTCATTTATATTATTAAATTTTATTGTTATAATTATAATAATAATTTTAGTAATATAGGAAATGTAAATTATCTTTAAATAGTTATTTTTAATTATTTATAATTTTTATTAATTAAATAACTACTTGAAACTTTATTTATATGTCTGTTATTTTAAGAAATTATGTAATGATATGACAAATTAATAATAGTATTTATTAGTAAAGGTAATTTACCAAAACAAATGAAGACCTTTTATAAAATATTTATTGTTTTAATAGTTGATTATTTAGTCGAATATAAAATAATTTCAAACACTTCTATATATTAATACTAAATTCTGTATTATATTCTAATTTTTATAAACTATAGTAGATGAGGAAATAATAGTAAATGATATAATAATATAAAAGTATTATCAACAATATTTATATTAATATCTATGTTATGAATAAAAATAATCCAAAAAGTCTTTTATATTAATAATAATACTATAATTATAATTATTATAATAATTTTTATTATATATTTAATTATAAATATATCACTTCATACTTATTTAATAAAATAATATATATGGTAAATGAACTAAATAAACTAGAAAAAAGATATATATTAGGTGCTTCCTTAGCTTGTTTATACTCTATTTTAGGAATAGTAAGTCTAATGACAATAGTGACTTATGATAATAATTGTTGTGATTACTTAGTCTTAATTAAAATTTTGCTTATTACTTATATGCTTCTAGTAGTTATGATTTTCCTCTATATTAACAATATCTTAAAAAGAATAAGTAATAACATCTTGTTAGTTATTCTGTTTTTCATTACTATAAGTCAGATATATGTATCTTATAACTTTATATTCTGTAATAATAATTGCTTTGATGAAGTATTCTATGCGTGGTTGATTTTATTTGTCAACATGATACTACTTTTATTGGGAATAATTTGTTCTTTATCTATATTAATTATATTAAATTTAGTTTAGTAAATTATGATAAGCTATTTTGGTTTAAAAATTAATATATCAATAATATATTTATATTTACCATGTATTTTCCATTAAAAAATGGAATTAACTATTTTATTATTAATCTTAATTAATAATTGACAGTATACATTTATTCTTATAATTATAATTAAACTTAATTATATAAATTTTTACAATAAACATGCATTTTTATATTTAATATTTACTTAGCAATTAAAGTTCCATGATTTGTTTCATTAAAAATGGAAGCTACCAAACTAACTGATCTTAAAGGTACCGAAACAGATAATATTGGCCCAAAAGATAATGATATTATTTTAAATCCCTCTCAAATAACAAGGATTAAATTGAAAGGAAAGCTTAATAAGTTATATAAAAAGCTTGATATTGGTGACTTTGAATGCTTATCATGCTTCAAATTATACAAAAATGAAAGTTATATGAAAAGACATGTTAAGTCCCATAATAGTGAGGAACATATCATAGAGAATCGAGATAAAATATCATTCAAGCGAGATAAAAAGAAGTATTATAAAGAGATAGAAAAAGATAAGTTTAAATGTTGTTTTAAAACATGCACTAAAGAGTTTAAATCTGAAAAGTATATGAAAAAACATATCCTTTCTCATGTAAATAAGAAAAAGATTGCTTGTCACTTCGCTGGATGCAATAAAAAGGTGTCTACAATAAAAAATTTAAAAGTAAGTTTATCATTAATCTTTATTATTGTTTTAGATTTATATTCATTTTTCTTCATTTTTAATCTACCTTTAATAAAATCAACCTTTCAAAATAATTTAATATTTCTTATAAATACTATTAATAAATTTTATTTTTTATTTACTATTAATAGATACATTTCAGATTACATACTGGAGAAAGACCTTTTAAATGTACATACTGCGGAAAAGGATTTATGGATCTTGGAAACTTAAGATATCATGTCAAAGCAGTTCATTTTAAACAAGGAAAAAAGAAAAATATTATGTGCACTCATAAAGATTGCTTACTAAAATTTAAAACTGACAAACAGAAAAGTTTTCATCACGAAACTGCTGAAAGTGAATGCTATAACGAGACACTACTTCTTGTAAATTTAGTAATAAAAAGTCAAAAGTTCTTAACAAAACTCAACAGTCAAAACGAAATTACTAATCTTATTAATTCTTTAAAATACAGTAAAATAAAGGAATTGTATGATAATATATTAAGTCAATTTTTGAAACTAAGAAAAGATAATTTTCACTCGTTGATGATAAATGAATTACCTTAGTTTAATTATATTATTTTATTTATAAGATCTATTATTTGTAAATAATATTATATTGAATAAAACAATGACTTTTTTATAATTACTCTTCTTATATATTAGTATTATATTTATCTTTATATATAGAATAATATATAGTTAATCTTTCCTCTTTAACGAAGAAAATATCAAGTTTCTTTCCTAAATATCTGCCATTTTTTAACATATATTTTTGTAATAAAATATTTTTATGGTATATCATTATATAATCAATATAATCAAAAAAATAACTATTTACGAAATATGATCATTGATCATTATAGTTGATATCAAATTATTATGAATTATTAAACAAATGACATATATATTAACCGATTAATAACAATTATCATAAGATATTTTAAAAAATAACATCTTATTTTATTTAAAATCTTCAGGCATATGTATTACTAAATTCTTAATATCATCTATTATTTTCTTTGACACTTCGTTATTCTCTACACTTGCTTCGGTTTTATTACAGAATTTCTATATAAAATTATTAGTTATAGTTTATATTACTAAGACATTATTTATTTTATCCAAATAGTATTGCCTTTCTTCTTCTATTTCTGATATTTCTTTAGTAATTTGTATATTCTTGTCCATGTTTTTTCTTAAATCGTCCTTCAAAATCATAAAGAAGTCTTTATATTTTTCTATTTTATGCATAATTGGGTTGGTATTTTCATCTGTTAGTTGGGGTCCGTCACTGCCGACATCTTTGTCAGTAACTACGCCGAAATATTTTTGTTTATCCATTTTAAGAAGTAGCTCGTTTGGTATTAAATGATTAGGTAATAAAGATTTAACGTCGGCTACCTTTTCTATAATGATAAATATTTTATACTTCCATGTTGATATTTCAAAGCTTCTATTCTTTTATCATATCCATTATATTTTGAATTAGTAACTGATCCATAATTTTTAAGAATATGATCATACAATATTTGAAGAAACTCAAAATTTGTTGTAAACTTTCCCTTCGAAAATTTTATAGGGTCAACTTGTTTAAGTTTAATTTTAATCAATCCATCATTTAAATAAGCCAAGTTTTTTTCGTAATCTTCAGTGTTTTTACTATTGTCTATACATAGAGAGTAAATTAAGTTTATAATTAATTAAGTAAATTATATAATAAATATATACACTTTAACTTAGTCAAGTCTACACACTTTTCATAAAAGCAATCGATTACTTGACAAAAACCTATTCCGTCGCTTAAACTCTCTATTTTTGGATAGTCACTTTGAGTAACACTATTAACCCAGTTTAAAAGTTCGTTTCTTCCTAGTTTTGTGGCTCTCATTATTAAATTATATTAATTATTTAATTATTATATTAAATTATTATAATAATGAGTGTTAAATGTTATTGTTTATTATAACTAGGTTAATAATTGTTAATTTATTTAATATTAAATATGGACAATAATAAGGATATTAATGATCAAAAGGATGATGAAAAAACTGGATGTTGTAAAGACAATAATAAGTCAAATAAAGATAATAAAGATACTACTTGTTGTAATGAGAATAATAATATGGAAGGATGCTGTAAAAATAGTTCAGAAATAAAACCCACAATCGTATCAAATGATGAAGAAAATAAAAACGTTGAGTATTTGAGAGGGAAAAAAGAAGGTAAACTAGATTTTAAATCTAATTGATTATAATTAATACCAATATTAATAACATAACAATATTAATTTATTTACTTTTAGGTAAAGAAGCATCAGAAAGTAAATGTAAAGAAACATATTTTCGAGAAGGAATATATTTGGGAACTGAATTCGGTTACTATAAAGGTTATTTCACAATATTAAGAGAAAATAAATTAGTTAAAAGTTATAAAACAGAAGAAGAAAACAAAAATAATGATGAAGTTAAGGATAATAGTAGTAATAAAACTGAAAAGCTTATTGTCAAATTAAGAAGTCAATTAAATAAATATGATCAAATCTTACTGAAAGATCAAGATAATAATCAAAAGATTGAGGAAATAAAAAATGTGTTTAAAGTAAAATAAAAATATAAATATAATATAGATGACTCAGTCACTACTAAAAGACATTTCAAAAAAACTTAATTTAATCACTGCATAATATTTATTTTCATTTCTTTGTGGCTTACTTTTATTTTAATTTTTACAGGCTAATAACAAACTACTTAAGAAACTTAGATAATCTTTTAAGTTATTAATAGATACAAGAAGTAAGCTCTTCTTTAAATTAAAAATATTATGAATATAAGAAAGTTAAATAATAAAAACTTTTGCTTTTCTTAAATATACATATAAAGAATATTATTATTATATTTATTACGTATATGTTTTCAATATAATATTATTAATTAATATTTTATTACTTTAAAGAAAACTAAAAAATAAATGAATAATTTACAAGTTGAAATATTACATTTAATAAATAAATACGATATAAGAAGTAATTTAAACCCTATTATCTACTATGGAATAAAGATCTTAGCTAATAAGAAATTTAAGAAAAGAAGTTTATTTTTTGCTGAAGCTATCAAGTGTTTATTCGAGTCTTTAGGAAATTCAATAAATATATCACTTTTCAAGGAAAGCGAAATAATGGCTAATAATTTTAACAATGATTTTGATGAGTCACTAAATTTTGAGTTTACAAATACCAAAATATCAATCCTTAAAAACCAAGAGCTTAGCTTAACCTTTAATAAAGACAAAAAAGCATGTTTAGATGATTTATTTAAACCAAATTCTACTAATGAGTCAAGAATTAATGGAGACTTAATAAATTCTCTATTTTCATATACAAATGACTATATTCTAGACCGTGATGACGACTATATTCTCTTATTTTTACTTAAATCATATTTTTTTTCAGATGAAGACCCAAAAACATCAAAATTGATGCTGTCCTATAACCTTTATTCCTCAAGTATTGAACTTATTTTTTGCTTAAAATTGGTGGAAAACTTCCCAAAAGTATTAATTAACCCAGGGGAAGAAGACCATTATTTAGAATACATTAACTCACTTAAGTATAAGGTGAAAATCTTCTTTAAGGCATGGAAAAAAATTTATAAGCAAAAATATAATAGTAATCAGTTTATTAGAGTTTTAATTGGAGAAATAAAAGATAACGATGATGTTGAGTTTAGTTTAATTAATTTTTTAATGAATGAGCCTTTACTGCCGATTAAAAATTTGTCGATGACGAAGTTAATCAGAGAAGGCATATTCTGCTTCGAAATTGAAGAAGTAGCAAGACAACTCTGTATAATCGATCATGAGTTTCTTAATACCCTTCAAATCAGCAATCTAAACAACTACTTTAAAAAAGGAGGCAAGAACGAAATATTTTCTAACCTAAGCAAAAGAGAAAAACAACTAAAATGCTACATATTATTATTTATTCTAATGCAAAATTGCCTAGAAAACAAAAAAGTAATGACAGAAAACTTTATAATTCTTGCGAACATATGTAAATCAATGCATAATTACCAAACAAGCTATACAATAATATCCACATTTAATATGGTTAACTTAACAGATAAAGAGTTATTATGGAAGCAAATTGAGAAAAAGTATAGAGAAATATATAATAGTTTAGTAAAGGAATATAATAACCTTGAGTTTTATGATATATTTGATGATACAACTAAAAAGAGCACTATTAATCCATGCGTCCCTAATTTAGTTAACATTACTGCTCAGATGGAAAAGTTCTTAACAAAAATAAATAGTGTAGACACTCCTAAGTTTTTAATAACAAAAGAATACAAAGACTTTAATATAGTCATTGAAGATCTTATACGAAATAAATACCCTTATTTTCAAGTTAATCCTTTATACGACTTCCTTAATATCGGATTTACTGAAATATTCAAGACGAAGAAATGGAATTTGAAGATAAAACAAGATTTTTCTAACTATATTGATGATACGAAAAATCTAAATCGATTATTAGAGATATTGGTAAATAACTTCAAGAAAGTAGGGTGAGTTGTAGGATAAATTACTATGAATTATATAAGTAAAGTTTAGCTAAGTGAGTTGAGAAACGTATGATTTATATAGAAATAATTTGTTTTAAAGTTTTATTTAAGTATAAATATATAATAATTTTTAAATTATAATATTATATATTGTTTTTATTATAATTATATTATATTTATATTACTAATATTTCTTATTACTTATCAAATAAAATTATAGTATAATAAAATTAAATTTAATATATCATAATTATTAACTTACTCTACTAGCAATCATTTTACATCTTCGAACATTCTTATTTTTAATCTAAGTTTCGCATTATCTTTTGCTAATGCCTCATAAATACTTCCAGCCTCGCTTTGACCTTTTAAATTTGTATTTTCATCTTCTAAAATTTTTAGTTTAGTTATTAACTCTTCTTGTGAATATTTATTATTTGGATCTTTTAATATTAAGTTTTGATTATCGATTGTAGCTTTCTTTTCTTCTATTTCTTTTTTAAGCTTTACAATTTCTTGTTTGTAATTAAATGAAATGTCTTCTTGGTTATATTCTAAGTATTTATTATTGCTATTATTGTTATTATTGTTATTGTTGTTTGATTTATATTTTTCGATTTCATTGCTGAGGAATTTTATTATCTTTTCATCATTATCACTTTTTTGTATTAAAACTCTCATCTTATTAAGATAATCACTTTTCATGATCTCCATCTCACCCGACAAAGTCCCAGCCCTAGCCTTAAGTTTTGTCCTCTCAGATTTGAATTGGGTCAATTCCTCATTCAATTTTTCTATTTCGGCTTGACCGGCTTTATCATTTAATAAAATCTTATTAGTAACAGGAGTTTTAGGATAATGATAAATATTAAACTTTTCATGTTGTGGAGAAATTTTCCCTGGATTTATACTTGTATTGTGTATATTACTTATATTACTGTGATTAAGTTGGTTTTGTGTTATTAAGACTGGTTGAACGTTAGGTAAATTGTTATCATTTTGTATTGTAGAGTCTAAGATTTGATTAGTTGGTTGAATTTTGGAAGAAATATTATTCAAGTTATTAGGATTAATATTAGAAATAGTGTTATTATCGTTAATGTTGTTTGGATTAATATTGGTATTGTTATTGATTTGTAGTGATTTTTGTTGTTTTAAATGTTCTATCCTATTTTTCATCAAATTAATCGCTTCTGCTCTTCCTTTCCATTCTGTTTTTTCTTTCATCAACTGGTTAAAATCAATATTTTCTCCTACCTCTCTTTTTAGCAAGTTTAATAACTTAAT
>Ga0100402_1006887_pt1 | contig 11141 bp, 10 predicted proteins | sample CryGeyme20150102_FD_80419 | JGI IMG/M metagenome (GOLD analysis project Ga0100402, IMG submission 80419) | Groundwater microbial communities from Crystal Geyser aquifers in Utah, USA - Crystal Geyser metaG 2015-0102 | ecosystem: Environmental > Aquatic > Deep subsurface > Groundwater | place...
AAGGATAACATCGATAGGAGTACCATCTGCCATGTATGGCATATCCTCTTCAGGTAGAATTCGTGAGATAACACCTTTGTTTCCGTGACGACCAGCGAGCTTGTCACCCACCGATACAGTACGGAGCTGTGCAACCTCGACATGTATTCTCTTTATAATACCTGATTCGAGTTTATCCCCACGTTCTCGTGAGAATACTTTAACTGAGATAATACGACCGCGCTTACCACCCTCCATTCTCTTTGAAGTATCTTTTACGTCGCGAGCTTTCTCACCGAAAATAGATCGGAGGAGGCGCTCTTCTGGGGTCAACTGAGTCTCACCCTTTGGAGTGATTTTACCGACGAGAATATCGCCCGAGCGAACCTCTGCACCGATACGGATAATACCGTCTTCGTCGAGATTCTTTAGCTTACCTTCACCAACGTTTGGAATATCGTGAGTAGTGACTTCTGGACCGAGTTTTGTGTCACGCACGTTAACTACAAATTCTTCGATGTGGATCGACGAGAACTTTGAATTTTTTACGACACGCTCAGAGATGATGATAGCGTCTTCATAATTTGAACCTGACCATGACATAAAGGCTACGAGCATATTTTGTCCGAGCGCAATCTGTCCACCATCCGATGTAGATGCATCAGCTAGTACTTGACCCTTCTTTACTGACTCACCGAGCGAAACGACTGGACGCTGATGGAATGAGGTAAAACCGTTTGTTCTCTGGAATGTGACTAGGTCATAAGATGTCTCCTTGCCTTTTGCGCTCTTGAATACTATATGAGCCGCATCGACATGAGAGATAGTACCGTCTTCAGGAGCGAGAATGATGCGACCAGTATATCGAGCTGCTGACGCTTCAATACCAGTAGCTACCAGTGGAGCCTCAGGGATGATACAAGGAGTTGCTTGTTTTTGCATGTTCGATCCCATCAGTGCTCGGTTTGCGTCATCGTGGTTTAGAAACGGAATCATATTTGTCGCTATCGAGAATGCCTGATTTGTAGACACATCTATGAAATCGACATCTTTTGGATGAGTAACTAAAGGTTTACCATTTTGACGTACCTCTACAGTCTCTTCAGTAATAACACCTGACGCATCGTAGAGAGTTGCTGCATGAGCAATCTTATAACTCTCTTCTTCGAGAGCGTTGAGATAAACAACTTCCTTTGTTACCTTGCCGTTTTTTACCTTTGCATATGGTGTCTCTATCATACCGAAATCATTTAGACGGGCATAAGTCGAGAGACGGAGGATAAGACCGATGTTTGGACCTTCTGGAGTATGAATCGGACAGAGACGACCGTAGTGAGATGGGTGTACATCACGCACTTCAAAACCTGCACGCTCACGAGTGAGTCCTCCTGGACCGAGCGCTGAGAGTGTACGGAGGTGTTCGAGCTCAGTAAGAATGTTCTCCTGTTGCATGAACTGCGATAGCTGGTTTGTGGTGAAAAATTCCTTTAGTCTTGCCTGAAGAGGTCGTGGAGACACAAACTGCATAGGCTGAGTGATATCAGGCTCGATGGTAGACATACGATCCTGAATATTTCTCTTCATTTGTGATAAACCGACTCGGAGCTTCTGTTGCATGAGCTCACCGCAATACCTCACACGACGAGAACCTAGATGGTCGATATCGTCTGCGAGTGAATCGGTTTTGTTGTTGAGATGAATGATATGGCCGAGGATGGTAGCGAGATCATCTGCATCAATAGTCTTTCGTTCGAGCGCTTTCTCATCCATAGATTTTTCAAAGCGTTTGTTGAAACGGAAACGACCGACACGAGAGAGGTCATAACGATCGTCTTTGAATAGAGCATCGATAAAACCACGTGCGTTGTCCACTGTAGCGAGATCACCGTCACGAAGCCTCTTGTGTATCTCTATATATGATTCATCGGTAGTCTTTGCAGTATCTTTGACGAGAGTAGCTTTGATTATCTTTGTAGCCTCTTCATCTTTTTTGAAGTAAGCGAGAATTTCTTCATCAGTCTTTGCACCGAGAACACGCATGAGAGATGAAACCATGAATTTCCTCTTTCGGTCAATACGAGCATAGAGAGTGCCATCATTATCTGTCTCTATTTCGAGCCAGACGCCACGAGCTGGGATGACTTTTGCACCGAAGACGGTCTTGCCTTTTACTTCGTCAGAAGTAAAGAAAACACCGAATGAACGAGCGAGCTGAGGAACGACGACACGTTCGATACCATTGATGATGAATGTACCGTGATCAGTCATGAGCGGGAAATCCGCGAGGAATATCTCCTGCTCTTTAGACGAGTGGAGTATCTTGTTCTTTAGCTTGATACGAACTTTGAGCTGAGCTTCGTATGAAAGCTTGTTTGTCTTTGCATAGTGTTCACCAAATTTTGGCTTGGCTAGGTCAAAACCTACAAACGAAAGCTCAAACTTCTTTTCTGAGTAATCGCGTATCGGCGAGAACTCCTTGAATAGATCTGCGAGACCAGTCTCGATGAGCCATTTGAATGACTCAGTCTGTGCCTCTACGAGGTTTGGTACCTCTACTATCGATTCCTTGAATCGACTGAAATATTTCTGTGGTCGCATTGTGATTCTGTGTGTTTATAAAACAATCTTCCTTGTCCTTACTCCTACTAATTCATAAGATTCCCCATCCTCCTCGACGGCGGATCTGCCAATGAGGCAGAAAACGCAAAAATCGCCTTTTTGGAGGCGCTTCTCAGATTTGGTTTTGTATTATGAGTGTCTTCGCAAGAAAAGGATTTGTAACCAGGATTTCCAAGGGTTTCTCGGAATCCATCCTTGATAAATACTTCGGGTTCCCCAGTGACACAATCTCGCGTGAAGTGGGGTTAAGTGTACTTATATATCTAGAGATGTCAAGTATTTTAGAATACCTCATAGTAGCCATATGCAAAATGTGTTGCTGTCTAGAGGCCTGATATACTTTTCATATGTACTCAAAAGCCAAACTTCATTTTAAGAAAACGGACAAGAGGTTATACAGAGCATCGCTTCGATTTGATATACCTGATATCAAGCATTCGGAAGACCTATTTCGCGATATAGTCTGGACTATCATAGGCCAACAGCTCTCAGGCAAAGCTGCCGACACTATATTTGCCCGCTTCAATAAGCTTCTGACAGATAAACTCACAACTCGTGCAATGGGCACCATTGTAAAAACAATGGTGCCCATTGCACCTGACCGTATTTTAAAATTATCTGATGCCGAAATGCGCTCGGTGGGACTTTCTGGAGCGAGAGCTCGTGCTATACGCAATTTTTCTGAGCATGTGATGAGAGGAGATTTGAAACTCGAAGATTTGAAGAATCTCGATGAGGCATCAGTGGTGGCAGAATTGACTCGGGTCAAAGGTATCGGACCATGGACTGCCGAGATGATACTCATGTTCTCCCTCGGTCGCACTGATGTATTCTCTGCTGGCGACCTCGGCCTCATGAAAGGACTGAGAGAGCTCTATAGTCTCCGTTCCCTACCAGATGCTAAAAAAGTAGAGAAACTCTCGAAAGCATGGTCACCCTATCGCACCTATGCCGCTCGCGTCCTCTGGCGCGTCGCGGATGCAAAGAAAGCCACTTCTGGTCGTAAACGCCCATCAAAATAATTCTAGAACAATCCTCAAAACCATCTACTCTCTTATTCTTGCGAATAAGAAAATAAAAAAATTAGCGGGCAAATGAGAGCATATGTGCATTGCGTACGAGGTCGCGTGCCATAAATGTGAGTACAGCTAGAGTCGCCACGAGTGATTCTTGCACGACGATATCAGTATGAGCAAAAGCGCTCCAGAAAAAAAGTACCGAGTGAGAAATATCAGCTAGACTCGGCATATTCCTGAATACATCAACAAATGAAACAAAGTATTTGAGCGCAAAGAGCGCCACGGTGAGGATAGCCACTTTCGGTACCACCATGCGGAATGCATAGATGACGTAGACTCTCCTCATTATGTTTTGTTTGAGTTCTGCCATATTGTTTGTATTAATAAGTAATCGTTTTAGACATTTCACGAAGCATTTCCTTTGCTCGATGGACACGAGTCTTTACCGCACCTTCAGTAACACCCTCTTTCTCAGCTATTTCACGGTAATTCTTGCCTTCGAGTACATATAATCGTAGGACACTAGAAAAAGTGTCTGGTAGTCGTTCGACGAGAGACATAATGTACTCCCTGTCCTCTGCTCCATCATCACGACCTGCATCATCAGGTATGACCGCCTCGAGGTCTTCATCGAACGCCGTGGTAAATTCCCTATCCTTTTTTGCCTTTTTGTACCAAGCAAAACAAGTATTGATGAGTATACGATATGCCCACGAGGTAAATCGTGCGCCTTCGACAGGACGGAATTTCTTTCCGTACATATAAATCTTTACAAAAGTATCTTGCACTACATCAGTCGCCGCCTCATCACTACGCACGATTTTTTTCGCCTTTCTCAAAAAAGCAACTTCATGCCTATCTACGAGTATTTCGAAGAGCACTGGATTCGCATATGATTGCGCCAGCACCTCCTCATCTTTCATATGTTCAAATTCGGTAAATTTCACTGTATTCCAAATAAAGGGTCATAGAGAGGCCATCCCGAGTAACTAATGTAGGTTCATAACTCCCACAAGCCACTCTTTCAGATCCTCTCTGTCCTTTATATTATACGACCCCTTCGACCATATATAACCTCTCTCTTATACCCAAGGTTTCATCGATGAGCCGAACTTCTGAACGAGGTTTAACCTCGTCCAGAAATGTGGATAACTTGAATATGCAGGAAGAGTGAGGTTAAACCTCGGTTTTTTTATTATTTCATCCTTCCTTTTTTCCACTCCTCGATATTTACCCGATGGCCTGAGAGCAATACCTTTGGTACACGGTATTTTTTACCTTTGTGTTCCAATATTTCTGGGCGTGTATAGACATCAGGTGACGCTACACGTTCTTCCTCTCGTGAATCAAAATTACCGAGCACTCCTTCTATTTGGCGTGATATAGAATCTATGACCATCATAGCTGGAAGCTCTCCTCCAGTAAGTACAAATGGTCCGACTGATATATCTTCCATCTTAAACATTTTTTTTACACGAGCGTCGATACCCTCGTATCGTCCACAAACAAAAATGATATGTTCATATCTCTTCGCTACACTTTTTACATATTTTGTATTAAATTGTTTCCCAGATGGAGAAAAGAAAATAATCTTAACTTTTGACTTTTTATTTTTAGATTTGAGACTTGAGAGCGCTTTCTCTATAGCTTTTGCTACTGGCATAGCTTGTATAACCATACCTGGACCACCTCCATATGGTTTTTGATCCACACGCTTCCACTGGTCCATCGCATAGTCACGAGGATTATAAAATTTCACCTTTATTTTTTTGTCCTCAATAGCACGTTTCAGAATAGACTCACCGAGATATGAGTCGAATGCACCTGGAAACAAAGTGACTATATGAAATGTCATATCCGTAAGATTACACTTTTTATACTCATGAGCAACCAAAAAAACCGCTAAAGCGGTTTTTTTATGATAATGCCCGCTCCATCACCTGACATAGTTTTGTATCACCCCAAGTCGAACAATAAACCAACAAATCATTGTTTATTTGTTCAGATATTGGTAATTCCCTACTGAGCGCTTTTACTCGCTCAATATCTCCATCACGAAAACTAGAAAGTACGGCCTGAGACACAGTGTTTTCAAACATATCATCTGACATAGAAAACAAATTCTTTATTTCACGAGCAGTGTCTATCTCTCCATTTTTGAGATGTTTCAATGTGGCCTGTTTAGCAACTTCTTCTATCTCGAGCTTTAAAACCTCGTCCCTGATGAGTCCGAGTGATTTTTTTTCTTCTAAAGCATTACTGATATCTCCCTGTCTCAGATTATCTGCGATTTTTTTTATCTGTGGTATGAATTTCATATGATTATTATTTTTATATTAACATATCTTTTTTCTTAAAAACAAAAACCGCCAAAGCGGTTTTTGTTTTTAAGATTCTTTTATTATCAAGTCCTACAGATTTAGATCCGCCATTGCTTCATCCACTGACTTTGTCGCTTTCATTGGACGAGGTGCTGCTCCAGCTGGTTCATTTATCTTCAAATTGACTCGTGAGTTGTTTTTCATACCGACGATACGTAGGAGTGTTCTGATTGCTTTTGCGGTATTACCCTCCTTTCCGATAATCTTGCCCATATCAGCAGGGTTCACATCGAGAGTAAGAAGTACACCCATCTCATCGACAGTACGATTTATCTTTACATCATCTGGACTGTCCACGAGCGACTTTATAAGAGTATCGAGAAATTGTGCATCTTTTTCGTTCATGTCGTTTTCTTTACGGACTAACGCAGTATCGCGACTGCGTACTGCACGATTATTCTACCATGTCGTAAAACATCCGCTAGAGGCGGATGTTTTTGATTATGCTTTAGGTTCTTCTGGAGCAGGACTAGGTTCAGGAGCTGTCTCTACCTTTGGTACTTCAGCTGGAATAGGCTCAGGTGCTGGAGTTGATACAGTAGGGGCTGATTCTGCCTTTTCCTCACCCTCCTTTTTTACAGGACTCTTCTTTGGAAGATTGTTTATTTTCTTTCCAGGAATCACTTTCTTTTCAATAAGCCAATTATGGACAGTGTCTGAAAGCTGAGCACCGTGAGACATCCAGTGTTTCACCCTATCAACCTTGATCTCCTTTACATCATTTACAGGATCATACATACCAAGTATCTCGAGAAAACGACCGCTCTTGGTCGAGTTTTTAGAATCTGTGAGAACCACGCGAAAGGTCGGTACATTTACTCGGCCTACGCGCTGTAATCGAATCATTAACATAGACAGAGATACTAGCAGACAGGCTCAAAATCGTCAATTTATAAACTTACAAAATGAGACAAAAGGATGTTTTCTGCTATAGTAAGCCAATAACTATGAAAGGAAATACGGAAAAGAAGCCCGTTCAAAGCAAAGAAACAGAAAAGGTAATCGGCATAATATCGGTCAATTCAAAAGGAACTGGATTTGTAGAAAACCCAGCAAATCCAAACGGTGAAGACTTTGAAATACCTGCCGAACATCTCCATACCGCCCTCCATCGCGACGAAGTCGAGATAATCATCCTACCTGAACAAAATAGAGGGAGACAGCTCGCAAAAGTAGTACGTATCATCAAACGCGCAAAAATACGATTCGTGGGAGTGCTAGAAGATTCAGAAAAAGGCTTTGCTTTTATAGCAGACGATAAACGTCTCTATGTAGACATACTTATTCCACGTGAAGACGCACAGAACGGTAAAGCAGAAGATAAAGTCTATATCGAAATAGTAAAATGGGATGAAGCTATCGGTTATCCTATCGGTAAAGTACTAGAAGTCATAGGTCGTCACGGTGAACACAATACGGAAATGAAGTCGATAGTGCTAGACCGAGGTCTCGCTTACGACTACCCTGTCGATGTCATACATGAAGCTGAGGAAATAGAGAGAAAAGAAAAGAAAATCACCCAAGAAGAGATAGCAAAGAGGCGTGATATAAGAAAAATCACTACATTCACTATTGACCCGATAGACGCAAAAGATTTTGATGATGCAATATCAGTACAAAAACTCGAAAATGGTAGACACGAAATAGGTATTCATATCGCTGATGTATCACATTATGTTCGCCCTGGTACCGCGCTCGACAAAGAAGCTCGTGAACGTGGATTTTCTGTATATCTCGTAGATCGTACGATACCGATGCTCCCAGAGGTACTCTCCAACGAACTCTGTTCACTAAACCCAAACGAAGATAAGCTATCTTTTTCAGCAATGTTCATCATGGATGAAAATGGTCGTATTCACGAGAGATGGTTTGGTAAGACAATAATGAATTCAGATAAAAGATTTACCTATGAAGCGGCTCAAGAAATTATGGATGCTGGCAAGGGTGAATACCACGAAGAACTCATACTCCTCAATACCATCGCAAAAAAACTCAGAAAAGAAAAAGAAGAACGCGGGGCAATAGATTTTGAACAGGATGAAATAAAATTTGAGCTCGATGCCAGCGGTAAACCACTCCGTATCATAAAAAAATCTAGAAAAGACACGCACAAACTCGTCGAGGAGTTTATGCTCCTAGCAAATCGAGAAGTAGCACATTTCATGTCGCAGGCTATTGAAAAAAAACATGGGGCTTTCCTCTATCGCATACATGATGCACCAGTACTCGAGAGAATAGAAAATCTCACTGTGTTGGTGCGAGCCCTCGGTTATGTACTACCTGTAACAAAAAAAGGAGTTTCGGTAAAAGACCTAAAAGCTCTTTTCAAGAAAATTGAAGGTAAAGCAGAAGAGTCACTCATAAAAACCGCTGCTATCCGTTCCATGTCGAAAGCAATCTACTCAACACAAAATATCGGCCATTATGGTCTCGCGTTTGAATACTACACACATTTTACATCCCCTATCCGTCGTTACGCTGATCTCATCGTACACCGCCTCCTACAGAGAGAATTGACCAATGGTCCTATATCAGCAGGTGAAGTGAGTATGTATCAAAAAATTGCTACTGAAAATTCCGAAAAAGAAATTAGAGCAGCAGAAGCAGAACGTGCAAGCATCAAATACAAACAGGTAGAGTACATGATGGACCGTATTGGTCAGACATTTGAAGGTACAGTAAGCGGTGTCACTCAATGGGGTATCTACGTCGAAGACAAAGCGACAAAATCAGAAGGTATGGTATCTCTACGTAGCATGACTGATGATTACTATTCTCTAGTCGAGAAGGAATACGCCATAGTCGGAGAAAAAACAAAAAATCGATACACTCTGGGTGACTCAGTAAAATTTAAAATCGTTGGTGCTGATCTAGATCGAAAAACACTAGACTATGTCATCGTTCCATAGTTTATTCTCCTCTACTCTCCACACTCATACATACAGCGTCCCGAGTTTATAATACAGAAAAAAATAGATGGTGGTTTTATATAAATAAAAAAATCGCAAGCCTTATGACTTACGATTAAACCAACGTACTCTAAACGTGCATTTTCCTGACGGGACAATCGGTGAGCTCTCCAATACAAACTTTCCAGAAAGTATTGAGTGCTTCCACCTCCGCTAGATTTTTTTCATCACGCGGACTGAACCCATGTGACTGAGAAATAGAAGAATCCAGTGATTCATGTCTAAGTCCGAAACGCTCGATTACAATCGAAAATGCGTCTCGACCAGGCACCGACACATCCACAGAGTCATTTTCAAGAAAAGAATCCCACCATTTGTGGTAACGCTTGTTCAAAAATACGACTCCTTCAATGACCCGATGAAACACATCGAGTGTTCTCTGAGAATCTATCGAATAACCATTATCTGATAGATGGTCTGCGCCGGCATGAAAAAGCTCCTCTAGCTCGTCTGGGGTAAATTTAATGTGCATACAATGTATATAATAACATGTTTAATAGAAAAATCAAGTTTTGCTTATAGAAATAAAAAACCGCCCTTATACTCAGGCGGCTATGAGAATTCTTCCTCTACGTGGAATAGTCGCAATCAAACCATTGGACCCGTAAATCAATTTTAGTTTAGGTATGAGTACTGCATTCACCCTATAAAATTTATTCCTGTCTTTTGATAAGACCGAGAATGGTGCGACTTTTATACCAATATATTCAATTGAATCTAGATGAACAAAAAACCTTCCGCCTAAAGGCAGAGATTTAAATCTAATTATCATAAGAACTAGGATCTATACTAGCCTCGCTAATATAAAAAGCAACTATTTTGCTACCACAACCGCTTCGTTGAATGCGATAGAGAGGAGTTTTGAATACCCTTCTTTACCCATAGTGACACCATAGAGTATACCGGCACGAGACATAGTCTCTCTGTTGTGGGTAATAACGATGAGTTGAGAAACTCGAGCAAGATTTTCTACCATGTCTCCATACTTCCTCGAATTTGCTTCATCTAGAGCGGCGTCTGTTTCATCGAGAATGATAAATGGCGGTGGATTTACCTGAGACATAGCAAAAAGAAGTGCGATGGACGTGAGAGCTCGTTCACCTCCAGAGAGCATTTCCAAACTACGGATTTTCTTTCTCGGAAGATTGACTTTGATATCAACACCGAGTTCTATTTCATTTTCTTCTTCGTCATCATCTGATGTATCTATACCGAGCTCTGAGAGCTCTTCGATCGATACACGTCTTCGTTTCTTTTCTTCAACGACAGTGAGTGATGCATCACCACCACCAAACATAAGTGCGAAGAACTCACCAAATTGTTTGTTTATCTTGTGTATACCGTCAGTAAACAGTGTTTCGAGTTTTGTCGCTAGCTCTGTGATAAGTGTGGTGAGTGATTCAGCCGATTTCTCCAAATCGATAATCTCTCGTGCGAGAAATTCATCACGTTCGGAGGTTTCCCTAAATTCTTTCATAACCTCATTAGGTGATGTACCACCGGAGTCTTCGAGACGTACTTTTATCTTTTCGAGTTGTTTTCTGCGTTCTTCCTGTGTATGTCTCTCTTCGTCTTGGTACTCAGTAGCATCTGATTCATATAGATATACATCCCGACCGATAAGTACTACCCCTTCTTCTATTTCACGTTTAAAATCTTCTTTTTCGAGTTTGAGTTTGTCTTCACGCACACGGAGTACCGACAGACGACCACGGAGTTCATTTTGTTCAGCGACGATACGAAAAAGTGCTTTTTCAGCATCACGAGAAGTGTCTTTTTCTTTCTCTATCTCTTTTTGAAGAATGTCATATTCACAAGAAAGTTTCTTTAAATCTGACTCTTTTTCTTTGCTATCATCATCAGCTACTACATGTTTCTCACGAAGTATTTTAATTTCTTTTTCTAAATCAGCTGCTCTGTTTTCGGCTTTTGCATTTTTATTTGCCTCCATGAAAGATTTTACCGAATCACGAATCTTTATTGCAACAGATTTCACAGCACCGAGATCGGATATAGAACCTAGTTCACTACAAAGCTCCTCGATACGTTCCACGAGTGATTTTACTTTTGAAAACTCGACAGATACCACCTCAGCACTCGCGGCACTTTTCTCACGCACGAATATCTTTTCTAGTGTACCGAGCTCGCCCTCTATCCTACCTATCGTATGCATT
>Ga0100402_1006890_pt1 | contig 11138 bp, 14 predicted proteins | sample CryGeyme20150102_FD_80419 | JGI IMG/M metagenome (GOLD analysis project Ga0100402, IMG submission 80419) | Groundwater microbial communities from Crystal Geyser aquifers in Utah, USA - Crystal Geyser metaG 2015-0102 | ecosystem: Environmental > Aquatic > Deep subsurface > Groundwater | place...
CCCCTGATAATCAATTTCCAACTATGCATTCACTTGCTCCTTCTTGGCTATATTTTCTTTGGTCTCAGCCATCATCCTCTTGATCTCCTCAATAATCTCTTTTTTTGAGTTGTTCTCTCCTTCCAACTTAATCTTCTCAATGGATATATAGCCATGCTAGTTGACCTTGTCTCCTCTTAATATGTGCTCGTCGATGCCTGCTTTGCTGATTTTCTCTAATTTATTTCTGCTCTTGACTATTCTTTGGTTGGATAGATTAATCCTAGTCAACAACTGGGCATTTATCTTTCTTTGGCTTTCAATCTGTTTCTCCAAGTCCCTCAGCTCATACTTGGATGATCTATTTGTCTATTTGAGATTTTTCTTGATCTGAGGCATTTCATTGAGTCTATCCTCCAACTATCTGCACTCTTATCTGTTACTATTCTTCATGATCTGGCATTACAGCAGTTAGAATCTTAATAATTTCTTATTCCTCAATGCTTCATGCAATTCTGATGTCTTCTGCAGCAACTCCTAGTCAATCTCTTCCTGCTCTTCCTCTTCAGCATACTGTATGGGTGCTCGAGGTCTGCATTTCAAGGGCAAGTTGTACTAGAATAGGGGCTCTTAATCGATTTCAATTCGAGAGAAGTCAATATATTGCTCCTCGGGGTCGCTCATTCTGACTTTCTTAATTATAACCAACAGGTAGTTAATTTTACTGCAAAAATTAAATGATATCACAATCTGTCGGTCGCCATCCCGTAGTAATCGCAGTTCACGCTCCATCTAGCCTGAGTTGGCTCGCACTTCTTGAATGGAACCTTCTGCTTGTTTGAAGCGTGTGAACCGAAAAGATTTTCTTTTGCTTTGAACCTGTCGCTCATGCTGCCTGGGGAAGTCGGAGCATCGAACATTTGCGATTTGTTCCGGAAAACGGTGGCTCTTCCATCAATTATTGGCTCCCTTTTGCCATACTTTGTCTTTTGCGGATAGTTGAAGGGCTTCTTGTCACAGTATTTTTTCTCGAATATTTTTTTCCTTTCGGTGTAAGTGGACAGCCCTGGCTTGGGCTTGTTGATGACCTTCAGAACATCGTCTTTTCTGGGCTCATCCTTCCAGAAAGAGTCAATGTTTGACCTGATTTCCTGCATTTTCTCCTGGAGTTTGACCTTGAAATCCACATTTTCAACATTCTTGAAAGACATTCGGACAGACTGAGCAGCAGGTCTTTCTTCTCTGGCTGAAGACAAGTAGTTAAGCAGCTAGAGCGTGGTTGGTCTTTTTTTGGGATCGAGCTGAAGGCACCAATCGATTATTTTTCTGCATTTTTCACTAACCTTCGCCTTATAGGGCAGCCCTTTCTTTTTGATCTCTTTGTAGACATCAGCCATGTTCTTTCCATCGTCGAAAGTTTTACCATTCAGACATTCATAAAAGGTGACTCCCAGGGCCCATATTTATGATTTTTCACTGTATTCGTTATCAAGGAAGGCCTCAGGAGACATGTAGGAGGGAGATCCAACGTTGTATTCCAGACTGGGCTTAGGATACCCTTTGATCTCGCAATATCCAAAATCAATGATCTTGGCCTCTCCGTTGTGCAACAAAATGTTGGCTGGCTTCAGGTCACGGTGAAGAATGCCCTTTCCCACCAAACTAGACATTCCCTTCAGAAGCTAAAAGAATATCTTGAGAGACCTGTCTTCTCCCAGTGGACCACTAACTCTGATGGCACTTTTTAAAGTTCCCCCGTTGCAAAGTTCTGTCACTATATGGCAATGCTTGCTGTTCTAGACGACTTTGATGCCTTTGAGGACGTGAGGGTTGTTGACTATCATGACGGCCACTTTTTCCATGTTGAGCAGATACTCAGTCACTTCGTTGTTGATGGCTTTGAGGTCAATGATTTTGATGGCCACTGGTGATTGGTCGGCGATGCATTTGCCTAAATAGAATCATCGATACCTGCATAGACTTCTCCTGTGGCTCCCTTGCCGAGCATTTATTTCTTATTGACTACGAAATCATTGAGAACGTACATGCTGGTGTTCCTCATAATAGAAAATTAGTTTAAAAATCGATTCCAAATTGTCTTATAACCCATAATAAATATATTTCCACCTCCGAAACATCCGAAAAGTTGTGATTTGCCTTGAAACTATTCTTTTTGAGGCCTCTCATACCTTGATAAAATTATACAAAAGGATTATGTAGCAAAAACAACAGCGGATCTAATAAAGCTGGATTCTGAGGGTCCATACTGAGAACAGCAGACTGCGACTTGAGCTGTCCCCTTGGGATTACTACCAGAAAGTGCTCGATTTGGTATTAATATCCTCTAACTCAGATATGCTAAAAATTAGAATGCCAGCAACGAGATATAGAGGTCTTTAGTCCTAACGGCAGGAGACTCAACATTGCAACTGATAGAAGAATAAGAGATGTGGTCTATCTGAGTCATGGAGCCATTATTCAGGTGAGACTAACCAACTAAGCTAAAAGTTCAGCGCTTCGCTAAAGAGCTAGTTTCCTCTCGGCTGACTCTAAAATCAGTCTGCATACGCGAGTGACACCTCCTAAACCTAAATGCACCCATCCAGACAACGTTCGCTGCCTGCACTGTGAGACAAACACAAAAGGAGATCCTTTTGCAGGAAGTGGGCAAAGAATTTACGATATGAAAGAAAGTGAACTTTCTGAGGTCAGGTGCAGTCACAATCCAAAAAGCAAGTGCATGAGATGTTCAGGAAAAGGAGTGAGATCAGCTGACAAGGCAAAGGAAATATCGAAGGTTCGAAGCCCAGGAAAGAATAATCCTGAAATGGAAGATCCTTGCCGACACAGATCAACCGTCACCTGCAAAAAATGTGTGGATAAACCTGCCAAATTCAAGAGCATCGCTTTAGTGAAAGAAGAAACCCCAATGAAGAAACTCCTGATTGAGGATAAATAATAACAGGTAAAGGAAGAAAAAATAGAGAACAAGTGCAATCATGGTGAAAATGCTAAATGCATCAATTGCAATCCTGCCGAAAAGATAAAAAATGATGATAAAAATGAAAAGAAACTCTGTCAGCATGGACCAAATGGTAAATGCTTCCATTGCATTCCTAGCAAATAAAAGCCAGCTCACATGCCTTTCGATGAATATCTCCTCTCAAAAAAAGTTAACTGTGTCCACCCTCCCTCTAAATAGTGCCTAAATTGCCTACCGTAAGTTAACTTGAGGCTGACTGTTGATAAAAAGTGCAAAAAGCATCCTCCTTATCCGGATGCTCTCTGTTCAGCTTGTAGACCTCAGAATGTTAGTATCAAGACGCAGGCCTACCGACACGTCGATTACGTTTAGTTCATGAACAATCAGCAAGTCCATAGCTTCATTGACTACTGGCTAGGTGAAAAGAAAGAAGTGATGAGAGTGGGCTTCCTCTATGGTTATTTTGCTGAAGACCCATACTATAAAAACGGAATTAGGGCCATAGTTGAGGCCATCTATGAGCCGCATCAATATTGCACATTCAATTAGTTCTGGATTATGGACTCTGAACAAAGGAGGGAGAATATCGATATTGTTGCCTAGAGTGTTGGTCTTTAGAAAATAGGTTTGATATTGGCATCACCCAACACTGCTGATACACCCTTCACCCAAGGACAAATCAGAGTCATGGCTAAACTCCAATCCATGCATTCTGTCACCCATTCGACAGGATACAAACTTTCTAACTTTTTCACAGTTTTGGTCAGAAAAAACAAAGACCCCAAGCAACCAATCTAACCTGCAGTTTTCATGGTGAGCGATCAGGCTCAAGCATTAGAGGAGGCTCGAATGTTTGTTCCCCACAAAAAGTCAACCTTCAAGATGGAACTCAGAGATTATGATTTCAAGGATGAACTCAGGCCTGTTGTTTACTTGGGAGGGAAAGAAGCCACTGAGGTTGAGATAGAGTATTTGCTGGTGAAGATAGCTGCAGGTGTGGGGAAAAACAAGAAATTCTCAATCATGAAAAATAATATTTTTCCTCCCTCCAGCCGAGGAGCCATCAAAAGTCAGCAGCTCAAAGACTACATAAACAGGACCAAAAACCAGCCATCAACAGTTCGCTACGGAGACCTAAACCTTTTACTATTCATAGCCGAAGCCATTGACCTTGCTACTGCGATGGAAATAGGAAATCGAGTGCATGACGAGAAGGAGGTGGACAGTTCAACTTGTTAGTTGGTATAGGCCACCATAAAAAATTTCATTTCCTGATACTGACATTCTTGATGCTGTAATTGTGAGGTTGTGGGGGTAGATGTGTTTTTTATGGGGGGTAGATATGTGGTGGGGTTGTTTCATATGATAATGACAAATGGGTGCTGAGATTTCGGTCGATATCTCTGATAATAAAAGAATGTACGGGTTAAAAAATTTGGTCCCGAAGGGTATCCTTTGCGATGACAACTATACCGTCCTCAAACGGAAATCAGAAGAGTACCGCAGAAGCATTAGTTACTTCGCAGGCCACATCCATCAAATGGTCATGATCTACTACAACTATTCCGAACTGCTCTAAAACAGTCTCAACTAAACCTCAAACGAACTCCAAAAGAGCCAGGATGCCAACCAGCAACTCTATGTGGACCTTCTTCGTCTCTTCGTGGGGATGAATGGGGAACTTCGGAAGTTCATATAGAGGGCATCAGGTAACGAGAAGTCACTCCTGGACCTCAGCAACGGCTTCATAACTGACTACAACGACATGATAGCTGACTTCCAGGGCAAGGGAAGATAGTACTTCGACTCCGAACAGAACGTGGTTGAGACATGCAAAAAATACTTCGTCTCTTACAAATAAATGATGAGCAAGATATAGGCCTACAAACTATCCTTCCTCGATGTCAAACTAATCTACAACACAGAATAAAAATTGAGGTTGTATAATGACTGCTGGCAAAACTACAAAAGATTGTATGAACTGTCAAGGCTGATTGACATCAAGGTTGCTGACCTCAATGGAAAAAAATAAAATTTACAGGAAAGCTATCGAAAATTGAGAAAACAGCTCTAAGCCTTCACTATCTCCTTCGCCTGCAAATACATTGAAGAGCTAAAGAAATTCTACGAGGGCCTCTTTAAATTTGAAAGGAACCGGCTGCAAGTGTTCGCCTAAAGAATGCTTCTGCTCGACAAGAGCCCCTTCCCCTCTTACTTCTAAACATAAGTCAACTATGAACACAAAGATTTATTTCTTGTGAAAGTCAGCCCTGAGGAGTGCAAGTTCATTCCCGCCTTTGTTGTGTACAGCAGCAAGCTTAAGGAGGAAGGGATATTCAGGTATCGCAGATTTATGGTCAGCTATTGGCAGGAGATGATCGCGAGAGCATAGAAGAGAAAGAAGTTAGGAAGGAAAATGGTGGACTTTGTTAAATGCTACCTTAGAACTCTAGACAAAAATTTGACTGATTGGATAAAAGAAGCTCTCCAATCTTTCTAAAAAATGCGAAGAAAAATTGGGTAAACCTTTGGCAATCGATGGATAGGTTTCTACAAAATAATTGCCTCCATCTTTTAAAATTACATGGAGAACACTGGCAGACTGCTACTAAGGACTAACGCAACCGTCCAAAGAATATAAAACTATATTACCCAGTAAAGCAATCTGATGGGCGATTTCCTCAAAGAGATCAAGGCCTTTGTCGAGAAGAATGTCAATAAAAAGATTATAAAGTTGTATACTGGTGATGGCCAGTGGAAAAAGGAAGATCTGATCAACTAGGACAAAGCCATCAGCCAGGAGGATATCTTCCAGTATTCGCAATACTTGACAAGCGTCATCACTCGATACAGTGAGGGAGCTACTAAAATTTACTAGGATGGCAAGGAAGGTTACAAATAGTTTGTCAATGACGTCAAACAGTCCCTGACAGAGTTCTTTACCTTCTTCAACTAAATTCAAAATACATACTATGACTAAGAGGAATACGCTAAGACATACGAGCAGTTCCAAAATGATATGACTTAGTCCATCAAAACAGGCATGGAATTTTTTGACAACATCTAACTCTCTGCCATCACTCAGGACACCAACAAAATCACTTTTGACAATGAGTTCAACAAAATAGAAGGCTTCAAAAAAATAAAAAAACCCAAATAATTTTAATAACTTGAGGGCAGAAACGTTGCATCTTTGGATCTGAGGTAAAGTACTGAAATAGCTGACCCGAATACTGCCACCCGCTAGAGTAATTAGACCTCACCATAGGTCTACAACAAAACAAACCAAAAGGATAATATTTCCAACATTCTCAACAAGGACATCTTTCTGGGATAAATCAACAGCAAACATGCTGAATTTTTGCTGAAAAAGATAACAGTTGAAACCAACGAAAAATACATAAAGAGCTACTCCTGTTCCTTCTCTGACACTGTCATCCTCGCTGGCAGGCTGTACATAACGACCCACAGGATGTGCTTCCACTCAAAGTTCAACTCCAGCAACATCTTCTTCGGTGAGACTTTTATCGATATCCCTAAATGCGATATAAAGAAAGTATAGAAAAGGTCTATGTCATTTATCAGCGATCACGCTATCAGCATTACCACCGTCAACGGAGGCATGATTTTCAGGTCGTTCTTCTCCAGAGATTCTGCCTATAACCTTATCAAGAAAAATTTTGAAGTCAACAACGATGAAATCTTCTTCGAGGAATAAGAAGGAGCTTGTAATGATTTGATCGACAAACAGATCGAATTTGAGGACGACATGAAAGCATAAATGGCCAAGTAAAGAGAAGCCAAATTGGCGAAGGAACTTAAAACCTTTAGCTATATACCTCTTGAAGAACATGAGTTCACCTGTTTCGGACTCACTGTCGTCAAATTCCTCAAATTATTTGAACTAGACCAAGAAGTCATAATCAACAGAATGACCTTTTCCTCTTTCCAGCACTACTTCAAGGATCTCTGCGAGCACACTGAAATTGACATTCAGCCATGGTCGCCCAATCCCTTAGAATACCTCAATGTTAGTAAGTCACTTCTTATGCAGTCAACATCAAAGAAGACGCTCCTGAAGTATTCAGCAGAAGAATAGCAGCTGTTATTCCCCTACCCCCAAGCGGTATTCCTTTCATGCCAAAGTCCTCTTACACCACTGAGGACCAGACCATGTACCTTATGAGCGGAGACAAAGTTGTGATTGAGTCAACTATTCAAAATAGCAAAGTGCCATATTGTGAGGCGTTTGATGTTAGACTCAAGAGGATCATATAATCTGCTGGTGAAAGTAAAAGATATTTGATTCAGACAAGGTAAAGGTGAGTGCTCACCTGTGTGTCAACTTCACTCAAAGTGTAATGGTAAAGGCCACTATATAATCCAAGACGATAGAGGGCACGAAGGAAGGAGTCATCAAGCAGAATGATGAGATTGAAGCATACCTAAAAAATCTCGAAAAGCAGATGATGAAAGGCAACAAGAAGGAGACTCCCTAAGACAAAATAAAGGAACAGGAAGAACTGATTGTGTAACTGGAGGGAAAGATAAAATAATTTAAAGATGAAGGCAAGCACTTGAAGGAAGAACTCATTAATCTGAAGCAGAAGTTCAAGATGACCTCTACTGCTGCTCTGGTGTTGTTTGTGCTGTTTCTCCTCGAGACCATTTTACTGCTCACCTGAGCTCTAGCTCTGATTATGTTTATGGTATACCCGCTTAATTTAAATCAATAAGAGAATCACTGATCATAATACAGGAATTTCTTGAATTCCTCAAACTCGATATACCCGGAATCGTTCCTGTCCAGCCTCTGATGCACCCTTTCGATCAAAGTAGGAGACAGCTTAATTCCTACTCTGTTGAGCATCTGGCTTAGATCATAGCTGCTCAGGTAGAAATTTTTGTTGACATCATATTAATCGAACAATTTTCTGACGATCAACTCGTCTTTACTTCCTTGTGTTCTCTCGATCAGTTTGAACCTGAGGTTTTTGATAGCAGTTCTGATTTAATTCTAGCTGACTGACTGTAATTTTTCTGGTGTGTAGTGCCATTGGTTGCCGACATATCTGAAGAAAATGTCATTGTGTGCGTAATTAACATTGACATCATCATAGAAAGCGATGAATTCATCTCGAGAGACAGCTCCATTGTTGACCGAGAGAAGAGAAATGAAGTGGTCCTTTACTTGCTCAGCTGTCATCCTTCCTGTCTGGTAGTACTCAACTATGCTCGGATTGAAGTGCTCCTCTTAATAGAACTATCATTACTTAACTGCTCCACAGATATCTATCCCTTCCTGTCTTTGTCCATGCTGTCAAATATGTGCTCCACCATCTATCTACGAAGAGGCCCCATAGGTTATCTTAATCTCCTCAAGAACTCAAACCAGTCGATGCAGCCCTCCCTATCCAGCACTTTCCTGAAGAGCTGAACGTCATAGACCTTCATAAAAATACCATTGGCATTAAGGGCCTGTATAGAGGAGATCTTACATGTTCGAAGCTGTGAGCCTAGATTTTTCCAGAGATCTATCGATCGTAATCTGCGAAAGATCTGTAGATGGTTCTGAGGTTGGGAGCATATTTATTTCTGGAGAGGTGCAATCGCATGTCGAAGATGAGTTTGTTGAGCTGGACGTTTTGCTAAACCCCGAAGAAGGACATGATTTATTGCAAATAAGATTATATTGACTTTCTAGAAAGATCTGTGGAATATATAAATGTGTATTATCACTCAACTGTCGTAAATTTCCCTTGCGTACTTTTCCTCAATTTTATTGAGCATATTCATCCGTATCTTGCTGTCCCAAAACTATTTCCTCCTTCGGCCTATCAATGGCTGCACTTCCTTTCGCATTTTCTATAAGCAGTCGCTGGAGACGTGGATTCTAAGCTGCTCAGATTCATGAAGACTGGTCTCTGTCATTTTTCTTTTTGTCTTGTGAGGTAAAAATCTCTTCTGACTGCAATAAATTTGATTGCCGCTCGAACGCTGAGACATTTCAGTGTTGAAACTCATTCTGCTGATTTCACTCTTTGTGTTGTCCTTGATGTTGATGTCGATGTAGTGAGGATTTTTTTGGGTCTTATTGTTGTCTTTGGAACACATTTCAATGCAGGAAAGCTTCATAGGGAACTAAATAAGCTGAAATGTACATCTTCTTTGTTGAAGTATTTGTCTTCCTGAGGTTCAGCCATGTCCTCAAAAATTGAGCCTTGACCTGATATTTCACAGTTCCTGAAAGTGAATCCGTTGCTTTCAAGAAGTGTCGTCTCCTGCTTCAAAAAATCACTTTCTTTATAGTTCAAGGTCTGAGGCCGATGCAATCTGAGAGGAGGCTTGCCTACTTTATTCTCCTTATTCCTTTGTTTTTTTGCCTTCTTTTCTGATCTGTCTTGACTGACTGCACTTTTCTGCACATTGGGATTGAACTTCGTTGAAGGGCTGAGCACATTCGCATCCAGGGAGTGTCGATACGGTGTTGTCTGGAGATTGGGCACGCTCTCGGTCTGTACATATTTATGCAGTTGTTGTTTGGTCTGAAGATGCTTGTCCTTTGTGGTATGCTTGTTTTGAATGAGAGCTATGATTTTAAGGACCCTTCTGTCTATTTCGTTCTTGAGCTTGGGAAGATGGACTCGTTATTACTCGAGGAAGGGGAGGGTTTAGGGGTCGTTGAGGAGGTCGTACATATGGCAGTTAATTTAGTAATAGTTCTTATATGAGGTATGTTGGTCTTATTAAATGAATAAAATGATATATGGCTTTAGGATCAGACTTTGTAGGACTTGAGACCGCTGAGGATGTACAAGAAGTGAGGAGCAGGGTCAGTATCTTGTTTCCAGTAGCTGAAAACAAGGTTGTCCTCTCTGTTCCAGTTGGGAGGGCAGTAAATGGAGAATTCGTCGAATTTTGTCAACAATCTCTTGGCAAAAGCCTGGAAACCCTTCTTGAAATTGTCCTGCTCAGCTTCAGGGATCTTGGGGACAATTTTCTTTGCATACTCCTTGAGCCATCCTTTGAACTCATCCTTATCCATGCCAGTTTCTTCGTATTGGAAGTGGTCAATGAGGTCATTGACCTTCTCAACAGGAGCACCTCCTCCAGCTCCCTCTTCTTCCTCATCTTCATTCTTTCCTCCGAAGGCATTACCGCATCCGACATCAACATTGACCTCACCCTTGACAACCATTTGACTTTCGACCTCATAGACGACACCGTTGAATTCTTCCAATGGGACCAGCTTGTATCCGTCAGAAATGATGTCATTTTCTCCGTCGAGGTTTTGGTAAATTCTCATCCTTCAACAATCAATATAATTACAATTCTCCCCCATTCAAGTCATATAAACTATTAGACTATATCAACATTCAACTTTATTCACAAGCATCACAGATAAAATCAATTTAAATTTAAACATATCCTCCTACTACACCTGCTTGACTCTTCGTCTCCTTGTGCTCAACGTCATCATCTTAATGGTCGGTCTTAACAGTCAGGTTGTCATTTTTTGAGCTGTTTTGTGTATTGAAAAAACCTTCTGGATATTTTTTAAGTCCTTATTTTTGATGTTCATCAGAAGTCAGTCAGAATCCTTCAGAAAAAGAGAATAGAAAGGACATTTTATTGCCACAAACTATATATTTTTGCATCATAAGTTGTTTAATCCCCCTAGCCAAGCTTCTATTTAGCATGTTAAGATATTTTTCTACAAGGCACATTTATTGATTTTTTACCGTTATTTCATATTTTCCAACGGAAGTAGAGTATTCAAATAAGACCTCGACCGATGGAGAGAAATCACACAGCTCTCGGTAGGAAATTTTTGGCGACAAAACGCATCTTCTTATTTTTGGAAAGACTATCTAAATTTTATAATATTTCAACGCCTACTGATATGTCAGCCCTTAGAATCAATAAACACAACACGCAGGAACTGTCCATTAGAGAGCTCAAGCAAGAAGATAAGAAATGCTTGCTGGGGAAGCGATCCATGATCCTCTCTCACAGCAAGAACGAACTTTTCCAAGGATTACTGGACCTCACAAAACAAAAAAGCAACGCACTCAGTGAATCTTTTGACTAAAACGAGCGAGATAGCATTTTCAACGAGTCCTAAAATGATATCAAAAACGAGAAGAAGAACCCTTTCCACCAGGCCAAGATGAAA
>Ga0100402_1006892_pt1 | contig 11135 bp, 7 predicted proteins | sample CryGeyme20150102_FD_80419 | JGI IMG/M metagenome (GOLD analysis project Ga0100402, IMG submission 80419) | Groundwater microbial communities from Crystal Geyser aquifers in Utah, USA - Crystal Geyser metaG 2015-0102 | ecosystem: Environmental > Aquatic > Deep subsurface > Groundwater | place...
ACAAAAAATACATCTCCACCTTTTTACCAAAAACCAAAATACCAACCACAGCCATAAACGACAACTGAAACCCGGCATCATTCGCCAAAATAGGTGGCACAAACAAAGCCATAACCGCCGCCGTTAACAACAATACATTTAATACATTATTATCTCTGCCAAAATAACGAGCCACCAAAACCAAACTCCCCATAATTGCCGCCCGTACAACCGAGGCACTCAACCCCACAAAAACGCAAAACACCCCAATTCCTCCAATCGATAACCAAAGTCGCACACGCTTTGGCACAACAATTAGTAAACGCTCCAATAAAATTACCACCAAAGCCACATTCGAGCCAGAAATCGCAATAATATGTGTAAGTCCAGTCACCCTAAATTGCTCCAACAAATCATCTGCCAATCCCCCTCTATACCCAACCACCAATCCGGCAATCAAACTCCCAAACGGCTCATGATACATACGATTAATCTGCTCCAACAATATCATTTTCCCCTTAAACAACATCGCCAAGACCCCGTGCCCCTTGCTAACCAATGCCATTTGTGGACGATAACTAATTTTTGTAATCCCAAACCGAAATAAGTACTGATCGTACTTGAATGTTTCAATTGGCTCGGGCACAACTAACTTCCCCGTAAGTGCCACCTCATCGCCATACTCAAAACGCGGATACAAATCACCAACTACCAACAGTTTTCCATAATCCGTACAAACAGTGTACTGAATTTTATCCCGCCGATAATCAACCTCTCGACAAATTTGCCCATGTAATGCCTTAACCTTATCTGTCAATAAATCCCACCGCCCAACAGTCGCCTCATTAAAATGATAAACTCTAACCGCACCAATCAATAAGCCAATACCAATAAAAACCACTCCCCAGTTCCTTATTTTGACAAAACTAAACCAACCAAGCAAAAATAAACAAATCACAAACAAAAACCAAATATGTAAATAATAAAACAAACAAAATAGTAAAATCCCATACAATAAAGCTCGCAAATAATTCATGAAAAAAGGCTAGCCCATACAGGACTAGCCTAATCAATCCACTTTAAGAAAACATAAATTTATTGAGGCAAATTAGACATATCAACAGGCGCTTCAGTTGTCGTAGGAATTAGACCGGATTGTTGAACTGCATCTTCCAAATTAAACTCTTTTGCATCTGCAGGCACTACAATTTCTACTACCTTATTAATTTCAGACATATTAACAACTACATTTAGTTCGATATTACCTTTTGGTAATTCTTGTCCTTCTACTTGCTCAACCGCAAAACGTTCTGCCAATTCTGCCATAGATAATTTTAGACCAATTACTACCTTTGTTAAAAAATGACCTTCTTTAGTAATCCACATTTCAACATTACTACCGGCTAAAACATCTAAAACCTTATCCATTTCACCTTGCTGATCATCTGCAACAGGTTCTCCATTTAACTTAGAAATTTCGTTAATATAGTTCTTCAAACCTTCTTTACTAAACTTACCAACAACTTTGTAAGCTTCAGACCCATTAACTTCTTCCGTACTCTTAATTTTCAATCCTTCAAAAATACTAACTTCCTCTAAAATTTGACGAACCTGTGCCTCCTGCTCCTTCGTAATTTCCGGACTTATACCGGCAAAACTATCTGCAGGTACGGGGAATAACCACCATTGCCCTTTAAGCGTAGCAGCAATTTGACTATACGGACCAAGCGCCATTTCGGGGAAATCATTCATATTTACATACAAATTTTCTTCAACCATTTTGGCGGCCAAATCAAAAATACCGCTAGTTTTATTTTCCCCTTCTTCAAAATTAAAATCACCACTCAATACTAAATCAAATTTAGGATTTGTCCCCTCAGATTTAGCAACATAACCATCAACCAATAAATTAATTTCAACGTCACTCTTTTTATCATCTTGCTCCATATGCGCTTTGCCGCCTAGATCCACATTAATCTTTTCCGCAACTACCTCACTATTGTTAATAATGGCATCCTTAACTAACTGATCCACATCAACATCACGATTTTGACACCCGGCAACCAACAATGCACTCACGCACATTATCGCACCAACTGCCCATTTAGACTTTAAAAACATATTCAAAATTTAAATTATAAAATACTGTCAACAGATTATCATTTTCAAATTCCAAAAAATAGGTAAAATAACTGCACCGATTTATACTCTGATCCATCCTGTGAATTTTAGATCTAAACGTATTCGCAAACATCGCTTAAACTTAGCACAAAAGATTGCTAAGGAGCAAGAAGCACCTAACACAACAAACCAAAAACAAATTTCAACATATTCAAAAAACAAATTATCATGGAAAAAAATTGCCATCATCATCGGAATTCTTCTGATTCCATTAATTGTTTATGCCGGGTTCGACAAATTCAACATTGCTAATCCCATAGCCTCAACTGTACTTAAAACAGTTGGCAAAACTCTACCTACCGACGCCTACGGCTACACAAACTTCCTCCTACTTGGCACGGGTGATGTTGGTCACGAAGGACAAAACCTGACAGATACAATCATAGTAGCAAGCTTTAACCCTAAAACCAAACAAGGGTTAATGTTTTCAATTCCCCGCGACTTATATATAAAAGCTGATGGCTATTACGGCCAAAAAATCAACTCTCTATTCGCCAACGCCTTAGCCGAAACAAACAGCGAAGCAGCTGCCTACAAAGTGTTGGAATCAGCAGTTACGCAAATCACCAACCGCCCCATCCATCGCCGCATCCTCGTGACATTCTCCGCCTTCGAAAATATTGTCGACGAAATGGGCGGCATTACCTTTACCGTGCCGGAAGCAATTTATGACACCTCTTACCCAAACGAAAATTACGGCTATCAAACATTCAAAATTGACGCCGGCCTTCAAACTTTAGACGGAGCCACAGCCTTAAAATATGCGCGAAGCCGCCACACAAGTAACGACTATGCCCGTAGCCGTCGCCAACAAGATATCATCCTCGCCCTTAAAGAAAATGCTAAGACCAGTGGCATTCTTACCTCACCAGGCAAAATAAGTGCAATTTACGAAGATCTCAAAACCGGTATCAAAACCAATCTCGAAACACGTGAAATCATTCAACTAGCCGGATATGCCGCCGAATTCGATCGCAATAATCTTCTCAATTTACAACTACATGACGACCCTTCCCAAAAAGGTGGCTTCTTATATACCCCACCACGCTATCTATATAATAATACTTTTGTACTTTTACCCTTAGGTAATAATTATAACATTATCCACAAATATCTCGATCTGCATTACGAACATTCGGATATTATGAATATACCAAGAACACTTCAAATCTTAAATGGTACACCAACAGGCGGTCTCGCATCTTCTGTTAAAGCAATTCTCCAACGCTTTGGCTTTGTTATAGTTAGACACGGCAACGCCACCAGTAAAACAATTACAACCACAACCCTTTACAACAAAAACCCACTAGCTCCAACTAAACTTCAAAACGCCTTAAAATCAATCTTCAACTTCACAGAAAGCAATACAACTCCACCAGAATACCTCATAGAACCCTACATCAGCGAAGCCGATTATATTCTCGAATTAGGCGCCGACAGCACCGCCACTATCAATCAAATCCTCAACAATCAATACGTCCCACCCGCCCCACCAGACCCAGCCCAAGCCACAGAACCAACCGAATCCACCGAACCAACTTTTAACACCCAACTTTAAATGTTTGAAGCTCTTATCACCCTTCTACTCTCCAATTCTATTGCCAATGCAAACCTATCGGCAACAATTCCTAAACCAACAGAACCAACCGCAACCAGCATCAATTTTAACCTCGATCTACACAAAGAAAACCCAGTTATTAGTGCCGACGCTAGTCTCGTATTTGATCTACAAAAAAACACCGTTCTCTATCAAAACAATCTCAACACAAAACTTCCAATTGCCAGTCTCACTAAAGTAATGACCGCCTTAATTATTTTACAAGAAAACAAACTAGACGAAGTTGTAACCGTTGCCTACCAAGCCACCCAAGTTCAACCAAACAAAATGTGGCTACTTGCCAACGAACAAATCACCGTCGAAACATTACTAAATGGCATGCTAATGCAATCTGCCAACGATGCCGCCCTAGCCCTAGCCATCCACAATGCCGGTAGCGTCGAAGCATTTATCGCAAAAATGAACGCATATGCCAATAACCTCCACCTAGTCAACACTCACTTCACCAATTCGGTAGGTTTTGATGACGCCAATAACTACTCCACAACCTACGACCTCATGCGTCTTACCCTCCAACTCATTAAACACCCCATCGTTCTAACAATCACTAAACAAATAAATAAAATCGTCACCAGTGTCTCCGGCAACCAACACACACTTGCCAACACCAATCAATTACTCAATAGCCCCTACCAAGTCATCGGCCTTAAAACAGGAACAACTCCAGCGGCAGGCGCCTGTTTCATTGGCATTACCGAAGGTGAAAAACCGTTACTAACCATTTTATTAAACAGCCCAAATCGCTTTCAGGAGACAAAAGTCCTCCTCGATTGGGCAAACTCAATTTAACCAAATCTCTTCATGGAACAAATCGCCCCAGCTTTAATCCGTAATTTAAGCCTAATCTTAGGATCTGCTTTATCCACATTCATGATTTCGATTATTGCAGCACCTTATTTTATTAAACTCTTAAAACACTTCCAATTTGGACAACAAATTCGTACAAAAGCTGTCGATGGCAAAGATGCAAGTTTATTCCAAGAACTACATAAAAAGAAAGCCGGCACCCCTTCTATGGGTGGCGTTTTAATTTGGGGTACAGTTCTCCTAGTTGCCGTACTCTCTACTATTTTTGTCCAATTTGGACTCACAAACAACGCCCTCATCTCCCGTGCCGAAACATACCTTCCTTTGTTTACATTAGGCAGCTTTGCTCTACTTGGCTTAGTTGATGACATTTTTAATATCAAAGGCATTGGCGCTCACAAAGGTCTCAAAGCTTTCACAAAAATGAGCTGGCTCATCCTATTAAGCCTCCTTGGCGGACTATGGTTTTATTTTAAATTAGGTCACAGCAGTCTCGATCTCGGCATTTTCGGCAACCTCGAAATCGGCATTTGGTACATTCCCTTATTTATGTTGGTCATTATTTCTTCCGCCAACGCCGTCAATATTACCGACGGGTTAGATGGTCTTGCCGGCGGTTTAATTATTATTGCCTTCACCGCTCTTAGCATTGTTGCCTATACCCAAAACCTATTCATCCTTGCCGCCTTATGCGCAACCATTGTCGGCGCCACACTCGGCTTCTTATGGTTTAATGTCCCTCCCGCCGCCTTCTTTATGGGTGATACCGGTTCACTCGCCTTAGGTGCTACTATCGGCGTTATTGCATTATTGCTAGGCAACATTATTTTTCTCGTTTTCATCACCTCAATTTTCATTATCGAAACGCTCTCTGTCATTATTCAACTCCTCTCCAAAAAATTCCGCGGCAAAAAAGTCTTCAAGATCGCACCAATCCACCATCACTTTGAATACATCGGCTGGCCCGAATTCCGGGTGACCATGCGTTTCTGGATCATTGGTGCTCTATTTGCAGCACTAGGAATTATTCTTTATCTAGCGGGAATCATTTAGTCAAAAACAACAGCCTCAATTACAACACCCGTTGATGGCTTAACAACAGGTTTTGGTTCAACTACAATTGGCTCTACTTCAAGTTGATCTTCCGGTACACCGGCTTTTTCCTTTACCTCTCTTAAATCAGTTACATTTTCCAATCGAACCTCCAACTTAGCTAAGTCAAAATTTACATTTGCTTCTTCCAAAATAGCTTGATGAACAACAGGAACATCAACAACTTCCTCAACAACATCTCCTGCTTTTAACTCATCTTCTGGTACTGCTGCAACCTCTTTCTCGGTAGCAGTTTCAACTTTTGTAATAGAATCCTTAGCTGTAGCTAAAGATGTATTATCTACCAACCCTGCTAAACTGTGCTTTTGCTCAATTAAACCATCAGTCAAACTCACTTTAATATCTTCAACTTTTTTAGGATCCACAATCGCAAGCTCATCAACTTTCTTTGATATTTCTACGGTTTCTTTTTCAAAATCATCTAAGAGTGTCTTTGCTAATTTGGTATTTCCATCATTTAAACTTTTATGAGCTTCATAAAATTTTTCCTTAGCTATATCCAATCTAATTTCTTCTTTTTTAACATCATCAAATGTTAAAGCTAATCGCGCTTTACGCTTAAATTGCTTTAAAGAATAAAATGGATTATCTGGTGTTAAACCAGCCTTAAGAGCAATTGCATCACGCAAACGTCCCTGTAACTCAATTTTATACCATTTATCGGCAAGCAAATTACGCTCAAACCAATCCAAATCTTCATTTTGAACTTTTTCAACAAATTTTAGTCGTTCCTGATAAGACACAAACGGTGTATTAGCTCTTACATGCACCATATATTCCGGCGGCAAAGTTGTCGCCAACAATTGCTGATTATGACTCAAAATCATATCTAGCGAATTATTAATTGCCACAACACGGGTACGATCTTCTGTATTTTTAATATCAAATGCCGATTCCTGAGTTGCAGAAACCAACACTTTATCAGTATTTACTTTAAATTCGGCTTTTTTACCGCCAATCGCAAAAACTTTAAACCACCCTTCGCCATCTACTAAATTTAAACTAACCACACTTTGAGTTGGTGTTACCGCATCTAACTTTTCCAAAACTAATTTTGAATTTTCTCTTAACCTCACCAAATTATCATTTACAAAACGTAACTCAACAACAGAATTCGTACCAACTACAATTTGATCCGCCTGCTGAATCGCCAACCCCTTTTCCCCAACTAATTCTTGCTCACCTCTTAAAATTTTCACATCACCATCAATATTTTGAATATAAGAAATTTCTGATGCATCCGCACGCTCCAATCCAAACCAAGGACCAAGTATTACTGTAAAAACAAGCACAACCACCAAAGAAGCAGCAGTAGACCATTTCAAACCCTCACCAAAATTAGGCCAACTCCAACGTGTAGAACGAACAACCGTCATTAACATTTCCTTCATTAAAAAACGATGTGTAGGTGCCAATACAAACTCTTGTCCTACTACTCTCATTTTTGCTAACCAAGTTGATTTTTCTAATTCAAATTTCTCCAACAAACTCGCTTTAACAACCTGCTTTTGACTAAAATCCATATGCTCAGCCAACGCAGCCAAACGCTGCTCTAACCGCTCCCGATCTGAATATTTAGCCTTCATGACCTTAAATTATTATAAAAATTTTCAGTACAAACCAGTATACGCACAAAATCCAAATCTATTACAAAATCATATCCAAATCCTTCATAATCTGCTTAAGTTTCTTCAAACCCCTAAAATTCAATACTCTAACCGATCCTTCACTCTTATCCAACATCTCCGCAATTTCTTCATAGGCAAAATCCTCCAAATAACGCAGCACAATAATTTCCCGATACGGTTCATCCAATTGTTGCAAAGCAACACTCAAGTTTTCCTTATCCAATTCTTTTTCCGTCGCCTCTTTTGGTGAATCCAACTTATCCGAAGCAATTACATCAGCAACATCGGCTAAATCAATCGTTTCCTTTTGTGATCGATAATAATCAATCACCACATTGCGAGCAATTGTAAAAATCCAAGTGGAAAAACTACTCTTATCATTATCAAAACTTCCTCTCCCCTCCCAAGCCTTCAAAAAAGTCAATTCCACCAAATCCTCAACTTCCGATCCTTTAATCTTAAAATAAATATACCGATAAACTTTATCAGCCAAGTGATCATAAAGCTCAGAAAAAGCTTTCTGGTCACCCTTAACCCAGCCTTTTGCCAATTTTATCTGTCTTTCCAGCGTAAATTCCATTTTACCAAAATTAAGAGCGAAGGGAATAGTACAAGAATATCACAGAAAAGCAATACAGACTACGGTTAGTACGCGGCTGAAGAGGGAGTGGATCCCGTAAAAGGATACGAGATCGAAGATCGAAGGGTGATGACTGGACTACTTCCTTTGTTTACTATATCCCATTGCACCAGCGGCCATTGCCAACATCAATAATGCCCATATTTGATCACGTGCCTGTAATGGAGTATCTATAGTAGAGACGTTACATCCTGTATCCGGAGCAGCAGGAATTTTATCTCCACCGTTGTTTGTAGTATCATTATTATGAGTATCACCATTGTTTGCAATCTGACCATTATTTGTTATACCACCGTTGTTTGTAACCTCACCGTTGTTTGTTACAGGCACACATTCCTCATTTGGATTTGGCACACAAAATGCATCACATTCAACTTTGCATTCATCAGGATAATAATTACAATTATCCCCAACCTCCCAATGACCCGATCTTTCACTACCATCTGCACAAAATTCACCAGTATCACACAAATCTCCTGTATGACGTGAAATATTAAGTACAATAGTTGGATCCGTACAATTATCTGTACAAAGCTCTGGTCTATCCTCACATGTAATTTCAACTACACCATTAGGAATATTACAGACTTCGGTGCCTGGCATAGTGTCACCATTGTCACAAAGATTACCAGTGGTACAATTGGGAGCTAGGACAACTCCTTCGCAAGTTGCAATAGGATCGTCGCAAGCGTCGCCAATGCCGTTATTATCTGCGTCAGCTTGGTTTGCATTTGATACAACGGGGCAGTTGTCGACAGTATCAGATACTCCGTCGCCGTCGATGTCTGAGGCTTGTTCACAAGCGTCGCCAATGCCATTATTATTAGCGTCAGCTTGGTTTGCGTTTGATACAGCGGGGCAATTGTCGACAGTATCAGATACACCATCGCCATCGGTGTCTATAAGTGCTGGGCATTCCTCAATATGTGATTCACATGTTATCCTTGCTTCATTATTAATAACTGCACACACTATTTGACCTGGTACAGCATCGCCGCTCTCGCATGTTTGGTCTGTATCACAGGCGCCCAATTCAACGCTATCGCAAGGTGTAGGTAGACTAAAACTAATACGGACAGCCTTAGTTACACCACCATAATAATCATAATATGGATCAGCAGAAGGTGGACCGAACATAGCAAAGGCAAAAAACCTATCGCCATCTTGTAAATGAGGTGCAGCGAACCACTTAATTACCAACCCTTCATCGGCAGCGACATCTAATTGGTCAACCGGAACATCTAAACGATACCTATATTCAATAGCATCTGACGTGGGATTATAATCGAATACAGCATAATACTTGATATCTCCATCCCGAAAAGGAACAAATATTGTGTTTCCCAATGCTGACTGTCCATAAGAAGGACGGGCACTACCAGTTATATCACTACCTGACATTGTCGGTCGCGAATCATATTGCACATACAATCCTGTTTCAGTTGTATGCTGCCCTCTAAAAAACACCTGTGGATAACTAATATCAAGTACACCTATAATTAAACTTTCACCTACTAACCGGATTTCAGTAAAGCCATGGATAGTACTATCGTTCAGGAAAATAGGAGCTTCTCCATCAGCCTGAAACTGTTGCCAGTACCCCCCACGTACATCAAGTAGCTGACGATGTGCATTTTGATTCTGTGTACCTGTTCTAATTTCATCTATTAAATAGTACATGCCACCTGATGCCTCAGGATCAACAAAGACTGGACCATCTCCGTTAGGACACTTTAATAATGCATCACCAATTGCACCTTGTGGATCCTGTACAACCAAACACGGTCCACCATCCCTATAATGGCTCACTGCTAATAAACTGGGATTAGCATCCACTAAGCCTTGATTTATGAAATCAGCCGCACTAGGTTCTTCCATAACATTTCGAGCCCTTTCTGCAACTGCTTCACTAACAGATAATGTTAATAAAAGCGCAACGAATGTGCCAGCCGCTACCCTATGTTGGTGGATTATTTGTTCGCATCGTGATTGTGGACTTTCCATAACTGGCATTATTAAAAGCTGATGGCGAATTTTAACATCATGCTTGCCAATCTGTCAAGTCTCACTTTTTGGGTAGTCTACGGCTAGAAATAATCTGATACTCTAAAGTGGTGTTAGCATCGTCAGTACGCGTTTCATTATATAATTGAAAGATAATATTAGGTGATCGTAAATTTTGAAAGATTCTAGTCAGATAATTTAATAAATTACTATCTTGAATTCGATCATAATCAGAATTTGATTTGACTGATTTATTCGTAGAAAGATCTACAACCTCCATTCCATTACGCCCTAATAAGTTAGATATATCTAAGTATCCATTGTTATTGATAAAGTAATTCCCGTTCTTCATTCTTTCCTGTGTAATATCGGAATGAGTATTATAGCTTCTACAATTTCTAGTACCATTAGGACATACAAGATCTATCCCTCGGGAACTTCCATAATTAATACTCCCATCATCGATTTCCATTACCCATGATGCAATAACATTCGTATCATCAATCCTTGGGGGTGTGTTAGCATTTATACCATCATACGTCACCCTCCCCCTATCCTTACACCAATCCCTCCCATCCACACACTTAGTCCGCAGACGTAGTTTTAGGTTGGTGATCTCAGATAAACACCATCCATATTTATTAAGCGGAATGCGTACCGTTTCACCGGGTTCTAAATCTCCCCAATAACACGGATGACTAAGGGGATCAATTGGCTCATTTTTGTAGGTGTTATAGAGTTTGCGAGGTTCGCAATTGCTGGCGACAGTGATTGGGGCTCGATTTGGGTTATTTACAACCGGGGATGGATATACATAGTAGTGCTTGGCATTACTTTCATAAGTGGGACCGTAACAATGTTTTTGTAGGGTTGTTGTAGTGAAGGTGTTTGATGAAAATGTGTTTAAAAAGCCATTATACTGTGAAGCTTCATCGTAACTTGTGAACTCTTCTGCTGAATCTGCAGCAGCACCTAAGGCAAGAATCGGATCATTACTGTTGGTTGGAATATATGGCACAGGACATCCCGATGACATCCAGACATCTGTTCGGATAGATTTGCCGTTGTGGCCATCTATATAAAGGCTGTAGTCACTAACTGGCGCATTAGCGGCAGCAAAGGGGTTTGTGGCGGTACTTACTAAATCACCGGCGATTTGTTCGGC
>Ga0100402_1006896_pt1 | contig 11133 bp, 7 predicted proteins | sample CryGeyme20150102_FD_80419 | JGI IMG/M metagenome (GOLD analysis project Ga0100402, IMG submission 80419) | Groundwater microbial communities from Crystal Geyser aquifers in Utah, USA - Crystal Geyser metaG 2015-0102 | ecosystem: Environmental > Aquatic > Deep subsurface > Groundwater | place...
CGGTAGCTATTCATTCATTGACTAAAACTTTTAGATTAAAGCGAGATTTTGATCCAAAATTTGATATTTTTCATTTATCAGAGTATTTTCATTTATGGTGGACACATATTGTAATGTCTGCTGGGGCTATGCTTGTGGCAACTTTTTTTTCAGTCATGAATGTAATTGTTCCTTTCAAAATAGTTTTATTAAATAAACCTCAGTTTTATGTGTTATTGATTTTTGCAATGATTATGGGAGGTTTGTTGTTTTTAATTCTTTGGATGACAGATGCAAAGCAGGCAAACTTTATGCGTATCATGAAGTTATTACTTGCATTTTTCTTAGTGGTTCATATTGTGATTTATTTTATTGCAGATCCAGCATTTAACATGAGTACGGGAGCTTATTGGTTCATGTTTATGATGTTTTTTGTTGCAGTGTTATGTGGATCCTGGTTTGAAAAACATGAAAAAACAAATAGATTGAAAAATTTCCTAGTTCACTTTAATTGGGGAAATAATATTGATTTGTTTGGGAATAAAAAAAGAAATTAATAGTTATAAATATACAACTTCTTGGGGGAAGTTTTTAAATTAAAGGAAAAATTATGTCAAAAATAAAAATAATTCCGCTTGGTGGAATGGGTAACGTTACTCAAAACATGTTCTTATATGAATATGAAAATGAAATATTAATTGTAGATTGTGGAATTGGTTTTCCTGATTCATATATGCCTGGAGTAGATATATTAATTCCAGATGTAGAATATCTCTTACAACAAATAGAAGCTGGAAAAAAAGTTGTTGGTATGCTTTTAAGTCATGGACATGATGATCATATTGCAGCTACTCCATATATCATGCCAGTTCTACCTCAGTTTCCGATATATGCATCTGAATTAACTGCTGGATTTGCTGAACAACGTATGAGAGATGGGGAAGATCCAAGAACTGTCACAGTAGCAGGAGATAATGAAGAAATTAAATTAGGAGAGCACTTTTCATTTAGATTGTTACCAGTTACACATTCAGTTCCAGATACTCGTCACATAGTAATTAATACACCTGAAGGTATTATTTATCATGGAAGTGATTTTAAATTAGACCCAAATCCCGTTGATGGAATCCTAACTGATATTGAGCATATTTCAGCACTTAAAGAAGAAAATGTCTTACTAATGTTATTAGATTGTCTAAGGGTTGAGTATCCAGATTGGGTTGAAAGCGAATCTAAAACAGGCCCAGCAATTTTAGAAGCTATGCAGGGAACTGAGGGTAAAGTTGTGATGACTTTAATGAGTTCTCATCTTCATAGACTTCAACAAACAATTGATGCTTGTGAAAAGCTGGGAAGAAAAGTAGTTTTCATTGGTAGATCAGTAGAACAAAATGTAGAAGTTGCTTTACGTTTAGGCAAAGTTACAATTCCAGAAGGAATGCAGGTAGATAAAAAGCATATTCAGGATGTTGATGATAAGAAATTGTGTGTTGTTGTAGCTGGTTCACAGGGTCAAGAAGGTTCCTCATTAGTTAGAGCTGTATTTGGCGAACATAGAATTTTAAGAATTAATCAAAGAGACACTGTGATTTTCTCAGCTTCAGCAATTCCTGGCAGTGAGCATGGTTACTATGGTGCAATTGATGAACTTTGTAGAAATAAAATTCATGTTTTGTATCCAGATGTCATGCCAGATCTTCATAAATCTGGTCATGCTTCAGCTCCAGAGCAACAAGAGATTCTCGGGCTTGTTAAACCTAAATATGTTATGCCAGTTGGCGGAGAAGATAGACATAGATATAAATTCTATGAGTTAGTTGCTTCTAAACTTGGATATGATCAATCACATGTATTAATTCCAGAAAGTGGAGAAATAATTGGATTAGAAAATCGTGAAGTTTCAAGTGAGGGTTCAATTTTGTTAAGACCTCAAATAGTTGATGGTTTAGGGGTAGGGGATGTTGGACCTATCGTTTTATCAGATAGAAGAGCTTTGGGACAAGCAGGTATTGTTATGCTCTTACTTCCAAAATCAAATGGAGAATTTGATCTTAAGAATATGAAAATTGTCTCAAGAGGATTTGTATTTATGAAAGAAGCTGATGAGGTTATTCAGTTTATTAAAACTGAAGTTGCAAACTTAGTTTCAGAAGAATTAAGAAAGAAATCATCTGATTCACAAATAAAGTCATTATTAGAGAAAAGAATTTCAAGAAGGTTGTATAAAATCATAAGACGTGAGCCAATGATTGTTGCTGAAGTTTTTGAGGTGTAGTATTCTTAATATATATTTCCCTCTTGCATTAGTCAGGGGTTATGTTATATCCTATAATATAGAAATAAAATAGCATGGGCAGAAAAAGAAAAAAGAAACCACTAAAGCTAAATCTAAGAACTGAAACTCTTCACTCTATAGTAGCTGTGATTTTAATTGCAGTTGGCTTATTAGTTATAGTATCACTTACTGGACAAGGTGCAGTCTTAGCTGCAATTAATACTTATCTTACAAGAGAACTTGGTGCGTCACTTTTATTTTTGCCATTTGTTTTTATTTCATCTGGAATGGTTATGTTCAGAACAAAATGGATGTGGTCAAAACCACATGTATTATTAGGAACAGTTTTGTTAATGTTTGGATTTCTAGGATTCTTTAAAACCGGAGATGTAGGAGCAAATACTTTTGATAATATTTCTCAGTTAATTACTCCAGCTGGAACATATGTAACATTTATTTCTTTACTTTCTATAGGAGCTTTGATTATTACTCAACTTTCTATTCATGAATTTGTTGAACTAATGAACAAGATACTTCCTAAAAAGAAGATCCAAGAAGTTAAACAAGAATCTCTTATTTCTGAAGATGAAATTAAAAAAGCAAAAGGTTTTCATTTACCAAAACTTGGTTTTTCTTTGAAGAAAACAGCAGAAAAAGGTTTTAGCATTAATAAAGGTGCTCAAATTCATGAGGATAGTAATGAAGGGGCTGAAGGTACAGCTATATCTGGTAAAAAACCTCAAGATGGTCAAGATGGAGCTGATACACATACTGCAGATGAATTATCAGGTAGTTTATCTGCTTCTAAACAAGTAATTTGGGAATACCCACCTTTATCATTATTATCTAATTCAGATGGTGGTGAAGCAGACAGAGGAGATGTTAAACATAATGCTTCTACAATTGAAAATACTTTAGAATCATTCGGAATTAGAGCAAAAGTTAAAGAAGTTAATTTCGGACCATCTGTTACTCAATATGCATTGGAAATTACTCGTGGAACTAAACTTTCAAAAATAACATCACTTTCAACTGATCTAGCTCTAGCTCTAGCTGCTCCTGGTGGACAAATTCGTATTGAAGCACCAATTGCTGGACGTTCCTTAGTTGGTATTGAAGTTCCTAATCATTCCAGTGAGTTTGTTACATTAAGAAAACTTCTTGCAAGTCCATTAATGAAGAAACATAAATCAAAACTTGCAGTAGCAATGGGTATTAATGTAGCTGGCCAACCAATGGTTGCAGATATTGCAAAAATGCCTCATGTACTTATCGCTGGATCAACTGGTTCAGGTAAATCTGTTTGTATTAACACTTTTATGTGTTCTATTCTATTTAGATCAAGTCCAGATGAAGTTAAGTTTATTCTTGTTGATCCAAAACGCGTTGAGTTGACTGCATATAATAATATTCCTCATTTACTTACTCCGGTTATTGTTGAACCTAAAAAAGTTGTTTCTGCTCTTAAATGGGCAACTCATGAAATGGATGAACGTTATAAGAAACTTGCAGAAGTTGGTGTTAAAAATATTGCTGGATACAATGAACTTGCTGGTCATGCAGCAATGCCAAATATAGTTATTGTTATTGATGAGTTAGCAGATATTATGTTATTTGCTCCAAGTGAAGTTGAAGAAAGTATTACTAGAATTGCTCAAATGGCTCGTGCTGTTGGTATTCATTTAGTCTTAGCAACTCAAAGACCTTCGGTCGATGTTATTACAGGTTTAATTAAAGCAAATGTTCCAACAAGAATTGCCTTTAATGTTTCAAGTATGACTGACTCACGTGTTGTTTTAGATACTCCAGGTGCTGAGAAGTTGCTAGGAAAAGGTGATATGTTGTATATTCCTCCAGATCAAGCAAGACCAAGTCGTGTTCAAGGAACTTTTGTTTCTGAGCCAGAGATTAGAAACTTAATTGATTTTATTAAAGCTCAAGGTCAAAAACCAGAATACTCAGATGAAGTTACTGACAAATATAAATCTAATACTGTTACTGGCGGTACAAGTAGTAACTCTTCAGAAAGCGATAAAGATGAACTATTTGATGAAGTTGTTAAGTATGTAGCTCAGGTAGGAAAAGGTTCCTCATCAAGTATTCAAAGAAGATTTTCAGTTGGATATAACCGTGCTGCTAGAATTCTAGATCAACTTGAGGAGTTTGGACTTGTTGGTGAGCCACAAGGATCAAAACCAAGAGATGTAAATACAGCTGCTATTATGGAATACTTTAGAAGCAAAGAATCTAGCAATTAATAATCTTCATACTTAATATGTATTGACCTTAATCATTTATTTTGTTATGCTTACTGAAATAACAAAAGGAGGATCGAGATGATCGAAAAAACACTAAACTTGAGTCAAGATGAAACAAGTAAGCAAGGTGTTTTGCAATTAGATCAAGATTCTTCTCGTAAGAAAAAACTTCAATTCCCAGTTTTAAGGTTGGAAAAAGTTAAAAAACAACGTGAAGAACATCGCGAATTATTGCAGAACCTATTTCCAAATCCAGTAAGGCTATCTAGGTTGATTCATGATATTGAAAAAAGTTTTGCAAGAGAGTTTGCTTCAATTATTGGTTCAATAGACTTTGCAGAACAAAGATTAGCTGGTTTATTACAAGCTTTAAAAGAATTGCTTGAAAAAATTGAAAAAAAGGAGTTTGGTCATCATGATCAACTTAAAGAACATATTTCACTTGATCAAAGAATTCATGAGAGTTTTGAAGAATTGATTTTTGAGTGTGCGAAACATTCTTTTGAAGAAGTTTCTGTTTAATATTGTCTATGCTACAATGAACTATATGCAAAAAAAATACTTCCTATTGGTAGTAGTTAGCTTAGCACTTCTTTCCACAGTTTGGTTTGTTGCTAGAGGAAACATGAAATATGGCCTCATGGGTTCTATGATGGGTCAAGACTACATGTATAGTGATGTAATCATGGATGACCAATTTATTGCTAGAGATGAAATGGGAATTGGTTCTGAATCTGTTGTCGCGAATAAAATGCCAATGCCTATAACTGGTGAAATGGATTCAATGATAGGAATTATGCCTCCATATTATTACGGAGGTGATGCTTTAGATGTAACAGAGAGATCATATGAGAAATCTTCATATCACTCAGTTGTTGTTAAAGATGTTTCAACATACATGCGTGGAATCAAAGAGTATTTTGCAAGTATTGATGGTGTAGTTCTTAATTCTTCATTAAATTCAAGTGATAAGTATGAGAGTGCTTCATTGTATGTAAAAGTCCCAGTTGAGAAGTTTGATGAGGCTACAGGTAGGGTAACAGAAGATGTTAAGAAGGTTATTGATGAATCTGTAAATGCTTCTGACATAACTGGTCAAGTAGTTAGAGCAGATGATAATCTAATTTCTTTAAAAGAACAAAAAACCTTAAAAGAAGCTCAACTTAAAGATGCAAAGACAGAAGTTGATAAAGCAAGAATTCAAATTGAGGTTGATAGATTAGCTCGCCAAATTGAAAATGCACAAAAAGCACAAGAAAATGTTGAAACAAGAACTCAATATGCTTCTATGTCATTAACAGCTGCAAGTAGCGAAAAATACTACAATCCAGGTGTTTCTGGTGATTTTGAATATGAATTTCAAAGAGCTTGGGAATCATTAAAATCATTTTCAAGAATATTAGCAGTATTTGGAATTTGGATGGTTGTCTACGCAATAGTTTGGGCACCAATTGTATGGTTAGTTAGTAAATTAGTAAAGAAATTTAAAAAATAATTTCATCAAACTATTATAAAATTAATAACTCGCGTCTATAAAAGGGCGCGAGTTTTGTAATACCTGATATAATCAATGACATGATAGTTAAAGCATATAAAACAAAATTAATTATACCAGGTGAGTCTTTAGAGGAAGTAATTAAGCAAGCAATCAAAGCAATTCCAGAAAATTCTATCGTAACCATAGTTTCAAAGGCATTTAGTTTTGCAGAAAATAGACTTGTTGAAAAAACAACAGGTACAACTGAGGAAATGCATGAGCTTGGAAAAAAAGAGGCAGATTATTATTTGGATGCAAGTGTATCTCAATATAATCTTTTACTCACTATTAAAGCTAACTGCATGTTCTTTAATGCAGGGGTAGATCAGTCTAATTCACAAAACCAGTATACATTATGGCCAATGGATCCACAAAAATCTATTAATGAGATTTGGAAGTTTTTACGTTCATACTATAAAGTTAATAATCTTGGAGTGATCATGACAGATAGTAAGACATTTCCATTAAGTTGGGGTGTAGTTGGACATGGAGTTGTTTATTGTGGTTTTAACCCACTTAAAGACTATCGCGGAACAAAAGATTTGCATGGTAGAGAAATGTTCATGGAAAGATTAAGCATTGTTCAAAGTGTTGCAACTGCAGCATGTTTAGAAATGGGAGAAGGAAATGAGCAAAGACCAATTGCTATTGTTTCAGATTTTCAACAAGATATTGAATTTTTAGATCATGAACCAACAAAAGAGGAGTTAGATACATTAGAAGTTTCTTTAGAAGATGATGCTTTTGGACCAATGATGAATAGTGTTAATTGGAAAAAGGGTGGAGAGTAGATAATAATTTAAAGGATATATGAAAAATTTACTTGGATCTGAGAGAATTTATGACTTGGGAAATAGACAGGATCTTGAGCAAATTGCTGCTGAAATTATTCAGATGGCAGCAAATGCAACATTGGTTTTTCTTCTAAGTGAAAGACCAGATCAAGGAAGCTTAGGTAAGCTTGGTTATTCTACTAATAATGTGAGAAATAAAAGAAAAAAAACAGGTGTTGATTTTGATTTAGTAGATACTGATAATGGTTTGACTTTATACGCCACAACATCAGAGGATAAAGACTAGTTTCTATTTCTAATCAAAAAATATTATTAAAAAAGTTCCTTTTACAGAACTCTTTAATAAGTGTGGACACTATATCTAATTCTTGGAGCCAAATAGTAGAGTGGATAATTTTATGGGGAACTAAGCTGGAATGGGTTAGTTACTCTGGGGAATAAGCGATTATTACTTGATGTTTTAGTCACATGTGGAGTATAGATATAATAGATCGAGAACTTAATATTATTTACAATAATTCTGTTATAATTAGAACTGTATGAAAAGAAAAAATAATTTATTAATTGTAGTTGGAGCACTTATTCTTTCTTTTTTAAATGAAAAATATTTGCGATTTATGGCAGATTATTACGTTGATAACTTTCACAAATCAGAACCTCCAACTTTTTTACCTAGTGGAGGTATGCAAATCTTAGAAGTTCCAACTTTTTTACCTGGTGGAGGTATACTAGATATCTATGATAGCTTCTTTAAAGATACATTTCTATCATTTATTTTTTTTCAAACTGCTTTTTTTATGTTTATTTTTATTATTTTAAGACATTTTTTAAAATTGAAAAAAAACAATTTGCAAATGTTCATTTTTTCAATTTCTGCTTCTGTTATTTCATATATTACAGTATCTCCACAGCATCTATATGATATTGTCAATAATGTTTTAGAGATTCCAGAATTTTTATATGACCCACTTTTGTTTATTGTTATTGTTCATTTTATATTTGTTTCTTCATTATTTTATTTTTTTGTAACTAAAAATAATAATAAATAATAATACCTTTACCTCCTATGTTTCAATTGATTAAAATATCTTTATACTATATAATATAGGTCTTTGCTTTTGCGAAGAATGCTCTTTAACAATTTAAACGATATTTTATAGTTCAAGTGATATTTTTATCGCTTGATAATATGTAAAAGGTTATTTACAAAATGTTTAGAAGAGGTTTAGTCTTATTTTTTTGTTCAATGCTTTTGGTATTGATTTTAGGATCATCCCAAGAAGCAACGGCCATTTATAATGGCACCATTTCTAATGGAGAATATCCTTGGATGGTTTTATTAAAAGGTGATGGTTGGTCAGATCCATCTTGTGGTGGAGTATTAATTGACTCAGAATGGGTATTGACTGCTCATCATTGTTGGAAAGGACAGAGAGGAAGTTTTAAGAGTGGTTTGTATAGATCTGATGGACCAGTTATCGCCTACATAGGAGGTAAGACATTTAATACTGGTAATGAGGTTTTGGAAGTTGTTGGTGAACCCATTACATACAGTAGTAATGAGTTTTATGATTATGCAAATTGGCCAGAAGTAGATTTATCCCTTTGGCGTCTTTCTAAGCCTTCAATGCATAAACCAATTGCTATTGGTAATTCGGATATAATAGACCAGCTGATATCAAACAAATCAAGCTTCATTGCAATGGGATATGGGTATACAGATGATGGTCAATCGTCGCACTCTGATTATTTGTATAAGTTTTCTTTTAATAGTATGACTACAACCCAATATACAAATTTTTTGGCTGCTAATATTAGTCCTGGAGATGCATCAATTTGTGAACGTGATAGTGGAAGCCCGTTGATTTACTCTGTTGGAAGTCAAAACTTTTTAGCTGGATTAGTTCACGGAGGAAATCCTTCCGGAGTTTCATGTGGTTCTGTTACACAAATGATTTTTGAACAAGTTCCAGATTATAAATCATGGATCTACCAGACAATCGACTCATCGTCATACTCAAGTTGTATAGACAACTCAGTGGTAAACCAAAGTGGTGATCGTTTGCGTCTTTTTGATCAAACTCATTGTAATGGTGGGGTATGGTCAACAAACCAGACAAATCAGTCTCTTAGTATTGGCAATTTCAGTCCATATTCAATGGACATTCAACCAGGCTACAGTGTGGTTATTTCTAATTCACAGTCGTCGACATGTTATGCAGGTGATCTCTGGAATATGTACAAAGATTACTATCCTGGTACTCATTCGAGTATTGCCAATAACATTGATACTGTTAAATTAGTTTCTGGTGGTTGCCCCTCGGGCACACCATCTAACACAGCACTTCCACCTGATACACAACCATTGCCTCCGGGCCCTCAAGATAGTAGTGCAGGTGGTGGTTTTAAACTATTTCAATTTGCTAATTTTGAAGGTGAATTGCTATACACTTTTAACGAAGGTGTTAGCAGCTTGCCAAATGCAGAAGGGCATAGTTTTCAACTTATAGATGGTTGGAGTGTTTTAACTTGTCGAGATGATAACCTAAATGGTGAATGTCGATGTTGGGATGGAAGCGAAAATAATATGCAAGATCATTCTGACTGGCAAAACAAAACCCAGTCATTACAGGTCTATAATTATAACGCTTGTAGTACACAAGAACCTACCCCAACAACTATTGGTGTCCAAATGTATCGCGACATAAACTATGGAAGTTTCTTTCGAGAATTCAATGTAAACTTTCATCAAGGAATGCTTTGGGATGAAGGAATTGAATCTCTTAAAGTTCCAGACGGTTGGAGTGTTGTATTGCATCGGATGTCTGATAGAGATTGGAAGTCACTTTGTGTAAACAAGGACGTCCCTGACATATCTAAAATAGGTGATTGGGATAATAAAGTCTACGGCATTGATGTCTATGATGTTGATGTCTGTAATGACGATATGATTCCAGGTTTTGATTTCATTCTTTACCTCAATATGGGCTTAGTTGGAGATAACTGTGGGGCATCTGTCCCTAGTGGTGGTGTCTATACAATCTCTGATTTAAGTCAATTTCATTGTTCACCATTTGATGGTGATTGGAATGATCGAATTAGCAGCTTTAGAGTTAGAGATGGCTATTCTATGAAAGTTTGGGATGATCCTAATTTTTCTGGACCTAGTCATTGCATATATCCAGGAGGGAGAACAAATTTCCGTGGATATTATGAAACTTTTAATAACGGAGACAGGATAAGTATTTATCCTCCATATGATAATGATCGAGATTCAAGAATAACTAGTCTCGCCGTTTTTGATAACCCACATTGTGACGGAGCACCTGAGATGCCTCAATCATCTTGGGGATACTCGAACGATGATGGAACATTGGCAATGGGAAGATTTGTTATGTCTGCAGAAGATAATAATGATCAAAGTATTACACTTGAGTGGGATCGTACTGATGATTCAACTGCTGATGGGTACAAAATCTACGAGCATGTAGATGATGATCAATACACGTTGGTAGAGACAATCAATAGTATATATACAACCAGCTGGGTTCATTCTGGTTTAAGTTGTGGACAAGACTTTCATTATTTGATCAAATCATTTAATGAATGGGGAGATTCAGCAGCGCCAAACTTGGTAGCTGTTTCAACCCCAGCGTGTTTTGTTCAACCTGCACCAGAGGCTCCTACATTTGTTTATATTACAACTGATAAAGAGAGTGCAACAGTTGGCTGGCAGGATAACAGTGATAATGAGGATGATTTCTATATTTCTGTAAATCAGTCAGGAACTAATGTAATGAATGTTGTAGCTCCAGCCAACACAACAATGTATACAATTGAAGGACTAACCTGTGAAACAACCTATGAGTTTATGGTCTATGCTAGAAACTCAAGTGGTTTAAGTAGCGGAAGTGGTTATTCAATTGAAACACAACGTTGTGAAGGACCTATCCCAAATGCTCCAAGCCATCTTGATGCATATATTATTCAGCAAAATCAGCTAACTTTGAGTTGGCACGATAATTCTGAAATTGAGGAAGACTATCAATTCCAGTATAAACAGCGGTATTCAATTGAAGATTACCAAACTACATCACTACCTGCAAACAGTACGGGGATAGTGATTGATGGATTACTTTGTGGTACAGAATATGAATTGAAAGTGACAGTTAGAAACTTTGAAAATGATATCTACTACACTTCTTCTGTAACAGAATACGAATTCACCTTTGGTAATTGTCCAATTGAAACTCCTACTGATACTGCAGTTGAAACAACACAGACAACAGC
>Ga0100402_1006899_pt1 | contig 11127 bp, 9 predicted proteins | sample CryGeyme20150102_FD_80419 | JGI IMG/M metagenome (GOLD analysis project Ga0100402, IMG submission 80419) | Groundwater microbial communities from Crystal Geyser aquifers in Utah, USA - Crystal Geyser metaG 2015-0102 | ecosystem: Environmental > Aquatic > Deep subsurface > Groundwater | place...
ATGCTTACAATGAGAAAAATCGTGAAGACATTGCCTCGCTTAGTCAGAACAAATAGCAAGAAAGGTACAGGGTCGATATGCGGAAGATCGTAGAGTCACACACTTTGCAGGAAAAACTCAGGGAAAACAGCTATTATCGTTCTGGGCTGTTTTATCGAGCTTTTGAAGGTATGAATCCTTATTTGGGAGAAGGGGAATGGTTATTCAATAGTCTTTTTGAGGGAGGAAATCTTGACTGTGCTATCAAGATCAAGTAAAGCTAATTTGATCTTTTTTTGAGAGTAGATAGCAATACCAAAGGTCATGTTGGGTGGTTTTATTTTAGCATCAAAAACGGTTGCAGAAAATAAAAAATCAAGTTGAATTTATGCAACTTGTCCAGAGGCAAGAGTCTTTACAACTTAGTATTTATTTGGTAACTTTAGGGAATGCAACCATACGTATTTTCAAAGCAAAATAACATGCAGCACGGTACTGAATGGATACAATCTGGACAAAATTTAGGAATTAGTCACAAACAGCTACGATATTAGTATCTAGTAGACAAAGTTCCCAGCCATATGATGTCCTACTATTGTCTTGAACTTTAGTACTAGTTTGAGCATGAAAACGATGAGGTGTTCTTCGCATACTGCATACCTTATACTTTTAGCAGGTTGCTCAGATAAATATCACTTCTTCCGCTTCAATGGGTTAAGCAGGGATATTTGGGAAAAAGTCTTTCAGGCGTCAACATTCCACTGCTACACATAAGCAATCATTAGATCGAAAGGGAGAAAAAGAACATTTTTGTCACTGGCAGATGGCATCCTGGGTAATCCAATAGCTCCCATATGCTTCAAGGATTCATGACTTTTCTGACCTCTAATACAAGAGAAGCGACTGAGCTGAGGAACAGAACAAATTTCTTCATCGTGCCAATGGCTAATCCTGATGGCGTCATTTGTGGAAACAGCCGAACCAGTATGGCTGGAAAAGATCTCAATAGACAGTTCATAAATGCAAGTCGATAGTTGTACCCTGAAGTCGCTCTAGTCAAGGAGTTTGCCAAGAAATTGCAAAGTACTTATGGGCTGTTCATGTATTTAGATTTTCATGGACATTCTAGGAAAAAAAATACTTTCTTCTATGGGCCTAATTACACGATTCACGAGCCAAATTACTATAAGAGTAGAATATTTCCCAAATTGGTTGAAAAAGTAGATTCGAATTTCAGATTTCACAGCTGTTCATTCGCAATTGACGATGACAAGAAAACAACAGCAAGAGCAGTATTGTTCGAGCATATTAAAGTTCCATATGCCTTCACTATCGAAACATCAATAGGATCTTTCTATAACTGTTAAACCATGAAAACAGTTCCATTTAGCTAGAATTAATGGAGAACAATAGGCACATCCATCTGCCAAGGACTTTCAAAGTTTTTGGTTGGTTTTTAGGAGTACGAGGAAATCATGAGAAAAAGAAGACTAAATAGACAGAGGAAAAGACCTCCATCAGGTGGTAAGCATACCTTCACTGAACAAAACAATGATTAGTAAGATTTTTCAAGCTATTTCAAGAGAGGTCAGCCTCTAAAATTGCAATACAAAGGAGACAGCTTGTTTGGCTGTCTGATCGATGAAATAAAAAGCACAAAGGCCAATCAAAATTACATCAAATAGATAGATGAATAATGTTAGTCAGATTCCCACGATTAAACTGAAGAATTCTAGATATCAAAAATGAAGGAATTTAATAATTTGCTAACTGATGCTTCTAGAAAATAACCAGCCAAAATGAAAAAATAGTCATACTCTATCAGGTTTCATCGACAGCCAGAACAGTTCATGGTCAGTTCGGAAGATCTAGCAGACGAATTGATGTTTTTGGAAGAGCTTCAAGTATCAAAAAAGCCACATCCTCCATCTGTTACCAAATAGATTCCTCGATCGACACTTCCACAAGCATCAAAAACCACAAGCAATTGGAAGAGGGCACAACAGCAGCCGAAACGCCAAATAAACCAATCAGATTTCAATAGCAGGCCGATGTCTCAAAAGCAAGATAAATCATTTGGAAGAAGATCCTTTGACAGGAAAAATATTTCATAAAGTTAACTAGCCTCAGATAAGATAAGCTATTTTGGGTAGTTTCGTCTGTTTGTTGAAGAAAGTTCTCCTGAATAAAAGGTAAGGCCTCATAGTCGAAACTCAATTTTCACAAGATAAAAGAGCAGAAGCTCCAAAAAAAATTATCCTGAAGATTCTCGATTCATGTCAGAAAGTTTGCTTGAAAGGATCAATCGGAATACCTTGATTGACCCTAATATATATGAGCATCACCCACCTCATCAGAGTTATCAGAGTCATCAGCGTTCTAAAAACAACAACTTTTAGTTCAAATTCGACGAGATAGAATCTGTCAATGAGACCAAATAAAAATTAAGAGATTATCTTAGAACAAAAGCCAACAAAGCAAACAGAAGCAGTACGATCGGTCCAGCATCCTTCTATGGAGTAAGACAGAACATAAATCAAAAGAAAATCAGCAATCGTCAAAATTTGATGTTGAGGTAACAAAGTTCAAGTCCAAGGAAGGATTCAATAAAGATCATCAAGTTTATTTGATTTTAATATTTGAAGAAATAAGTTCTTAAATATAGATGAATCATTTTTTGGGCTTGAATTCAGTAGGACCAACCATTTCTGCTGGCTTGACCCATTCATTGAATTGTTGTTCGGTCAAATGGCCAAGCTCCAAAGCCGACTGTTTGAGAGTGAGACCTTTCTTATGGGCATTCTTGGCGATTTGAGCCGCTTTGTCGTAGCCAATGTAAGGATTCAAAGCAGTCACCAACATCAAAGAATTATTCATGAGCTCATCTATTCTCTTTGTGTTGGCCTCAAGACCAGCAAGGCAGTTTTTGACGAAAGATTGACATCCATCACCAATCAATCTGATAGAATGAAGAACATTGCGGGCAATAAGAGGCTTGAAGACGTTTAATTCGAAGTGACCGCTCATACCACCAACAGTAACTGCGACCTGATTTCCCATAACTTGGGCACACAACATTGTCACTGCCTCACATTGAGTTGGATTGACTTTTCCAGGCATTATACTTGATCCTGGTTCATTTTCAGGTAAGTTAAGTTCACCAAGACCACTTCTTGGTCCACTACCTAAAAATCTAATATCGTTGGCAATTTTCATAATACTCACGGCAACAGTGTTGAGAGAGCCGTGGAAATCCACAAGTGCGTCTTTTGTAGCAAGAGATTCGAACTTGTTGGGAGCAGTGACGAAGTTGTATCCAGTTTCTTTTGATACCTCTTCTGCTACAGCTTCAGCAAAGCCAATATATGCATTAAGTCCGGTTCCGACGGCTGTTCCTCCTTGGGCAAGCTCTGAAATTTCAGGAATCTTTGCCTCGATTCTCCTGATGGCCATCTTGATCTGATGGGCATATCCTGAGAATTATTGTCCAAGAGTCAAGGGAGTGGCATCTTGAGTGTGAGTTCGGCCGATCTTGATGATATTTGCGAATTCCTTTGATTTTTTTTCAAGCTCAGCATGCAGAGCTCTAAGTCCAGGCAGAAGAACTCTGTGGGTTTCGAGAACTGTTGCGATATGCATGACAGTGGGGAAGCTATCATTACTAGATTGACTTCTGTTGACATGATCATTAGGATGGACTGTTTTTTCTCCAATTTTTCCGCCAAGAATTTATGCTGATCGGTTGGCAATGACTTAATTGGCGTTCATATTTGATTGAGTTCCTGAACCAGTTTGCCAAACAACAAGAGGGAAGTGTCCATCAAGCTTTCCTGAAATCACCTAATCAGAAGCTTTAATGATGGCATCAGATATTCTTTGTTCGAGGCCATAGCGAACATTGATTTTAGCACAGCATTTTTTAAGGATGCCGAAAGCGCGGATAATGGGTACTGGCATGCGATCAGTGTCTCTGGCAATATCGAAGTTTTGAACAGATCTCTGAGTTTGAGCTGCCCAGTAACGATCGGCAGGTACTTGAATGGGTCCGAAAGTGTCTCTTTCTTATCTGAATTCAGAGAAGAAAGATCTGTTGACCTTAAAGAAAGAGGTGATTTTGTTGATTCTTCCAATCATAAAATATCTTTATGGATAACCTTCTCAACAAATAATTTTATTATCAAGAGCAAATCACAAAGCCATCTCTATTTTTATAGTTGTTGGTAAATATGCTTGAATTAATTCTTAAACCAGTATAATAATTATGAAGGTCTAAGAGGAGAAATACAAGATAAGCCGTAAACCTCTGAAAGGCAAAACCATCAACGGAAAGATCAATAAACTTCGAAAGAATAACAGCTCAGATAGTCCTACGCACCGTCCTTAATAAAAAAGGAAAGAAGATCTTGAAAGGAACATGATTATCAAGTTCAATGAACAAAGTATCAGCTTTATAGCAAAAAATCATTAAGGATCTTTCATCAGTAATGGGCATGATAGGTCTATTGACAGTTTTGATAAAATGTTATACGGTGTGGAGTAACTTTTGGCAATTGAAGACAATAGTCGGGAAGAGGAACCCAATTATTCAATGCTCTATAAATAATTCTAAAAATTGTGTAAATCAGAAGAGCAAGATTCCAGTTCAGTAGGTCTTGGTGATTTAGGGCTTGAGGATGAGTCGAAAAATGCAAAAGAAAATTCTTGGTAAGATAGCCATAACCAGCAAATTGGAAAATTACTAAGATAGAAGCTAGAAGAGGTGAAATAGATCCGAAAGAATAGAGGAAACTCTAACCTTTTTAGTAGCGATCCTAATATCAGTATTAGATTGCTTGGAGGAGCCAACTTATCAGAAATTCATGAAGAATAAATTCAGCATGATTCCAGCATACACAGAATGGATCCTATCGAAGAAGAGTTTATCGATTTTGTCAATAAAGGTCAAGGAAGTAGCAAAATAAATATAAGCAAAATCGAGGAAAAGGGCAACCTGAAAGAGGAAAAGAAGGTCATCTTCAAGGAGGATACGCTTAAATAGACAGAAGAAGACTAAGTGGTGGCGATGCTGGAAAATGAATTAGTCAGTAGAGGATAGGCTCAGGAGGAGTCTATCAACTAATAGCAGTTGTCTCTCAAGAAAAACAAGAAGGAAAGTTTTTTGAAGTAAAATTACAAGCATATACTTGAGGAATTGGACGACAATGAGTAAAAAAAGCTTGATGTTAGCCAGCTGAATATGCTGGCAAATTTAACAAAGCGAGCTGAGTGGATTCAAAATAGAAAAGACAAGTCATCAAAGTGGAAGAGAAAAGAGCTCCAGATGATAAGTCGGTTTAGATAGATAATATAGAACCCCTACGCAGAATTCTCAGACTAAGATGACTTCCAGTTATAAATTTGATACTCAATTTTACCTGAAGATTAATCAAAGTTCAAATCCATCATTATGCTCATTTTTTACTGAATAAGCTGTCATCCACCAAAAGATCCTCTTCTATTGCTTATTTCTTTGCTGCCACTTTTGGTTTACCCAGTAATGTGTTCAGGTCTATCTCCTCGTTCTGAGGAGATGAGATGTATGCTGGTTTTGGGGATTACGCCTTGATCTATGCAATGTTATCAAGATCTTCAGCCTGACCAAAAAGGTCGTATTTCTGTTTCGGAGCTGTAATTGTTGGTTTAGATTCTTTGATGGGCCCTTCTTTCTCTTTCTTCTACTTTTTTCTGCCTTCATACGCTTGAGCATATGGGTTGCTGTTTTATTTTGATGGCTTTGACTAATCACTGAGATTTATCGCTATTTTTGCAGGTTGCTCAATCTTAGGGGAATATTCAGTTTTAGGCTCAGGGTTGTTTTCTTTCTGCCTATCTCTAAGCTTAAGATTGAATCTTGTTGGCTTGATTTCGTCTTCCTATGTTGGATTAGCAGTGATTTATTCCTTTGCCAGAGCCGATCCTGATTGTTTTGTTTATTACTTTTTCACCTAGTCTTTCTTTTCAGCTGTTGATGCTACATATCCAACATCTTCGCTCTTCCTATCTTTCAGTTTCATATTGAATCGACGAGGTACAAAGGCAGGCTTGTCATCTTCTTCTCTATTTTAACCCTTGATATATTCAGTATTTTTGTCGTTGCTGATCATTGGCTTTGATTCCTCTTTTGGAACTTCTTATTTGTTTCTTCTGAACTTCATCATTCTTGGAGCTATGTTGGGAGTTTATTCATTTTTGGTCTCTTCAATAGCCTTAGCAGGTTAATTTTTATTCACTACTGGTGACAATTTGTGTTCTTCAAGACTTTTATCTTTGTTTCTTTTAATCATGAAAGGTTTATTTTTCTATTCTTTTACTTATTATTTGTCTTAAAATTTTGTAAGATTCTAAACTGATCCTTTGCCGCTGTTTTATTTCAAAGGGGCAGTAGATTCCTCTTCCTTCCATACTCTTTCCTCTTTCCTTTCAACTTTCTATGTTCTGTATGACTTTTCTTCTTCATCTTTCTTTTTCTTGAAAAGAACTGGTTTATTGAGGTTGTTATCATCTTGATGAGTTGTTTTCAATGTTTATCTTGCAGCCTGAGGAATAATTTTATCCATATTTTTTACTGACTGATATTTTTTGGCCCCTTTAGGGTGAGTGAGAATATTTTTTTCATCATTTTCGCTTTATTTGTTAGATGCTAGTCCATTTTCCATCTAACTGATTAGTAGTTATAAGGTAGACAGCATTTATTGAGGAAATTTCCCTCCTTTCTTTGTCTTTTCGACAGTTTTCTTACTTTATTTCTGCATTTCTTCGCAATTGGCATGGCATGTGAGGGTAGCATTTTCTATTTGCTTTATTTGAATTCTGATTTGCTCATTCTCATGTCCAATCACTTCTCTCTTTGATTTAAACAATGATTCAGTTGTCGCTTTGTGTTGCTTGACAGTTTCTATTTTCTTCTTTAATTCTTCAGCTTTTTTGTGCAGCTCAGGGTTTATGATGACGCTGATACCTTTCCTTTTAGCTTCTTCAAGCTGTGCATTATTCTTTTTTTCAACATCAGTCACTTTTTTGTTAAGTTCTTCTAATTTTTCCGACAGCTTTTGAAGTTGTTCCTCGTGCTTTTAATATTATTTTTGAGCATTCATGGAGCTTGTTTTGATATTACCCATTTCAATAGTAGGCAGCTCTTTGTCAGCCTTATCCATTTTCGTGAGTTTTTTTCCTTCGTTGTCGATATCGTATTTCATTTTTGTAATGAATTTGGTGCATTCGGTGATACTGTTTTTCGTGTCGATTATACTTTGATCGAGAGATAAGTGGTACTCCTCTTCTTTAAGAGCGCCTTCTTTATTTTTTAATTTGGCCAAATCTTTAATCGAAGTTTGAAGGGCTGTTTCGTTGCTAATTTTAAGTTCTTAAAGCTGTTTGATCACATCATCTTGGTTGATTTATTTTTATGTCTTTTTCCCCTTTAGCTGCAAGATGTTCTTGTTTATAAGATCGTTAAGTTAATCATTCAATTTCTTGATGGTGTTGCGAGCCCTTTCATTCTAACGGGTTAGTTTGTCCAAAGAAAACTATTCTAGAGTCTTTTCATCATAAGATGGACAGTGCTTTTCAGCAAAGTTGACGTATCTGTTCGGACCAGTATTTTCTTCTTTTTTCTATTCTACTTTTGGCTTTGAGCGAACAGAATTTTTGGACTGAGATCTTCCACTATTTCTTGAATTGATACGAGAGTTCCCTCTCACAGGCGGTTCTACTTTTCTTGAAACTGAACCTACCCATCTTTTTTATGTGGTTACAAGTTTGGGAATGTTCGTAGGCTTTGGAGGAGCTAATTTTTATTCCTTTACTGTATTTTTTATCTTTGAGTTCACGGGAGGGACAGTTGGTTTTTCTTAGTTTGCTTAAAAATCTTCTTCGTAATTTTCTTCTTCAAAATTTTCTTCTCCGTACTCCTATTCTGCCTCTTTTTTTAGGTCTAACTAATTAGGTATTTTCAGAGCTGACTATTTAGGCATTTTAATAGGCGAAGTGACTATATCTTTGACTTTTGGTTTAGGCGAAGGTTCATAAGCTACTGATTCTTCTAATGACTCCAGATCAGGCTATTCCGGCATATCGTATGTCATAGGTGATTTTTCTTTCTTTTTGTCTTTGATTTCCTCGAGTCCAACTTTCTAAAAAGTTTTTCCCTTATTGTTATTATTATTGGTTCGATTGTTATTGATGGAGGGTAATTTGATTGCTTTATCGTCCTCAAAATCCACAAATTAGTTGTCGAAGTCAGTTCTCTTTTTAGTGTTGTTGACGTTAGTTTTATTTTTGGAAGAAGGCTCATCAAAGTCAAAATCATCTTCCCAGTTTGAAGCCATTTTCAAAGCTATAGAAATTATATAGGTAACTGATGTAATACACTAAATGAATCAATCAAATCAAACTAATGTGTATTCCTGTCTCTGAAACTCACCGAGAATCCTCCAAAGAGCAAAGTCTTCCCTCTTTGTTGTGACTAGCTCTGCGCACTCTCTGAATTCGTTGTTCTTGATGCCAATGAATAGTTAGGGTTTCATGGCAGAACGAATGAGATAAAGATCCTTTCCTTGGTTTTCTAGGAACCATTTCTGATGTAGTCCATTATTCTGCTTTTGCTGAACGATATTTGCTCCTTCCTTATGACTTTCGTCTTTGACTTCAAGGACAAGCTTAGATTTAACGTTTTCAAGGAAGTATGTGTTGGTTTCATTGTTAAAGACAAGCTTGAATCTCTGATTGAAACGTTTATTGATAGGGTACTGGATGACTTTGACGTTGGGTTTAGAGGATGCTTCAGGCACATCTATGGTCATATTTGTGAAGGCATTCTAGAAAAGAACACTTTGGGTGATTGCCCGTGTCTTTTAAGCTATTCTCAAGACCCATCTGATTTCAGGGTCGTCTTCCTTCTTCTCTCCTAACTGAATGATTCCATCCCTGTCAGCATAGACGTAAGCATTGGGATTATCTTTATCTCGGAAGACAAAAATATTTGGATCGGATGTATTTTCATAATGTTTGACCACGTAATGCTGACCAGTCCCCCAATTACCAAAGACCAGCTTGCATGATTTAAAAGTTGATTCAAGTACAAGAGTAGACTGTGCATGGACAAGTTCATGCAATTTTTTTTCCTTGATATATTCGATCATCCATACTTGGTTGAGATCATGATCGTTGTAAGGTCCAAGTTGAGGGACTTTTCCCATATATTAATTGGAACTTTCCTCCTTGATCATCAGCACCTTATTTGATGTTTTGTGGAAAATGTGGTAGTAGTTACCAGGTCTTAGCTATATCTTTTCAATGGGTCCTTCTATCATAATAGTTTATAAATGCGTATTCAATTCGACCTCAGAAAAATTACAGGTTAGTTCAACTACAAAGGAAAAATTCGGCTCAGAGTCAAGGTACCTCTCTGCTCAGGTAGATCGGCTAAAACATCAGATTTATCTTTGAACCTGCTCATTATAACGATGGATACTATGTGTTCCTCGAGAAGCAAATGGCAAACACTGAGAAATTAGGGGATCAAGCATCTGTCTAACTCTCTGTTTTAGCTGAAACGGGAGTAACTCTGGGACATGTTACGATTTTCCTGGTCGAACTGGTATTTTTTGGTTGACTTCAGAGGCATAAAAAGCCAATAGAGATACGACGAGATCAATAGCACTATGTGATCGACTATGAACTAAAATAGATGGCAGAAGATATGTAAGAAATAAGGATTTCGGGAGGAATAAGAACCTCTTTGGCATAGATGCCAGATGCCAATATTCAGGAGGAGTAAGGAAAATTCTAGTTACTAAAGATGAGCAAGATGGTTTTCGAATTCGTACAAAAATTAGACCCAGCAATGTATGCATACCAAAAAATATACAATATCATCAACTGGACCTATCCTTACAAGACCATTACAATGGGAGTCATTATTACTCTTATGATCTACAACATCAAAATAGCCATTTTCATGGTGGGGATCCTGCTCTATTTTGGAAGGACCTACCTCTGTAGAAGGCTCTATCGCCTACAATATTATAGGACCAAACATCACCGGCTGTCGATTCCTCAATAAAATATGGTGTTTTTACAGGTCAATATATAAAGGTATTGTTAATTTTATGACCAGGCCTGTTCTTTTCTGTTCAGTGAAGATAAAACCATTCTCGTCAACATCATCAACTTATTTTGCAAAATGGGTTTCTTCCTCGTCCTCATGCTCTTCATTTTTGATGTCGAGCACCTGATCGTAATTTTGTTATGGACCTCTCTTCTTTTGACTAGTCCTTATCGCAAAGTTCTGCTCAAATATCTGAAACCCTTCCTGGAGTTTGTCGTGGGGGAATATAGTAAAATTGTCAACAAAATATCGTTAGGAATCAGCAACGTAATGGGGAAAAACGACCTTCAGGAGAGTGGAATTCAGAAAGAGTTTTACTTTTACAAATATGAGAGATGGTGGGTGGTTGGAGGGTGGCAAGATGAGAAAAAAAAGTTTTCAGATGAGGAATATGATTGTTTGGTGTTTCCCCGGTAAATGGCACCTGAAGGATGGGCATGGATTGAAGAGTGGAAAATCGATTATGAGGGTCTGGTGGACTCTGATGGATTTCAATACGCCAACGATATCAAAAAATAATTCAAGCCACACTCACATTTAGCCACCTTAAGACGCAGAAAATGGAAAAGGGTGTGCTGCAGGCTAAAGGAAGAATGATTGTTCAAATGTATTTTTGTGCAGATCTGATGATTTTATTATCCGAATAAAAAAATAACTCGGATTATTAATAAGTTTCAATGAAGCTAACAACTCGGGCTAGCTACAGTCGCACCGATCGCCACCATCCATCTATTGATGGATAGCCCGGCTATAAACAATACTCAACTCCTAGAAAATAATCAATGCCTGTGGCCCTACATGGCAGGAGTCACCACAAAAAGCGATAAACATGCCCTGAAGTTATTTATAGAACCCGCCATCCTTCTCCAGGAGATGACAACAATTAGGATTTGTGGAAGACTAATCCCAGATAACAGGTGAGTGGCAACAAGCTAGAGTAGATGAATAGCAAGAAAAGTGAATGGAAAATATTGACACTCGAGCAGATCAAGCGACAAAGA
>Ga0100402_1006903_pt1 | contig 11125 bp, 10 predicted proteins | sample CryGeyme20150102_FD_80419 | JGI IMG/M metagenome (GOLD analysis project Ga0100402, IMG submission 80419) | Groundwater microbial communities from Crystal Geyser aquifers in Utah, USA - Crystal Geyser metaG 2015-0102 | ecosystem: Environmental > Aquatic > Deep subsurface > Groundwater | place...
GGTGGACAGAAAAAGGAGCTCAAAATGTTCTTGATTTAAGAGTTGTAAATCTAAGTGATAGATGGGAAGAAGTACAAAATATGTTAAGAGCAGCATAAGAAACGACAATTTGTTATGCACCCAATAAAAAATAGAATAGGAAAAAGTGAAATAAATATTTTTTTTTGATTAAATTGGGCTTTCAAATTTCGGTTTGGAAGCTCAAATTTTATCTATTTACATGTATTCTAAAAATTATTTTTATGAAAAAGATTGCCCTTGTAGCTCTTGCAGCTACGTTTATGTTTGCTTGTCAGACCAAAAAAACAGAAGCTACTGAAGAAACTCCTGTTGAAGAAATAGAACTTTTAGAAGACACGCCAACAGAAGAAACAGTTGTTGTTGAGGAAACCCCACAAGAAACTGTTTATCAAGTACGTGGAATGATTGTCGACATTCCAGCAGCCGACGAAGAAGGAAATGCAATGGTTATGGTTAGCCATGAAGAAATTCCTGAGGTAATGGGAGCTATGCAAATGGCATTTAAGACGAATACTGCCTTTTTGAGTGAAATAGCAAAAGATGATAAAGTGTCTTTTGAGCTTGTCAAAACAGACGAAGGCTATACAATGAGAGCTGTAGAAAAACTTCCAGCAGAAACTGAACTTATACTTAAAAAATAAGTTTTGAATGATTCAAACCTATAAGATTTTCAAAAATCTTATAGGTTCTTTTATATCTATTACAAACACTCCATTTCTAAAATCCAATCGACTAAGTTTTCATACATTCCCTGTACTGCAAAAACACCATTTTTACGCATTTTGAGCTGTGGCGAAAGATGAGGTTGAAGATTGACAAGAAAAACACAAGGCGAAATACGGCGCTTTTGACGGTATTCTTTCAATAATTTAAAAGGAAATGCTGGAGGCGTTTCTGTCCATTTACTCAAAAGAATAAGTCGTGAATAGGTTTCTTTATCTTGAATTAATTTCTTTAAAGCAACTGACAAATTTCCACGTTCGGAAGTCGCATAATTCATCATTGCATCTTGCAAACGGTGTTGAAAAGCTGCCGTATCTTTTTGGTTTTTGGTATAATAAGTATTTAAAGCATCTTCACTCAAGATTTTTATTTGTACAGATTGCTCCGAAATAAGTAATTGTTTGTCATTATCTATTCCGTTTTTATGGTTTCTATCTACATTCTGAAAAATAAATGCAGAAAGCCAACTTGCCTTTTCTAAGGCTTGTGATTCTGTGGTCAATGCTTCGTCTAAAATGAGAAGCGTTTTACCAAAACGTTTGTTGTCTTTTTTGTCGCTTTTATCATTTAAAAGTGAAATATTCTGAATTGTCTTTGGTAAAATTTCCTTTAATAATTCTGTTTGAATATCGTTTGCTTTGGTAAGGTCTGGATAAAGCGTCAAGAAATCTTCCTCAAAAGGTTTTCGCTCAAAAATACGTTCTACTTTTCCTCTAATTTCTTTAAAAAAAGGAATCATTTCTCGCTCTTCTTGTGCCGTTTGTTGATAGATAGAAGCTAATTGTTTTCGTGCTTTTGAAAGCGTATTTTCAATATCTTCTTTGGTTACTTGAATAATATTTTGAATGGTTTTTCGTGCATCTTCAAGCTGATTTCTTAGCTCCTTTCTTAAAGTTGATAATTCTTCTTTCTGATTTTCTTTTGTTTTGTCCCAATACGTCTGACGAACTTTATCTTCATAGAGATTCTGAAAATCCTCCAAACTAAGTCCTTTTCGTACTTTTTGCTTTTGTTTTTTGCTTAAATTCTTTTCAATTACTTCATTCAAAATATCATTTGAAGTATCGTTTTCTGTTTCAGAATTAGTTTCTAAATGTTCTTTTTGTTGTTTTTGAGCTTGATTTAATTGTTTGGTCAAATGCGTACTTACACCTTTTGCCACCTCAAACATTTCTTGTAAAGCTGCTTGCATCGGTGGACGAGCCTGTTCCAAATAAAGTTCTTGAATGTCTTTAAAAGCTGCAATTCTGCCACGAATTCTATGCAAAATAGTATCTTCCAATTCTTCCAAATGAACAGCAATATCTTTCAAAACATCTTGTATTTCTTCTGGCGAATAAAAATAAAGGCGTTTGATTTGTTCTATCTTTTCAGAATAAAAAACGTCTGCCAGTTCTCCAAAAAATCCTACTTTACGACGCAAGTTTTTGAGAGCTTGTCTTTCTATTTTTCGCCAACCTTCTTGCTGAACCAATGAAGGAGAAAGTTTGCTTAAATAATTTTCTTCAAACGTAAAAAGTAAGTTATCGATATGTTCACTTCTTTGCATAATTTGCGCCATTTGTTTGGGAGCTTGTTGCAAATTAGGCTTGTTTATCTGCGTAAAAAAAAGGCGTTGTTGTTCGTCCAATTCGTGAAAAATAAGCATCAAACGATGATAACCACCAAAAAATAGTTCTCCTTCCCACTTTTTAAAAATACGTTTTGAAGCCACTTGCAAACGGTGTAATTCTTCTTCCTGCTCGGCAACAATACTCTCGACAAACTCCTGTGTATGCAAAATTCGGTGTACTCGTTTTACATACGCTTTATGAATTTGCTGATAAGATTCAAGAATCTGAAAAGGCGAAATTTTGTTTTCTAGTTCTGCATTTTCACTCTCTACATTTTCAGTTTCATTTAACTCATTATTTAGTTTATAATCTAATTTATCATTTAACTTTTCTAGTGCTATTTTTACCGTTTTGGGCGAATTTTTGAAAATCATCGGCAATTCTTCCAAAATTTCTTGACTAGAAAGTTTATCATCTTTAATAAATTCATTCCAAAGCTGACTTTGTCTATTTCGTTTTTCTTGGTACGAACCTTTTTTTAGATGCGCCTTTGTGAGTTCTGTTTTCCATTTTTTGATAGGAATTTTTGCTGCAAAATTTTCTTTTAAAAATTCTTTGTCAATTTCAGAATTTAATCTAGGACGACAAATATTCAAACAGTCAGCTAAAAGTGTTTTTTTATGTGGAAAGTCTTTAAAAAAGTCTTCAAAATCTTCTTTTGTTCTGTTTTCTAAACAGGTTTTAATTGCTTTTTTGAGAGAATTTGGAAATGGTTTTTCAAACGATTCTATATAAAACTCAAAGAAAAAAACAGCATCTTGAGTAGATTGTAAAATTTCTATAAAAAAATCTTTTTGTCCTTCTTCATTTTTCTGAAAATAAGCCATCATCGCAATTATTCTCAAAACAGTTTCATCAAAACCTTTTATTTTTGCATACAACAAAACATCTCGCATAGAATAAGGCGAAATATAAGACGAAAAATAAACCCATTTTTCTCTGCCAAAATTTGTTTTTTTATTTTTGTAGCCGTTTATAGATTCTGTTGTCAGACTATTTTTAGTTTCATTTTGTCCATAATGAAGCGTCAGAATATCTTGAAAAAAACGTTTTTGATACGGAGAAAAAGAAGTAAGAATTGATTCTCTAACCTGCGATGAATATGTAGAAGAAAGATTTTTTTGCATTCTCAAAAATACAATTTATTACTTTTAATTACCAATGATTTTGTAACTTATTAGTAAATGATCTTTATGATTTATATGATGAATGAAGATAACTGAAAATCGACGAAGTCAAATACAAATGAAAATTAGAGTTTATAATAAAAAAATGCTCAATCACAACGGAAAAATTTATAAAGACAAAAACAAACCTCTTTTTTCTGCACAAAATAGGGCTTTTAGTTATGCTGATGCACTTTTTGAAACGATACGAGTTGTAAGAAACAAAGACTCAAACTATTCTATTCCTTTTTTTATTCCTTTGTGGGATTATCATTTCAAACGACTTTCAAAAGGAATGCAAGCCTTTGGATATGATAAGCTAGAAAGTAATTTTTTAAAAAATGAAATTCTGAAAACAGCAACTTTAACACTTCCTACAAATAAAGATAAAAATACCGATTTTAAAGCTCGTTTAACTGTTTTTAGAAGTGAAGGAGGTTTATATACGCCTATAAAATCAGAATCTGAATTTGTAATTGTGGTTCAAGAAATTGATAAATTAATTACTTTTGATTCAAATGATGGTATTTTTGAATTACAGAAATTACAAAAAAACTATGTTTTTTTTGATGAACTACCTCTTTTTCCTTCTCGTTTTTCGCCTTTCAAAAAAGTTGATGCACTGCCTTATGTTTTGGCTGGAAAATATAGAAAAGAACAAAATGCTGACGAAGTTTTTTTGTTGAATAATCAAGGTAGAATTGCAGAAGCAGGAGCTGCCAATGTTTTTATTTTAGACAAAAATTTATCTAATCAAAAAGAAAATAAATTTCATTTTATTACGTCTCCTGCTTCCGAAGGTGGCGTAATGGGAACGCTGCGAAATTATTTATTAGACAATGAAAATAAGTTTGAAATTTCTATAAAAGAAAAAATAATTACAAAAGAACAACTCAATCAATCAGAAATTATCTTTACCACAAATGCCGTTCAATCCATTTTAATCATCAAAATTACAACTCAAAAACAGATTGAGATGATGAAAAATTTGATTGAAAAAGTAAATCAGGTTTTTAAAATTTAATTGTCAAGACACTTTAAAGTGTCAGACAATTTTGAGTTACATTCTGAAATCTCACGCTAAAGCGTAAGCTACACATTGCCTAAAAGACTGCTCAAAAGTAGCCAAGTCGCATAAATAGTTCCTCCTACAAACCCAGTTAAAAGCACCAAAAACCCTATTGCAGCAAACCAAACAACATATTTACTAGATTCGGTGTGTTTGCCAGACGTATAATAATCTTTCAAAATATCTACATTTCTTCTGTTAGACTTGTAAGCAACATCAAGAAAATCTCCTAAAAATGGAAATAATCCAACCAAATAATCAAAGGTAATATTTCCCAAAATTTTCATCAAAACAGAAAGGCTTACCCCATGACGAACAATCGCCAAAACCATTGAAGCTGAAATAGCAAAGCCTACAAAATCGCCTACCACAGGAATAAGTCCGATAAGAGGATCAAGTCCAAAACGAATATTTGTCGCAGGAATTTTGAAAATATCATCTAAAACTGTGGAGGTTTTGTCTATCCAAGCAAGTTCTTTTGGTAATTCTTTTTTTACAAGTTCGGTTTGTTCTTTCATAAGTTTATAGCAAGATTATTTTTATAATTTAGATATATTTGTGTTTTATCTGTAAGTTATGGCAGTTCTGAGGTTTTGCAACTATAAAACTAACAAAATCATTCCATTAAATGTACATTCATAAAATAGATTCTATATTTCCAGAGCATCAAAATTTCTTAGCTCAAAATAGAAAAGAGCCAATTACAGGCGATTCTATTTCAGAAGGTGATGAGGTGTTTTTTTGTGCAGGTTGTAAATCTGTTTTTTTAAAAGATACGCGGGAATATTTAGAAAAAAGACATTGTGAGCAAACTGAAACATTGATTGAATTTCCAGTTCAGCAAGAAATGCGATTAAAAGTAGAAGATAGTATTTTATTTTATACTTCGCTTCCAAAATCAGGTAAATCACAAGCCAGTATTCCTAGTCAAGCAAAGAAAAGTCCTTGAAGTCAAACGGCACAAAAAGTATCGCCTTATCAGCATATTTTGTATCATCCTTTTATGAAAGCAGGTAAAGTTGCATTTTTTGTCCTCTATGTAATTATGCTTAATTTAATGCGTTAGTATTTTTCAGCATAAAATAATAAGACAATCTACTCAAAAATCGCTGTCTTCTTTTATTTTCTTATCAAAAAGAATCATTTTTTCCTTTTTGAATTGCATCGCATAAAGATAATTTTCCACTTCAAAAATTCCATAAAAAGGAGAAGATTCTGTTTTCAAATCTGTGGGAAACCATTCTTTTTTAATTTCATTATTTACCAAAAGAAACAATCCTTCTTGCGTTCCATTTGTTCCAAAACACCTCAAATCACCTTTCCAAAATTTTGAATGTAATTCAGTTTCTAGGTTTTCATTTAATTCTGCTATATTTTTGGTAGGCATTCCAATTTCATTCACACAAAGAATTTGAGAGGCATCAAATTTTTTCTCTTTGCTCTCATTCTTAGGCTTATTTTTTAGGTCATAACGCACAATAAACTCAACTATATTTCCAGCACCATCATAAAAATAAACCGAATCAGCATTCCAATTTTCAGAATGCTCAATAATTCGTTCTCCTTCAATCTTTATAATATCCAGTCTATTACTCAACCATTTTATAGCTGCTTCTAATTGATTAGACGGAATAAGAAAACAATAATGATAAATATGTTTTTGCTCACTCGCCTCAAAAGTAACTTTAGTAAAACCTACTTGAAAAGTAAAATTTCTAATACTATTTCTAAGTATTTCAAGAGCAAGCGTTTTTTTATAAAAATAAAGTTGCTCCGTTAATTGGTTTGTAAATAATGTGATTTCTCTGATTTTCATAAAGTATTATTTTTGGTAGGGTGTAGGATTTTGAATAGCAAACGTAAGAAGTAAAGATACTAAATAAGTAATTTCAAACCTTAACTTTGAGTATCAAATTTATTTAAAAAGTATTTTGTAGAATCATATCCAATCTGAAAGGCTTTTTCAATGTCCGTATTTGAAAACTTGACAGTCGCAATTTCTTGAGGTTCGATATACAAATCACAATTTGGAATATCTTTTTCTACAAAAAAAACGCCCACAGCTTGAAAATATCTTTCAATGACCAAACGAGTAGAAGTAGGAATAAAATTTTCAGCTAAAGGATTTGAATGAATACCTATTATGAAATAATCTGATTCTTTTTGAATTTCTTGATTTACAGAATTTATAGATTTTATAGATTTTATAGATTTTTCATAAAATGGTTTTACAGGCAAATTTTCCAAAAGGCCACTATCTACAAAATCGTATTCTTTGATTCTGATAGGCGAAAAGATAGCAGGAACAGCCATTGAAGCCAGCAAAGGAGAAATCAAATCGCCACTTTCGAAGCGCTCTATTTTTGCCGTTTGCAAACAAAAAGCGGAAATAGTGAGAGGAAAATGTAATTCTTCAAATGTTTTTGGAAGATAAGAAGAAAATAATGTTTTTAATTTTTGAATGGAAATAATACCATTTTCGCTCCACGTGGGTCTAAACCATTTTTTCCAACTTTCCGATTGAAATATTTTTGTTGTTTCGTCTGCCGAATAACCTGCTGCCCACATTGCGCCAATGATTCCTCCCATACTTACTCCACTTATTTTTTTGGGTTGGATTCCTTTTTCTTCCAATGCTTTCCAGATTCCTAGATGAACTAACGCACGCCCACCACCACCAGAAAGAACAATTCCGATAGGTTTTTGAGTTGGATTGAATGGTTGATTTGATTGTTTTTCTGACATTTTAATAAAAATTTGAAATTGATTCTTAGACGAATACTAAAGTATTCGATACACTTTTCACACGCTAAAGCGTATGCTAGATAAATTACATAAAAAACGCTTTACCCCTTTGAGATAAAGCGTTTTTTGCGTTAAAATGTTATTTTTATTACTTCTATTCTATCAAAAAAATTAATCTTGACGGAAAACAAAAACAGGGATTTCAGAATGGTTGGCTACATTTTCAGCAATACTTCCCATCATAAACCTAGAAAAACCTTTTCTTCCGTGTGTTCCTAACAAAATCATTTCTGCTTTATTTTCTTCTGCAAAAGTCAGAATTCCTTCTTCTTCTGTATAATAATTGAAAATATTAATGGTATAATCTTCTTTATCAATACTTAAATCTTTTGCAAATTCGTTCATTCTTTTTTGAGTAGTAGGAGTGGCTTCAAAAGTACTTGGCGTAACGATATTCAAAAAGTGCATTGTACTTCCATACAGTTTTTTGAAAATAGGAAATAATCTAGCTGCTCCTCCTCCCATTTCTGCAAAATCAGATGCAAAAACTACATTACGAGGATTGAAGTTACCTTCATCATCTTTGATTACCAAAACAGGACAACTTGAACTTCTGATTACTTTCTGTGTATTCGAACCAATAAAAACTTCTCCCAAACCAGATGCGCCACTAGAACCCATTATAATCAAATCAATATCGGACTCTTCTACAACACTATGAATCTGACGATGAACTCTATCAAAAACTACCTTTTCGATGAACGTAATTTTTGGATATTTTTCTCTTGCTTCACGAAGTTTTCTTTTTGTTTCTTTCATTTCAAACAAAATAGCAGGAATATCTTCTTTTTTGCTATTTTCGTGATTGCCAAATGTATCTAAAGCTAGTTGATACTCTGGACGTTGTGTTTCTGGAACGTCAATGATATGCAAGAGTGTAATTTTTGCGTCAAGTTGATTAGCAACATCACCAGCAGCTTCCAAAGCAGCATACGAACGAGGAGAAAAATCAATAGGAACGAGAATATTTTTGAATGACATACTAATTAGGGTTTGATGTGAGTTGAAAAAGTTTGTTTAAAGACTTTAAGATACTAAAAAAATATCTATTTTGCTTACTTTCTATAACGTAAAATTACTACTTTAGATACCAATATTTATATGATTCTTATTTTGTTAATTTATGATTTTTATTAGGTTTTGCTGTTAAGCTAGAGTAACTTAAATTAATTCCTAACCAATACAAATACACAAAGTTATAATCAATACAAAACTTTATATAATCGAATTGTCGTGCTGTCTTGGAGTTGTTTTTGCCACAAATCATGACTTTCAAAAAAGTTTAGACCTAAATATTGACTGTGTTCGACATATAAAAAAGGTTCTGAAAGTGTTGGTTCTTTCCATTCTTTTATTAATTTATATTTCTCTGCATAACTCTTTCTGATTGAATATTTGATTTTTTTATCTTTCATTATTGTTTCTGCTTCCAAACAATCGTCAGCCAGAACGCAATAATCATCTGTCAGAATGTAAAAGACAGAATCTATACTATTTAATGTGTTTTTATTTTTAATAATAAAGTCGGTGTCAAAATCTTGAGGTAATATAAAATAGTTGATATTCTCTTTTTCTAAAAATGGAATGGGTTGTAGCGTTCCTTTTAAATAAATTTTTTCTGTTTTGTCTAATTTATTTTTTACTAAATTTTCTTTTATAAAACTCGTTACTTTATCATACGAAGTAGTAGAATATGAATAAATATTAACTGTTATGAGCAAACAATTATAAAATATTCCCAAAAAAAGCAACCATTTACCAAACTTATTCAAAAGCTCGCCAAACAAGAATGCCCAAACAGAAAGACAATAAGCAAATATCAAAACTAAAATCCAAATACGAGGAGCTTTTTCTAAAAATAATGTCGGAATAGCAATAGAAGCCAAAAATAAAAGCCAAAAAATAATTTTTTGATTCATTAATTCTTTCCAGTCAAAAGAACGTGTTTTAGTGTTTTTGTTATCTTTAGTTTCATTTCGTTTCAAAAAAGTTTTGATTACAGAGAAAATAACCATTCCCATTCCCAACCAAATCAAAGGATTTTCGAAATAAAAAATATATTTGAAATAATAAAACAAATCAAACTCCAACCAAGATTCTCCTGTAACTTCTCGTTGATGTGCTTCAAAAATCAAGTAATACAAATTACCCAAATAAGCTGTCCACTTTCCTAAAAAAAATTTTCCGATTGAAGTCCAAAATCCAACAAAAAGACTATTTATTCCAGCCAAAACAGCTATTTTTTTTATAAAATCAATAAATGAATTTTGATAGAATAAATAACCAAACACAAAAGGCAAAATCAAAACAGATTTGTAATTGAAACCAAAAGCAATCGCAAAATAAATACTTAAATAAATAATAGATTTATTATTTTCTTCTTCAAAAGTAATTTTTCGAAGCTGATTCAAAGCAAGAAAAATAAATAGCAAACTTCCATTATCAATCGTCAAACATCGTCCAGAATACACCAGTAAAGGCGAACTTCCTACAAAAACTGCTAAGAAAAAAGCTGCCGTAGCCGAAAATTTCCAGTCTTTTTTTAGTATCAAACACAAAAACAGAATAGCAATAATTTGTAAAGCTGATTCTGCATAAACCAAACAAGTAAAATTATTGGCAAACTGTTGAAAAATTAAATAGAAAAAAGCATCAAAACTATGCAAAAAAGGCGCAGCATGATGAAAAAGCATAGAAAAATCGCCTTCTATTAGTTTTTTTGCAGCCAAAAAATTAGTTATAGCATCGTAATCATGCAACCCTAATTCTGACAAACGAAAAAAACGAAGCAAAAACAAAAAAATGAAAGCAGAAATGAGCCAAAGATGAGTTTTGTAAGTATTCATTATATTTAGTAGCAACGACAGAAATACATATTACTTTGAAATAATTTTTAATGCTTCTTCTTTTTTAGGAAAATCAGGAATATTCATAATAACAGAACGCAAACCCAAAAGCCCTAATTGACTTTCTATTAGAGCTAGTTTTTCAAAGTCTAATAGTGTAAGTTCTGCTAATTGTCTTGATTTTTCAAACTTTTTTGTGTCTAATTTTATTTTTTCTTCAAAATTTGAGTATAAAAATGCAGCTTCTACAAATTTATCTATGTAAAATTCAATACTTTCTTTTTGAGAAAGTGTGTTATCATTATTAGTCAATAGATATTTTTTTGCTTCTTCTGAAAGGGCAACTCTATTAAAACGCATTAATGTTGTTAGTCTTTTTGCTTCTTTTTTTGATTCGTTTTCTGGTAGTGTAGCAATTATTTTTTCTATTTCTCTAAGTCCTTTTTTATTTTTTATTTCGGCTATTTTATCGTACTCTAATTGTGTGAGTTCAGCTATTTTTTTGATATAAGTATTTTGTTTTTCGTCTTTTTCATTCTTCAAATTTTGAATACTGACTACTTTTGTTGCTTTCTGATACGATTCTTCTACTTGCTTTTGTGTAGATTCGGAGGCTTTTGGAGAATTAAAAGTTGCTGTATCTTTTAAAAACTGACTTCTTTCTACGGTCAGAATTTTATCAATTTCTGAGTCTTTTTTTTGGGAATTTTCTTCAATGTTGTCCGTGACTTTTTCTTTTTTATTATCGCAACTCAAAAATACAATAGTCCGTGCAATTTTTCGTTATTTTTTTTATTTCGAATAAAAAAGCGTTAGATTAAAAGAAAAACCACTTTCACTAATCATAACGCTTTTATGGAGAATACTATCCTCTTAGAAACA
>Ga0100402_1006905_pt1 | contig 11123 bp, 7 predicted proteins | sample CryGeyme20150102_FD_80419 | JGI IMG/M metagenome (GOLD analysis project Ga0100402, IMG submission 80419) | Groundwater microbial communities from Crystal Geyser aquifers in Utah, USA - Crystal Geyser metaG 2015-0102 | ecosystem: Environmental > Aquatic > Deep subsurface > Groundwater | place...
AGTAGTAGTAGTAGTAGTAGTAGTAGTAGTAGTAGTAGTAGTAGTAGTAGTAGTAGTAGTAGTAGTAGTAGTAGTAGTAGTAGTAGTACTAGTAGTAGTAGTACTAGTAGTACTAGTACTAGTAGTACTAGTAGTACTAGTACTAGTACTAGTACTAGTACTAGTAGTACTAGTACTAGTAGTACTAGTACTAGTAGTACTAGTAGTAGACTAGCTACCTGGTACTAGTACCATTGCTGCTGCAGACGCATATATCTTCCACCCGGACAGTAAATATGGCTATTGACACTCCAGACCTCAACTTGAGAGTCAATCGTTTTCGCAAGACATACAACCTTCAGTTATTCCTTCAGTAAACCTTTTACCATGGCATTCAAGATACCCATACTACTGAGTATCATTTTTTCTGTTCTTGTTCGTACGGTAACTTCATCCAACCCATTTTCTTCTAATGTGGTTGCATTGACAGCCCAGAACTGGAAAGAGGAGGTTGAGAACTCGCCACACGCCGTCTTCGTGAATATCTGTAGAATTGGCTGAGGATACTGCCAGCTTCCCGCTCCCGAGTTTGAGAAGCTGGCAAAAGCCGTGAAAGGTACCGTAAAGATTGCGTACTGGGACACGGAACAGAAAGGGCGACGGCCAACCCTGTTGGGTGATTTTCAAGGTACCCCTACTCTTCGCCTGTATAAACCAAAAAGGAAACAAAAGCCTGGACGCAACGCCGAAAAAATATTCAATGACTACCAGTATGAGCGAAAGGCTGTGGATATGAAGCGTTTTCTCGATGCCCAAATGCCAGACTTTGTGGAGAAGATCAAAGAGCCAGCAGATTTGGTCAAGTTTGAAGAAAAGGCGAAGCGAAACAACCTTCCTCGCGTCTATTTGTTTTCCTCCAAGCCAAATACTTCGCCATTGACAAAGTATTTGTCGGTGGAGTTTCGGCGACGTCTTTTGTTGGCAGAGATCAAACCAAACAAGAAAAATGAAGCCATATTGAAGCAATTTGGCGTCACAGAATTGCCAGCACTAATTGTTGTACCCCCTTTAAATGAAGGCGAGGAGAGTACCGAACCAGAAGCGATACGATACGACGGAGATGGATTTACGCGCAACAAATTAAACAGCTTTTTGTCGAAGCATGCACTAAAAGATCCGGTATCGGCAGCGAAAAAGAAGGATGAGGCTACTAGTGAGCCACAAGAGTCTCAGACCGAGGAGAGGGAAAACGACAAGAAGAAATCAAAGCAAAAAGTGAGCTCCTCCGAACTTTAGATTTGCTGGCTACAGCGGTGCCATTTCTTCGCAACTTTTTGGGGAAACGTTGACTTGAATGACGGTCCGAGTGCGACTATTGATCAGTGGCTGACACAGCCATGGCCTCGGTTTAACTCTGGACCTGACGAATTGAAAGGGGAAAAACCATGGTCAGCGTGGTTAATCCTACATTGCTTTTGACCCCATGTCTCTTCTTCCAAAAAGCAATAATGGCAACTAGAGCAGATCGTTGCTGTTTTGTTCCTTTCCGAATGCTACAAGCGTCTTCTGCTAGTTGCGAAAGTGGCCGGCACAATTTTTAAATAGTACAGTTGGATGCAGTAGTAGTAGCAAAAAACGTATTAGCAACAATTGTGGAAATCGTAAAATCTAATACAGTAATAGACCAGAATGAGCCAATGCCATGGCCTGTGATTGAGCCCTGGCTCCGCCTGTGGAGTTCTAGGTGATGGAAAGACACGCGGAGACACTGCAATATTAGGGCAGCAAGGCCATACTTCTAACTACTACAGTAGGTCTAGCTCTATGAGTGATGAGTGCTTCTCGGACCATTCTCAGAACCAGGAAATCAAATACTGACGACCGACAGACGATGATGTGATACGGGTAGCGACCTCCACAAAAATAAAAAAATAAAGAAGTAGACTATAGACTAATAGATGGGTCCGAGAATTATTATTATTGGAAACTGGAAACCGAAGGCAAAAAACCAAAGTAGTTGACAGTTTTTAAAAAGTCAATTCGATCAACAATTTTCAATTAAATCCATTTTCATTTGATCAGAAACGTTAGCAGCGATGGGAGGAACAAAAAAAGGAAAAAGTTCCAAAATCACGGCCCATTCGGTCAAGCCCAAAGGAAAACATGGAGGTTCCGAGGCCGAAACCAAGAAAGAGACCAGCAAAAGTAGTAGGAATCTTAACGGTCTCGACGAAATTGAAGATCTTTTCGCGTGCAAAAAACAACAACAGAAGGATACCGACGAGAAAATTAAGAAACAGAAAGCGGAGAATAAACAAAAGCGAAAGGCTGCAGCTGCAACAAAGGAGGTTTCTCCTACTACTACGGATTCAATAAAAAAGGGACAGTGGGTAGATGATGGACTGGGTGGAAAGTACAATTCGGAAGGTTATACGGGAAGGGTGGAAGATGGGATGAAAATCTTCAAGACGCATTTGTTGCAATCAGCTGAGAGTGGAAAGACGCCTGATTGTCCGTTTGACTGCAAATGTTGTTTTATATGACAATCAAAACTCCTACTTATGGAAGCATTTTAGCCTGCCATTGTTCAAAAAGTGTATGCCTTCACTTTCTTCAACGAAGGCGGTCAAAAAAGAAATTTACAATGACAAGCAAAGCTCACCGATACAACCAAACTAAATGGGCAATGCGCTCTATTCAATACACTAAAATATATATTTTGAAAAGTACTACAATTACAGCCTCTGTATACCGCACACTAGCAAAAATGAATCCCCGCATCGTTGAACTCGGCCAGTAATTGCAAAAAGTCATCAAGATCCATTTTGGAAGCTCGTCGACCAGCCCAAGTTTCCGACGTCAAGATCTCTTCCAGAATTTCTTTAATCGTCTTTTCATTATTCTTGTCACCATCGTCGTCCATTTTGTTGTCGTCCATCTTCGTTTGCTGCAAGGCCTGATGAGTTTTTCGGTTGCTTTCTAGGAGTGTCATGGTTGACTTTGTCATGAGAACAGACCGCAGTGTTTTGTTTTTACGATTGAACAAGAGTCGGATCTAGTAGGAAAGGAGCAGTACAAAAATGCAGGGATGAATATTCGCAATGACAAAGAAAAAGCGGATTTTACGTACAGCAAGCAATCCAACACACACAACACACAAGGAAGGCACGTACCATTCCATCCCATTCCACAAAATTTACTGGTGGAGGAGGTTGCTTGCATTGGATGCGAACAACTCTCGATTCAACCTTGGGAGGAGGACGAAAATTGTTGCGTCCCACTTTAAGCAATTGATCCACCTTGGCTAGCAGTTGTGTATTGACAGACAAACGACAATACAAGGCTTCTCCAGGCCGAGCTGTCAATCGCAGCGCAAATTCCTCTTGAAACATCAGCACGGCACATCGAAAGTGGTAATGCTGCAGTAATTTAAAGACCAGGGCACTTGAGATTTGGTAGGGTACGTTTGCCACACAAACATCGAATTTGGGCCATTTTGTTTGAATGGCATCACCTTGAATAATCTGAAGCTTGTTGCGCAGAGGCGTTCCTTCGACACGTTTGTTAAGTTCGCGGACCATACGAGGATCATATTCCAGAGCCAAGACCTGCCGGGATCGTTCGAGAAGTGGCAGCGTCATGTTTCCAGTTCCCGGACCAATTTCCAAGCAAACATCTGTCGACTTGACACCCGATTTATCAACAATGGCGTGAATGATGGCAGGATTCTTGAGAAAATGCTGTCCCAGGGACGTGTTCGGGGTAATTAAATTGTTGTGCTTGGGGGTGGAAGAAGGTTTTCCTCGAGCTGCCGAAGATTGACCAAACGCACTACTGGAGGCAGAGGCAATTGCAGCGTGAGACGACGAGCGTTTCTTGGAAGTTTTCGGCATGTTGCTGCGGCTGAGCTTCTACTAGCTAAAGGTGTTGCCGTTATTCGCTTGTGATTTTTTTCTCTGGACAACCCTTGTTGAACAATTTTTTGGAGAAAAAAACGAAATGCTATTTTTTTCTCGTAATAAAATCAATGGATGGAGGCCGTCACTGTAAATGGTGCCTGGGTGGATATACCCAATCAAAGAAAGCAGGAAGATTCGATGACAACTTTTAGGGTCATTGCATGAGCAAGCAATGACTCTTCTTCATCTTGGCATCCTCCCCCGAGTAAAAAAATAATGAAGTCGAACACAACTGGGGCGATCACGATTACGACTGGACAAAGGATTTTCCCTCATCAGCCAAACAACATCACGAAGCACGCGATACATCGTTAGGGAATGTCTAAATTGGTGAACAAAGTTTCCCGCTTTCTGGGTAAAGGAGAAAAAAAAGAACGAGTAAGTAGTACAGTATGAACTTCGTTAATTTGTTGTTGACCCGAGGACGACGGGAGAAATCGCCATGGAGGAGATGAGCAGGAGAAATCTCTTGTTTTCATTGAAATCGTTTTTGGGGGGCGTGAAGGGCTGCCTCGGCCTCCGGCAAGTCCCGCCCGCCCATGTCTTCTTGGACTATCAAGAATTGTACTATTTCTCTGTGACCATACTGGTAGTTTAACGTCTTCGAACTACGCTTAATTTTGGCATCGTTTCCAATATATCTTTGAATACCTCCTCAGTACACTGTTGCTGATATTATTTTTGGTATTATCTCTTTTTATTTTCCATGCTCTGAAATATTTAGGAAGGCATAGCCGACGACTTTTTTGGGGACACCAGTGCCCAATTATCGGCCAGTGATAGTGAGCGCCGCACGTCTTCCACGCAGGCAAAGCCGGCATCCAAACAGCAGTCGAGTACTACGGGTACCAAGCCCCAGGCATTAAAAGACCAATCTTCCAAGGATAACAAGTCACAAAGGAGATCCAGCGCTAGCACACCCAAAGCAGGTGCCACAAAAGTCAGCAGCTCTCGAGAAAGCAGCAATAATAATAATAAGGAAGGATCTGCTACAGTATCCTCGGCCTCTGGAATTAAGCCATCTCAAGTTAAGAAGGCCACTAGAAAGTCATCGACTCCCTACGTGCCTCCTGCTCCCATCACAGCCATCGTCTCGGAAGGGTCAGCTGAAGCCACGAAGGAGGTAACCTCGACTCGAAGCGGTAACGCAGCTCCGGCCTCCAAGACTAACACTCAATCTTCCGAAGGAAAAGCCGATCGCAGATCTAGCAGCTCCGGTGAAAAGGCCCGCAGAACCTCTACTTCCAAGCAGAATCCTAGCAGCAGTACTGACAAGGCCCCCGCTACTACTACTAGCAGCAAAACTACGAAAAAGGAAACTTCGACCACAGAAACAGAGAAAGTTAAGACAGATCCCACCATGTCTTCTTCCGAAAAAGATAGAAAGAAAGATAAGGAGCGGAAGGAAAGAAAGTCCAGGAAGTCATCCAAGGTTTCGTCATCGAAACCATCTGGGCAGAAATTCGCTGATCTCGATACTCCAGAGCCGAGTTCGGCCAGTGGTATGCGATTTGATGAGTTGTATCGATTGAAAGGAGTGGTACGTTGTTGGAGATGATCGTTGTTGTATGGACTGGGACTGATCTGGCCTTCATTGAAGCGAGGCTGTATGTAGATATCTTTGCACACTGCGCGTGTAGAAAGTAGAATATCATCTCTCGCCTCCATATGATCGTCTCTCACCCAACTTGCTCTTTTCTTAACTTGACTTGGATGTTGCTACACCGCAGCTAGGAACTGGAGCATTCTCAACAGTCCGAGAGGGATTTCACAGGTCGAATGCCAAGTCTTCATATGCAGTCAAATGTGTAAATCGAAAGAAGTTGTCAGAAGAAGATGAGGCCGCTTTATTGGATGAGGTAGCCATTTTGAGAGCTATGAAGCATGTGCATATTATTCGTCTATATGACTTCTTTTCCGAACCATCCACTTACTACCTAGTCATGGAACGGATGCGTGGAGGCGAACTCTTTGATCGTATTGTCGCCAAGGCATACTACAACGAAAAAGAGGCACGTGATACATGTAAGATTGTACTGGAAGCCGTTGAGCATTGCCACAAACACAACGTTGCGCATCGAGACTTGAAACCCGAAAATTTGCTTCTCCTTTCAGAGGATGACGATTCAGCTGTCAAGATTGCCGACTTTGGCTTCGCCAAGATTGTCAAAGAGCCTAATTCTTTAACAACGCAATGCGGCACGCCCGGCTACGTTGCGCCCGAAATCCTTGAAGGGAACGCCTATGACGAGCGAGCAGATATGTGGAGTGTCGGCGTGATTCTCTACATTCTTTTGGGTGGATATCCACCGTTTATTGAAAGCACCCAGCGTGATCTCTTCCGAAAAATCCGAAAGGGAGAGTACGAGTTTCATGAAGAATATTGGGGAACTGTAAGCACGGAAGCGAAGGATCTCATTTCGAGCCTGCTTACCGTCGATCCTGGCAAGCGACTAAGTGCAAGAGAAGGCTTGCACAATTCATGGATCACTGGAGACGATGCTGATCTAGCTGGCAGAGATTTGGGCCAGAATCTTGAAAAGTTCAAGGCATTCAATGCCCGACGTAAATTCAAGGCTGTGGTGCAGACAATTATGGCCGTGAACAAGCTCAATTTCATGGGAAACGCACTGAACTTGGAAGTTTTGGAGGATAATCAGAAGTAATTCTTTCTCACTGACCGGTCCTTTTATTGATTATGATGTTGAATTGTCTATCAAGAAAGGCAATCAGCACCCCATGTAAATTGATGTTGGATAAACACCTAGAGAAAATGTATCCTCTATTTTTACTACTCGTAGCTGTCCTACTACTTCCATTGCTCCTTGCAGGGACTTCCTTGGAGAAACCAGAAACCTTTCTGTAGTTTACGCATAGGGTGGCTCTCCTTGTTTACCCGCTGCGTGGGGATTAGAGCAAAGGATATGGTGCCTGACTCCTGTTGGAGCTTGCATGCAGGTTTTGTAGGAACTCCGTGACGAGAGAGAGACAGTTCTTGATTTTTGAGAATTCTCAATCATTGCCAAGGCACCCACCCGGGCAAAGTAAGTGCTGTGCTCATTCATTTTTTATCGATTTTCCATCAATTATTATTACTATTACTTTATTACGTTATTATTATTTTTTCTCCTTGCTCTCACTCATTCAAGTACTCGAGTAAGAAATAATATTAACAAGCACCTACCGCGAACATGGTACTGAGTGAGCAAGCAGCAAGGAGATGGTACGTGGCCGGTCAAGAAAGTGGGCAGAGTTTGTTTTTGCTGTGAACCGGAAAAGAATAAATGCATCTTGTTGTTGTTCGACCGGTCGGCCCAAATCCGTCTAACTTAAATCTATCATTTTTAGGAAGCTTGCAACCTATGCTGTAACGGCTGCCACCTTTTGGCATTTCGTATTTATTGAAGAATATACAATCCCTGGATACCACGGAAAGCATGTTTTTACAGATATCCAAAAAGCATACCGCGATTGTGTGAATCGAATAGTGTGGGGGAAACATGGCCTCCCGCCACCCTCCACTGAATCCAAGATTGCAGAGAGAGTTGGAAAGAACGAGTAATTCTCCACCGCATTTCTTCGCATCTAGTGTTTGAATCGACAGCTCCCCTGGGTAACAAAGGCAATTTGATGATGCAATTGTGGCGTGTGAGGTACCTTCCGGTATGTACTTATTGGAACTGGAGACTTTAATTTGAAGTGATTTCCTACGTTCTAATGAATCACACAAGCCACCGAGATTAATAAAAAAATACATGCATCTATTTATCTATCTAATGTGCCTATTGTTGGGCTGTATGATTCTACAATAGCGATGCCACCAGATGATTTGCAATCATTAAGAGGTTGCACCGTATCCTTTTTGGTCTTCTCCGGACCTACTAGATTTGATCGACGAATCCAGGAGCTCTTCGGCCTCATCCGTTGTCACTTTTGTCCGTTTCTTCTTTTTGATCATCTGGGTAAGCAAAAGAGCCGAAGGAAGTTCGACGACTAGAGCCGCAATCAGTGCAAATGCAAAGCTTACACAGCACACACTCGTAAATGACATGCCGAATGTTGCCAGGCTGTAGACACTTTTCTCGCGCATTCCAAGCAACCAAACAAAAATCACAATTGGATGTATCAAGTAGGTACCAAAAGAAAGCTGAGACAGCGGTGCCCAAACATGCCATGACAGGAATCGATTCAACCATCCGCCTTTCCCATCCAAACACAGGGTCATGACGATCCCGATGCTGCATGACCAAATTGCTCTACTAGTTGCAGTGTACAAAAATGTAGATGTAGGGCTCCACAAAGAACCACAATCATCCTTAATTGGATACTCCGTGTACTGACAAGGCCTACGTGCATATGCTCCAGTGACTGTGCAAAAAGTCATGCTTCCTAGAGCCAAAACAGAGCCCCACAGCAGCGCCTGGTGCTTCCACGTGCTGCTTGTCGCCGGTCTTGAAGCCCCGATGGAGTTTTCTCTTGTTAGTTGCGCCATCGCAACATACATGCCCGCAAAATAGGCCTGACCTCGGACGTGAGGCTTTGCGTATGCTTCCACATCGAATTTCGCCACTGCCAAGCCATCAAACGTATTGATGCTCCACTGACGAATGTAGGCCAAGTAGGCTGTCAGCAAGACACTCGTAGTCCATAAAAGCATTGTAAGTCCCATTCCCAATTTTGGATTTTTCAGAAAGGCAAACAGCGTTACCGGTAATCCAAAGAGGACAAAGAGTTGCATGTCCACAGCCAAGTACCAAGAATGGTAAAAACATGTCTCGGTATTAGACTTTTCGAAAGGGACAAAGTTGTTGATGAACAATAGATTGGTCCAGCCATAGTCTCGACATGGTTGCAAGAGAGAATCCCATTGGTACCAAAAGGGACCACCGCCGTCATTGTCCTCGCCAACCAAATACATATGAGGGGCCACTTGGGTAAAGAAGCCCAAGCATAAGAGATACATAGGCAAGATTCGGAGAAGCCGCAGTCCAATTAATTGAAAGTAGGTCGTCATCTTGCTTTTATGATTTGCAAGTAGAGTGGGAGCTTTTCGGGCAATAACGAAAACTAGCAAGTATCCGCTAATCACTAAAAAGGTATCGACGGCAAATCTTGACGCAAATATCAATTGCCCGAAAAAAGTCGTTGTTAGGCCCGAAGGTGGCAAAAAGTCGACAGGATTTTGATATCCGCCGCCTGTACTGGATTGAATAGCCATGACATGACCCAGAATCACCCACAAAATGCTCCAAACACGAAGTCCATCCAAACAGGCAGTGGCTTCGTGACGTGCTGTACAAAGCGTGTGCCAATGCTTTGACACGTTCCAGGCGGACATCAAAGAGGTGTCATGCGTTTTTCTGTTATCCTGATGTACTTCGGAATTATCGTTCGGTGCGTCTTGATCAAATTCAGCCAGGTTCGAAGGAGATGACGAAAGTGAGTCGATCGACCCAGACGATTGATCCTGAGTTGGATATGTTGGCGTAAGGGGAGATGAAACACCAGACCATGATTTGATAGTAGCTTTTGGATTTGTTGGTAGAAATTCTTGAGTACCGGTGCCCATACCATTCTGGTCTGCTTCGATGAAAATTCTTTTTTCTTTCTTAACGTTGTTTTCATTGCTAGCTCCAAAGGTCCCTCGAAGGGTGCATATAATAAGTCCCGCACAAACAAGGAAATAGGGTATTCCGAATGGAAATGCTTCAAAGGGAACCTGGTAGTTGCCACAGGTCCAGCCTGTCTGTAAGAATTCGTTCAACTTGGAGATACGTGTATTGAGCGTAATGTATTCTTCGGCGAGAGCTCTTTGTTGTTCGGGGCTAGAATGCCACCAAACACGTTCATCGTTGATTTCCTTGTTGGCTGTATTGTATTTCTTTCGTTCATCGAAAGATTCGGAGCGTTCGGGATGTTCGACGAATTCCAATACACCATCGTCGTCCTCTAAATTGTCGACCAAAGAAAGCACGTCATGGGCAGCCAAATTTAAGGACGCTGGAAAATCTCTGGCAGCTAAATCTGCTGCATGGCATTCGTAGGGCACACAAACACTGGCAAATGTTATCGAGTCACGACGCGTGCCTGCTCCTGCCAGACAAGACTGCAGGGGACACTCGGCAATATTTCCCAACCCACCGCCCGCGTAGAGCCAGGGCTGTGCCAAGACTGACTGTATGCCGGTAGGATGAGAACAAGATTCTGTTGCCACCGCCAGAATGGATGGATGAGCAAAAAAATCTCGCAAAGCCTTCACACAACGAGATGACGTCAAAACGGGTGGCTCCGAATAAAGAGAGGTGGACCAATAGTTGTCATTTTCTGCATCACTCAAATCCAATCGACGACTTTTAAATTGCATTTGATTGCTGCGAAGTCGGGATGATCGAAAAGCGCGATTGTCGTGCTGATCTGCACGTACTTCTTTGCTAGTTGCACTTCCTTGACTGGTTGGATTAGCTGCCACAGAATTTGTCGATCTCATGAAATTCTTCAACTTGCCTTCAACAGGTCTGGTATAAAAGTATTTTGTCCCAGGTTCGTCTACTTCTTCTCTTGTTTACGAAAAAGTACTAGTAGTACTAAATGCAATCTTGATTGCTTTGCGAACGAACAAGCTAGCTAGTGTGGTAGCAGTCAGGATTGTCCTTTACTCAGGGGTTGATTTATCGTTTTTATCCATCCATTTCTTTCTATTATTTTCTCCCATTTGCTCGTCGCTTCTTGTATCTCGCTCGTGAGTACTGGTACTGCTAACAAAACTCAGTAATAGACTACTACTGCCTACCTACCCTGGTACAGTAGCTAAAACTACTAGTAGTTGTCTACTACTACTGTAGCTAGTAGTAGTACGTAGTGGTACTCCGAATACAACACTTTCGTATGCATAGCTAGCAGTAGCAAGAATAGTAGTACCAATAAGTACGTAGTAGGTACTCTCCAGCAATTAATGCATTAAGGTTGAAGCTAGAGAAACTTTTTCTCGAAATCGGATTGGTACCGTAGGGCTATATATTTCTCGAAGTTGGGCGTTAGGGCTAAAGTTAAACGAACCATTTTCTGTCGAGCGAACGCTACCGCGTTCTCTCGACTATGCCAGCTCTCTAGGGCTACGTTTGGCTAGGTAGGGTGGTTTGGAGAAACTCGGCAATTTACTAGGGCCGACCTTTTCTCCGTTCCGAG
>Ga0100402_1006927_pt1 | contig 11102 bp, 9 predicted proteins | sample CryGeyme20150102_FD_80419 | JGI IMG/M metagenome (GOLD analysis project Ga0100402, IMG submission 80419) | Groundwater microbial communities from Crystal Geyser aquifers in Utah, USA - Crystal Geyser metaG 2015-0102 | ecosystem: Environmental > Aquatic > Deep subsurface > Groundwater | place...
ACAACAAGTCCTATTTTTTCTGAAAAAGACATAGAACGTATTTCCAAGTATCTAAAAATGAAAATTTTAGATTTTACAAATCAATATTTAAAAAGAGATGAAGATGATTTTATGGTGCTGAAATCTGCTCCTTGTTCGTTTTTGGATTTAAACACAAATGAATGTACTATTTACGATGTTCGTCCAAAAGCATGTGCAGAATATCCTCATACCAATCGAAGAAAATTTATTCAAATAACTGATTTAACGATTGAAAATACTTTTATTTGTCCTGCAACTTTTAATATTTTGGAGGCTTTAAAAAAACAATTGCCTTTGGATTTAAATAAGAAATAATTATGAATCTTAATAATCCCTAAAGTTCGTAGTAATTCTTTAAAATCATTTATAAATCAAATATTTTTCTCTGATTTCTTTAAAATCTCTCAAATCATCTTTCCATGTTTTTCTAATTTCTCTTTCTGAAAAACCTTGTTCAATTTGTGCTTGCAATTTTTTAGTTCCAGCAAGTTTGGTAAAGAAAATTGTAAAAAATGGTGTTTCAGAAGTGTTTTCTTGATAGGCTTTTAACAACCAATCTAAATTTAATCGATCTATAAAATCAATATTACTTAAATTTTCACCATAACAAACTGTTCCCAAATGTAAAGGATTTTTTGAACCTTCATTGGGCGTTGGGATAAAATAAAATTCGGTTTGATTCAAATATGGAGAACCATAAACTTGAAATTGCATTTCTGTTCCTCTTCCAACTGAAACATTGGTTCCTTCAAAAAAACCCAAACTAGGGTAGAGGTTGATACTTTGATCATTAGGTAAATTTGGGGATGGTTTTATTGGTAAAGAATAGTGCATTTTATGTTTATAATTTTTATTTGGAATCACAGTAATATTGCATTGAACTTGATTGTCAAGCCATTTTTCACCATTAATCATTTGTCCATATTCACCAATAGTCATTCCATAAACTACAGGAACTTTGTGCATTCCTACAAAACTTTTATGTTCCATTTCCAATATTGGCCCATCAATATAATGTGCATTCGGATTTGGTCTGTCAAGAATAATCACAGGAATTCCAAGTGCGCCACAAGTTTCTAAAACAAGATGTAACGTGGAAATATAGGTATAAAATCGAACACCAACATCTTGAATATCAAATAGAACAATATCAACATCTTCAAGTTGATTTGCAGTTGGTTTTTTGTTATTTCCATATAATGAAATGATTGGCAAGCCTGTTTTTGAGTCAATTCCATCATCAACAAGTTCGCCTGCATCAGCAACTCCTCTAAAACCATGCTCTGGAGAGAAAACTTTTTTGATGTTTATTTTTAACGAAAAAAGTGAATCAACTGTATGAACAAATTGATTTTTATCAGCATTTTTAATCACAGAAGTTTGGTTGGCAACAACTGCAACATTTTTTCCTTCTAAAAGGGGCAAATATAATTCAGTCCTTTCTGCGCCAATTTTCAATTCATTCTTTTTCTTTTGAGCAACAACAGACAGAGTAAAAATGAGTAAAAGAACTAAGAATAAATATGTACTTTTGAACGGTTTTAAAAAAATCATCAATTTGAATTTCGAATTATTTATAGCAAAACGTATTATTTCCGGTGAAAAGTATAAAAATAGTATTTCATCTCCAATAATAAAAATTGCAGTGACAGCAATTGCGTTGGGAATTGCGATTATGTTGATTGCTGTCTCTACTGCAGCTGGTTTGCAACTTAAAATCCGTGATAAAATGGCGGGTTTTAAAGGACATATTCAAATTGTGAATTTTGATGCAAACAATTCAGATGTTTCTACAACGCCCATCAAAAAAAATCAAGAATTTTACCCAAATTTCAAGGATGTTACTGGCATTAAAAATGTTCAGATTTTTGCCAATAAAGCAGGAATTTTAAGAACTGAAACCGATTTTGAAGGCATTATTTTTAAGGGAGTTTCTACTGATTATGATTGGTCTTTTTTTGAAGAATATTTGGTAGAAGGAAAAGTACCAAATTTAAATCAATCAAGAAATACGCAAATTTTACTTTCAGAAACACTTGTGAATAGTTTGCAACTTCAATTAAATGATACCATTTTAGCCACTTTTATAAAATCAGAAGAAAGCAAATTACCATCTAACAGAAAATATATTATTTCAGGAATTTATAACACAGGTTTTGCACAGTTTGATAAAAATATGATGATTGGTGATATTAAAGAAGTTCAAAATCTCAATAATTGGAGTGAAAATGAAATTGGTGGATTTGAAATTATTTTAGAAAATTTTGAAGAAATTTCAATAAAAGGAGAACAAATTTACAGCGAAATTGATTCTACTCTGAACAGTAAAACCATTGTTGAAATGTATCCAAGTATTTTCGAATGGATTCAACTTTTTGATAACAATGTGTGGTTTATTATTGCGATTATGATTTTGATTGCTGGTATTAATATGATTACTGCATTGTTGGTTTTGATTCTTGAAAGAGTTCAAATGATTGGAATCTTAAAAGCTTTAGGAAGCAACAATTATAGTATTCAAAAAATCTTTTTATACAATGCTTCAACCTTGATTTTAAAAGGGCTATTTTGGGGGAATTTAATTGGATTGTCACTCATTGGAATTCAACATTTTTTTAAAGTGATAACATTAAATCCAGAAACTTATTATGTAGCAACAATGCCTGTTTCGATTTCATTTTTAACATTGATATTGTTAAATATTGGTACTTTAATTTGTTGTTTTTTGATGTTGATTATTCCATCATTTATTGTGACAAAAATAAACCCATCAAAATCAATTAAATTTGCTTGATTAAATAAATATTTAATTTTAAAGGCTGCAAAATCATTTTATCGATTTTAAATATTCATTCATCGATTTTTATTTCACATTCAACGAAAACACAAAAATTGGGTTTAATATCTCCCATATTATTGATGTATAATTAATTTCAAATATACATTTATAAGTTGGGGGATTTATAATTTTTTGAAATGTTGAATCGTTTGAGAAGAAATTTTCAAACGATTTTTTTTGTTTTAAATTTTGAAGACTTTTTCAACACTATACTTTTAAAGAAATAGTAAACCAAACAATCAAGTGAATTCTTTGAACGATGTTTTTATACAACTTGACGAATTTTAGAATAATTTTTCAGTTGCCAATGTATCTTTGAAATGTATTGCAAATACAAAAGATTTATAAGTTGGGGGACTTATAAATTGGATTCGGGATATCGTCTAAAACGCTGTTTTAGGCGATTCCTTTTTTTAAAGCAAAAAAGACTGTTCCGAAAAACAGTCTTTAAGATCAACTAATTCAAATAATTTACACAATGAAAGCTTTAAGAAGATTTCTTTTAAATAAAGTCAATCATCATGCCAAAATCTATTTGATTGGAAAAAATATTAGAATTTTATAATTATTTTGCGTGTTTGTGCGCTTTGTAAGAAGAACGAACCAAAGCCCCACTTTCAACGTACATAAAACCCATTTCTAATCCAATAGTTTCATATTTTTTAAATTGCTCAGGAGTGATAAATTCTTTTACTGGCAGGTGATTTTTGGAAGGTTGTAAATATTGTCCAATCGTCAAAACATCTAAACCAACAGCTTGTAAATCTCTCATAGTTTCAATCACTTCATCTTCGGTTTCACCCAAACCAAGCATCAAACCAGTTTTGGTTCTCATCCCTTTTTCTTTCAGATATTTTAAAACCCCCAAACTTCGATCATATTTTGCTTGAATTCGAACTTCTCTTGTCAATCTTCTTACAGTTTCCATGTTATGAGAAACCACTTCAGGATGCACTTCAATAATTCGGTCAATTTGAGAGGTATTTCCTTGGAAATCAGGAATTAAAGTTTCGAGAGTTGTAGTGGGATTTGCTCTTCTAATTGCCTCAATAGTTTCTGCCCAAATAATGGAACCACCATCTTTTAAATCATCTCTGTCAACAGAAGTAATCACTGCATGTTTGATGCCCATTATTTTTATGGATTGTGCCACTTTTTCGGGTTCATCCCATTCAACTGTTTCTGGTCGTCCAGTTTTAACGCCACAAAATCCGCAAGAACGTGTGCAAATATTTCCAAGTATCATGAAAGTTGCAGTGCCTTCTCCCCAACATTCTCCCATATTTGGACAACTTCCACTAGTGCAAATAGTGTTTAATTTATATTTATCAACAAGTCCTCTAAGTTCAGTATATTTTTTTCCAACAGGAAGTTTTACACGCAACCAATTTGGTTTTTTTTGTCTCTCAGGTAGTACTAAATTTTCTATCGCCATTAAAATTCTTTTAAAAATACAAATTTACAAAGAAATGAATTAAATACTTGTTAAAAACCAAATACTAAAGGTAACTAAAAATAGAATTCCCATCAAACTTAGTAGCTTTAAAAAAAACGTTGGATGATGTTCTTTTGGTGTATGTTTTCCTGTGATTAATAAATAATTTAAAATCGCATAAAATGGCGCTGTCAAGAAAGATAAAATTGTTGCTAATTTTACCAAACCGCCCATTTCTCCGATGAAAAATTGCAAAATAATAAACGTTCCAATCAATAAAAAAACAATCCAAAACCAATAATTGAAAATTGTTTTTCGGTCAAATAATAGTTCTGTGGAAATGGTCATTGCTCTTGGAGAGGCATCAAGTGTCGTTATTGTAGTGCTAAACATGGTTGTAAATGCAGCAACTGCAATAAAAATATAAGAAAAATTTCCTAAGTTTTTGGTATATAAATGGATGAGTTGTGAAGCAAATTCAGTGCCTTTATTTGAGAAAGTTGCTCCCGATTTAAACATGACTAAAGCTCCTAAAGCAATAAAACAAATTCCCATAAACAGGGTTCCAATATAACCAACATTAAAATCAAAAATAGCTTCTTTTGCAGTTGTTCTTGAAACCGATGTTTTATTTTTTTCTACTGACCAAATGGAATGCCAAATAGAAACATCAACAGGAGCAGGCATCCAACATAAAAAAGCAATTAAAAAAGTAATTTCTAGAGTTTCTGATGGAAATATTTGAGTAATTTCAAAAGTTTCATTTGAATTAAAAATAGCAACAAAAACTGCAAATATTGTACTGATAGTTAGAATAATAACAATAAATTTCATCAAATTATCCAACAGTTTATATTTTCCAATTACTAGTATTAAAATACTGATAATTAATATTACAGATGACCAAATCACTAAATTATTTGTAAAACCAAATAGCTGTGAAGCCAAACCAGCAGTCACAATTGTAACAGCAGCTTGAATTGTAAACATGGTTGCAAAGTTCAAAACATAATAAACCACAAGTACAGATTTCCCCATTTTTCGATAACCATCCAACAAAGTTTCTCCAGTTGCAGCTGCATATCTTGGTCCGAATTGAAAAAAAGGATATTTAAAAAGGTGTACTAAAAATAGTGCCCACATCAATCCAAAACCAAAATCTGCTCCAGCTCTTGTGGATTGCACTAAATGTGAAACGCCAATTGCAGCGCCTGCAAATAACAATCCTGGACCAAAAGATTGTAAAATTGATTTTTTCATTTAAGATTTTTTTATAATCTCCGCTAATAGTTTTTTGGCACGCAATAATTTCACTTTTACATTGCTAATTGGTTCTTGAAGTTGCTCTGAAATTTCTTTATAAGACAATTCTTGAAAATAACGCAACTGAATAACTTCTTGATACTTAGGTTTTAATTGCTTGATATCTCGTAATAATTTAGCAAGATTTTGCTCTCCAATAATAGTGTCTTCGGGAGTTGGATTTTCATCAGCAATTAAATGAACCCTTTCATCCTGTTCTTTGGTATTTTTTACTGATAATGAACTATTTTGCTTTCTTAAATTGTCAATATGCACATTTTTAGAAATGGTAATTAACCAAGTTTTAAAAACATATTTTTCATCAAAAGTGGCAATTTTGTCAAAAGCTTTTGAAAAAGTTTGTATGGTAATGTCTTCAGATTCGTTCTCGTTTTTGGTGCGTTTTAATTGAAAATTATAAACAGCAGCCCAAAAAGTATCAAGCAAAACCGAAAAGCAGCTTGATTTCCGCTTTTGGCTTTTGATATTTGAATTTCAAGATTTTTAGAATCTATTTCCAATGAGATGGTTTTGAAGTCAAATTAGCCATAAATATACTCATTTGAATCAATAAAAATACAATATCTAGCAAAGGTAAAAAGTAAATGAGATTTTTTTCGTCCAATCTTTTTGCCGAAATTCCAACGATGATGTATTGAGTTAGAAAATAAACAAACATTATTGAGAGAATTATTTCAAAAGGAAAAAAGAATAATAGAACAGTTCCAAAAACATAAAAAAACAATTTTGAAATAGTGAACAAGTTCAATACAAAACGGTGTTTTGGTTGGTATTTTTTTCTTAAAAAAACTTTTTTTCTCTGTAAAAAAAACCAATCTGTAAATAAGTCACAATTTGTGGTTTCAACAAAGCTGTTTTTACTGATGCAATACGTTGTATTTATTTTATTTGCAGCATCTTGGATAAATAAATCATCTTCACCCAATTCTTGTTTCATGTGATTTATAAAACCTTTTGCTCTGTAAAAATCCTCTTTTTTGTAAGCAAAATTTTTTCCATCAGCCATAAAAGGCATTCCTATTTTAGAAAAATTAAGCAATTGAATAGCGGTTAAAAAATGGTAAAAACGAATTAAAAAGTTCGCAATTGTTTTTTCTTTCTTATAACGAGAATATCCTAAAACAATTGTTTTTTCTTTTGAAAATTGCCTGCTCATTTCACTAATCCAATGTTCAGAAATAGGTTTGCAATTTGCTTCTGTAAAAAGTAGGTGTTCGAATTTTGCGGCTTTTATTCCCAAAGTCATCGCATATTTTTTACTACCCCAAAAAGCTTCGTTATTTTCAACACTAACGATGTGGATATTTGGGTGTTTTTTAGCAAAAGAGTTGATTACTTTGTGTGTTTTATCAGTTGAATTGTTATCAATCAGAACAATCTCAAAGATTGGATAATTTTGAGTTAAAATTGAAGGAAGAAAATTTCTAAGATTTTCAGCACTGTTTTTTACAAAAATAATTACTGATATTGGAAATTCAGGCAATTTAAATGTTCTTTTATTTGGAAAAAGAATGTTTGAAAATAATAAATAATAACTGATTTGAATTGCAGTAAAGAAAACAAAAATGTAGAAAACTACAGTTAAAATCATTGCAATAAAATTGTCTTATTTATGTTGAGGTTCTTTACAAGTATCAAATTGATCAGGCATTTTGCCGCAGAAACCGCAAGCAATCCCCTCTTTATTTAACATTGGATTTTGACTTGCACAAGTTCCAGCAAATTTACCGTCTTTTTTTGCCCAAATTTTTATGGCAATTCCTGCAATACCCAATCCTAATAATCCTAAAGTAAGAAAAAGTAATTTCATAAATATTTATTTTGCAACAAAGATACGTATTATAAGGTAGATGGAGAAAAAGGAGTAGTTCTCTTTTTTGAAAGATGTATATTTTTACTCAACTATATTTACTTCAATTTCCAACACAATTTCGTAGGTTTCTAAAATTATTTTCTGAATTTTTTTTGCCAAATTCAAGATTTCTATGCCAGAAGCATTACCATAATTAACCAAAACCAAGGCTTGTTTTTCGTGAATACCACAATTCCCAAATCTTTTTCCTTTAAGACCAGCATGTTCTATAAGCCATCCAGCAGGAATTTTAAGCTCGTTTTCTGAAATTTTATAACTTGGAATTGTTGGTAAACTTTTTTGTAATTTTTCGAAATGTTTGACATTGATTAGTGGATTTTTAAAAAAACTGCCACTATTTCCTAATTCTTTTGGATCAGGCAGTTTTGATTTTCGAATGGCAATTACTGCATCAGAAATGTCTTTTAAATTCGGTGTTATGATTTTTTTCAAGGACAATTCAGTTTCAATGGCACCATAAGAGGTGTGAAAAACATGGTGTTTTTTTGTCAATTTAAATGAAACTGAAATGATGATATAGTTGTCTTTTGTTTCTTTTTTGAAAATAGAATTTCTATAATCAAATTTACATTCTTCATTTGTGAATGATGTTATTTTTCTAGTTTTTATTTCAATGGCAGAAACTTTTGTAATGGTATCTTTTACTTCCACGCCATAAGCGCCAATATTTTGAATTGGACAAGTGCCCACTTTTCCTGGAATTAGCGACAAATTTTCGATTCCCCCATAATTTTTATTCACACACCAAAGTACAAATTCATGCCAATTTTCTCCTGCATTTACGGTAACTTCAACAATGTTTTCATCTTCATTTTCAATTGAAATTCCTTTGATATTTATATGAGCAACTAATTTTTCAATATCTTTTGTAAGCAACATATTGCTACCGCCAGAAAGTAAAAACAGTGCTTTTTCTTTCAATAAAAGTTTTTGCAATTCCTCGACAGAATTGATCTCAATAAAGCGTTTTGCATTCACAGAAATGCCAAAGGTATTGTAATTTTTGAGCGATATGTTTTCTAAAATTGTCAATTAATCTCTGTAAATTTTTAATCCTTTCTCTAAAATATTGATTGCTTTTTTTAGACTTTCTTCGTTCAAAACGTACGCAATTCTTATTTGGTTTAAACCAACATTAGGCGTTGAATAAAAACCCGCAGCTGGCGCAACCATGACAGTTTCTCCATCAACATCAAAAGATGCTAACAACCATTGTGCAAAATGATCAGCATTTTTTACAGGTAATTCAACAATACAATAAAATGCGCCTTTGGGTTTTGTCACTTTTACACCTTCAATTTTTTGCAATCCTTCAATCAACACATTTCGTCTTTTTTGATAAGCTTCTCTCACTTCTTCAAAATAAGATTGTGGCGTATCCAAAGCTGCTTCACAAGCAATTTGAGCTAAAGTTGGTGGACTCAAACGAGTTTGTGCAAATTTCAATGCCGTTTTGATTACTTCTTTATTTTTTGAAACCAAATAACCTATTCGCGCACCACACATACTGTATCTTTTTGATACTGAGTCAATAATAATTGCATAATTAGCTAAACTAGGTTCTTGTAAAATTGAATAATGTTTATTTCCATCATAAACAAATTCTCTATAAACTTCATCTGCGATTAAAAATAAATCATGTTTGATGACAATTTCAGCTAATTTTTTAATTTCCTCTTTACTGTATAAATACCCAGTTGGATTTCCAGGATTACAAATTAAAATTGCTTTTGTTTTTGGAGTAATTAATTTTTCAAATTCTTCAATAGGAGGCAATGCAAAATTGTCTTCAAATTTTGAAATTACAGGAACAATATTCGCACCAGAAGCAGCTGAAAATCCGTTGAAATTCGCATAAAAAGGCTCAGGAATAATCACTTCATCATCAGTATCCATAATGGTTCCAAAGGCAAAAAGCAATGCTTCAGAACCCCCTGTTGTTACAATAATTTCATCATGATTTACTTGAATATCATGTTTGCTATAATAATTGGCAATTTTTTTTCTATACTGTTCTGAACCATCTGAACTTGAATACGAAATGATTTCCAGTGAATGATTGCTGATGGCATTCAATGCGATTTTAGGGGTTTTGATGTCAGGCTGACCAATATTTAAATGGTACACTTTTTTGCCTTGTTCGTAAGCTTTTTCAGCGTAAGGAGCCAGTTTTCTTATGGGAGATTCTGGCATTTGAAATCCTTTTTTGGATATTGAAGGCATAGTAAAATGTTAAAATTTTTAAAGTGCAAATTTGCAAAATATATGTTTATGACGAGCTTTTTAATACAATTTCTTTAAAGGTTAATTATTTGATAAAAAATAGTTCAAATAATTCTTATTTCGTATTTTCAATTTTAATTTAAAAAATATTCTTTTCTGAAACCTAAAACACTTTTTCTGGTTCATTTTTTTATCATTTTGTCATTAAATTTTAATGCGCAAGAGGGTTTTCGATTTTTAAATCCAAGTAAAAAAATGGTGCAAGTTGATTTTAAATTGATTCATAATTTAATCGTTATTACTTTAAAAATCAATAATAAAGAACTTTCTTTTATTTTGGATTCTGGGTCAAATAAAACCATTTTGTTTAATCTTTCTGACAATGATACAATTGGGTTAAAAAATATTGAAAAAGTTGAACTTCAGGGACTTGGAAAAGGAAATTCAGTAGAAGCATTGTTGTCTCAAAACAATACAATTGCTATTCAAAATATTCAAAGTGAAAACGAATCAATTTATATTATCCTGAGAGATTTTTTTGATTTATCAAGCAAGATGGGCACAACAATTCATGGAATTATTGGTCATGATTTGATAAAAAATTTTATTTTAAAAATAAATTACAGTACTAAAAAAATTGTTTTTTATAAACCAGAAACATTTGTTTATAAAAAGTGTAAAAAATGTGAAGTATTTCCGATGCAAATCATTAGAAGAAAGCCTTTTATCAAAGCAAAAGTTCAATTGGATACTATTGGAAATTCATTAACTGATGTAAATTTGCTAATCGATTCTGGTGGAAGTGATGCTCTTTGGCTTTTTGTAGATTCTGAAAAAAACATCAAAACTCCTAAAAAATTTTTCATCGATATTTTAGGTGAAGGTTTGAGTGGTACGATTTATGGAAATAGAAGCAGAATTCCAAAATTTAAAGTTGGTTCTTACGAAATTTATCAACCAACGGTTTCGTTTTTAGATTCATTAACGACTTTAAATGCCAGAATTTACAAAGAACGAAATGGAAGTCTAGGTGCCGGAATTTTGAGAAGATTTCATGTTTGGATTGATTATCCAAATAAAAAACTGACTCTTAAAAAAAACCAAAATTTTTCTGATAAATTCAATTACAATATGAGTGGTTTGGAAGTTGTTTATAATGGAAAACAATTGGTTAGAGAACAGGAAACTAAAACTTATAAAGATGGTTACAGTCAAAATATTGAAACTAATAGTACTATAAGTTTTGTGACTAGCTTTTCTTACAAATTTAAACCTTCTTTTAAAATCAAAAGTGTGGTAAAAAATTCTCCTTCGGATAAAGCTGGATTAAAGGGTGATGATATCATTGTGAGTATCAACGGAATTCCTGTCCATAATTTTAATCTCAG
>Ga0100402_1006930_pt1 | contig 11098 bp, 8 predicted proteins | sample CryGeyme20150102_FD_80419 | JGI IMG/M metagenome (GOLD analysis project Ga0100402, IMG submission 80419) | Groundwater microbial communities from Crystal Geyser aquifers in Utah, USA - Crystal Geyser metaG 2015-0102 | ecosystem: Environmental > Aquatic > Deep subsurface > Groundwater | place...
AAAATGACGATATTACATTTTCAAATCCTGTGGGTAAATGTAGCATGTTTTAGAGGGTTAGTATATTCTAAAATAGCTAAATCCACAGGATTTTGATTAAAAAATAGTAAAGTCAAAATTAGAAGGAAAAGATACCTATTATCAAGTTATGCAGTACACTTGCAGATAGAAAAGAAATGTACAAAGGCGAAATAGATAAAATGGCAAAGTCGTTTAAAGAACTATAAAATGATTAATTTTGCTTTCATAAAATCTAAACAAAATACTGAATTATGAACAAAGTTATAGAAATCAACAACGATTATTCTTTAGAACTGCCTGACTTTCTAAGTACGACAGATTCGCTCAACCCAAATGCTTCACTCCAATATCAAAATGTTGATAAAGAACTTTTTGTCATTGTGATAGAAGAAGACCGAAAAGAGTTTACAAGAAAAATAGTAGAAAATAATGCAGAAGAAGTCTATCCTCCAAACCTAAAAGGCTATACAGATATTATCAATCATTCTATTGGCGAAACCATTACGATTAGCGCACGAACCGAAATTGAAGACTTAGAAATAAATGGCTTACCTGCCAAAAATTTTACTATTCAAGGGCAAACGCAAGATAAAATAGCCGTCTATTATAGTTTTACAGTCATAAAAGGTAAAGATAATTATTATCAAATTGCTCAATGGACTGCCAAAAATCAAAGAGCCTTGTTTGAAAAACAAATGAGCGAAATTGCAAAATCATTTAAGCAATTATAGAATCTTAAACTTACCCACGAATAAATTCGTGGGTTTTATTTGGTTGTCTAACATAAGTTTGTAGGATTAAAAACACATATTCTGATTTGATTCTAAAATCTAAATTCTTACCTCTAAATTTATTTAGACAATCTAAATTCTACTCTACGATTCTTCGCTCTTCCTTCTTCATTAAAATTATCAGCAATCTGTTTTTTTGAACCAAAACCTTCATAACTCACTCTGTTTTTATCAATTCCTAAAGAAATAAGTTGTTCAGAAACAGCTTTTGCACGGTTTTCAGAAAGCTGATTGTTATAATCGGCTTTTCCTGTGTTGTCGGTGTGTCCTTCAATACTGACTTTCAGCGTTGGATTTTCTTTTAATATTTCAAAAAGACGTTTTATTTCTGGTAATGAGGCTTCTTGCAGCGCATAACTATCAAAATCAAAAAATAGATTATTTAATCGAACTGTTTTTTGGTCGTTTATGAGTTCGGATATTTCATAAATCTCTAGGCTTTGATTCGTCTTAAAAATGGTTGGTTTGTCTTTTATTCCTGTTTGATTGTTTTTAGAACTAGAAGAAGAGTTTGAGGAAGAATTTTGATTTGTTCCGTTATTATTGCCACTACTTCCTGCTTTATTTCCTTGATTTGCATTTCTATTTTGATTGATAGAAATATTTTGAGAGGTAGAAAACGAACCTTCTTGTTTTGCATACATTCCTATTTTTGAAGAATTTGAAGTGTTATTTGATAATAAATTACTTGAAATCTGAACTTGAAAAGAACCATCTTTGGCATTACTTTGAGTTGTCGAAATAATTTTTCCTGTACTCAAATCTTCTATAAAAATCTGTGTTTGAATCCCTTTTCCATTTTTATCAACAATTTTTCCTGTGATAATTGTAGGTGGCAAAACTGGGTCTGGGCGAAAACGCTCAGGCACTTCAAAACGATAAATATCATAATTGGTCTTGTAGGAATTATTTTGATTACTCGTTTCTGTATTTCTATCCATATTTTTTAGGACAATGAAAGCAAATTCTCCAGAAGTTCCCATATAAAAACCATCTAAAAATGGCGTATTGATACTTTTTCCTAGATTAACAGGTTCAGACCATTCTGTCCAAGAATTTGGGTTTAAGCGTTTTGACATAAAAATATCTCCACTTCCAAGTCCATAATGTCCGTCTGAAACAAAATAAAGCGTTTTCATATCTGGATGTAAAAATGGCTGCGTTTCGGCAAAAGGCGTATTTATAATTTCGCCCAAATTTATCGGTTCGTTCCATTCTCCAGTTTCTTGATTTTTTTCGCTCACAAAAATATCAATATTAAATTCTTCTCTTCCATGAAAATACAAACGGTCTTTGGGAGCTTTTGGCAAATAATTTCCTACTACGCCCTCTCTATCCGATGAAAAAACAACAGCGTTTCCATCCACCGAAAAACTCAAACCTGCTTCATAATTGGGTGTATTGACAGGAAAAGGAAAGGCTTTTATACGTCCCCACGTGGGAGAATTTGTAGTATTATCTTGTTTTATATTTCGCTCTGCAAAAAATAAATCTCCGTTTCCTAACCTACTATTTTGTTGTCGTAACTCAATTTTATACGCATCAAGACTTCCATAATTTCCAAACAAAACAAGCGTATTTCCGTCAAAACTGACACTTTGAGGAACTTCATGCGTGTTTGTGTTTACGCCATCAGGCAAACGAACGGCTTTTGTATATTTGCCATTTTCAAACATTGAATAATAAACATCTTGCCCTGTTCCCAAATCCATTCTACAAAAATAAAGTCCTTCATTTCCATACGCATCTAAAAAAGGAACTGGCGCAGTTTCGTAACCGTCTGTATTTATGTTTTGTCCTAAATTTTTTAAATTTAGATTGTCTTCTTTTGCGTTCAGTAGCGCAATTATTTTATCAAAATCATCTTTTTTGCCGAAATCTTTATTTACAAAAAGTGGCTTAAATTTCTGATAAATTGCACTTGCCTCACTCCATTTTTTATCTATAATAAAACCACTAGCCAATTTCTGAACAGCTACAAAGGCAAGTTGATGAGGTGCAAATTCTTTGATAAAACTTTCATACAAATCACAATTTACACACTTATTTTGACTAGATTCATTTTCATAAATAACTCCTTTATAATGCAGATTCAATTTACAAAAAAGCTGCAAAACGGTCATGTTTTTTGTCTTGGCAAAGGCTTCTAATTTCTTGTATTCTTCTTTATTTTTGTAGCCATATTGAGGAAAATTCCAATCTGCACCGTAAAATTCTGGAATAATATTTCTCAGTTCGTCTTCTGTGTAATCTTCCAAAATACAATCACAATATTTTTCATACAAATAGCCATTTCCTGTTCCTCTAGCACGTAAATCTGGAATGGTAATAAATTCTTTCAAAAGACTTCGACGAGCATTTCTGATTCCTTCATAAGCACGAGTTTTTTGATAAGTTTCCAAAAAATCAGTTGCCTGTACCACCAAAATATGGCGCAAAGCCTGTGTCGTATCTGCATTTTCTGGGCGATTGTAAGGTGGCGTAAGTGGCAAACGCTGAAAAGGAACATAATAAAAAGCATCGACAATCAAATTTGAGGCTGCCGTTGCAATGCCTTCTTTGAGATTAAAAACATCTTTGAAATTGCCTATTCCTTGCGAAATGAGTTTGTTTTTATCTGATTCTGAAAACGCTCTATAACTTTCTAAGGCTTGAGAAGCCAAATTATAAGCGTGTTTTAATGTATCGTGTTGAGATTGAAAGTTTTTGAAACGCAAATCTTCCGTTTTAGTTTCGACGACTTTATTAGCCTGATGCAGCAGCAGCGTAGCATACGCACGATTGTAAAGCAAAGCCGTATTTTGAGGTTCTTGCTGCAATAATCCATCAAAAATAGAGATTGCTTTTGGGTAATTTTTGGATTGAAGGTTTTGTAATCCTTCCTTAATCGTATTCTGTGAAAAAACAGAATTTTGAAAGAATAGCAACAAGGAAAAAATAAGTAGAAGGAAACGCATATAGATTTTGTGTTTTAGATGATTCTGTGTTAGAACGCTCTAATAAATTACTCAAAATTAATGCTAGTTGTTTGGTTACCAATTATTAAAACTTTGACAGTCCTTTCAGAAGGCTGTCAATAGTTCTATTACAAACTATTGTCAGAGTTATTTTGGATTACCAAAAAACTACTGACAAAGTTTTATATTGGTAAATCTTGCACTAAAAAAAATCTAAAACTCTACTTTTCTATAAATATCCGTAAATGGAATTTCTATATCTAAAGTAGGAAAAGATAGATATAAATACTTTTTTTTATCTTGAAAAGCTAGTTTTGTATCGCTATTGAAAACCTCACATTTATCTCCTTGTTTTTTAAGTATAGCATCTATTTCAGAAACTACATTTTTACCAATTCTTGAATGATTGATTGTTCCTCCAGCCATTGCAATAACAAAACCATCGTGGTATTCATATTTTTGGTTGTTTTCTCGTTCCAAATTAATGTATTCTTGAAAAGTTAGTTTTTGTGGTTGGAGTTCTTCTTTTGGTAATCCCATGGTTTTATAAATTTTGGTTGTTTGTCTTTGTAATAAAGATACGAAATTATTGAGTTTTATGTTGGAATAGAAAAATGACTTTTGCTGTTAAACGTTTTCAAAAACCACGATTTATAAGTGTGGATTTTTGTATTCTAAAAAACTACTGACAAAGTTTTATATTTGATAACAACAGAAATATAATCAACTTCAAATACTGTCTTTTCACAAAATATAACATTCTTTCAAAAAAATAATTTCAGATATTGCAGAAGTAGCTCAAAATCTACATATAAAATCAAAATTGCTCTTATTTTCCCCGTTTTTGGTGTCTTTACCAATAAAAAAAACATAAAAATTATGCAAATTAAAAAAATACCTAGTTTTGTCTTTGTGCTTTTATTATTCACTTATTTTTTTATTTCTCCAAAAGGATATTCTCAAACTCCTTTACCTGCCGAAAAACAAAGTGAACCGATTGTCTTAAAAAATGCTACTCTTCATATTGGAGATGGCAAAACAATTATTGAAAATGGTTCGGTTCGTTTTGAGAATGGAAAAATTACTGCTTTGGGAGAAGCTTCAAGGGTTTCGGAAGAAGGTGCAAAGGTTGTTGATTTGTCTGGAAAGCATATTTATCCTTCGCTTATCTTGGCAAATACTACGCTGGGTCTTACAGAAATTGATGCTGTCCGTCCGTCAGTAGATATGGCAGAAGTGGGCGATTTGAATCCAAATATTAGAGCTATTAGCGCCTATAATGCAGAATCTGATGTTACCATGACAGTTCGTACAAATGGCGTTTTGATTGCACAGGCTACTCCTCGTGGTTCTTTGGTGGCTGGTCTTTCTTCTATTGTCAATCTTGATGCGTGGAATTGGGAAGATGCCGCTCTCAAAATAGATGATGGGCTACACGTTTATATGCCTGCTTATATGCAACAAGGGGGCTGGTGGGCTGCTCCTGCCGAGCCTAAAAAAGCAAAAGAAGAAGAACGCAATGCAGAAGTAGAGAAAATAAAATCACTTTTGAGTGAAGCAAAAGCCTATAATCAAATCGAAAATCCAACTACAAAAAACTTAAAATTAGCTTCTATAAAAGGTCTTTTTGATGGAACAATGCGCCTTTATTTACACGCAGAATGGGCAAAAGATATTATTGAAGGAGTAAGTTTTGCAAAAGAAATGGGCGTACAAAAAGTTGTGATTGTAGGTGGTTATGACTCTTGGCAAGTAGCTGAGTTTTTGAAGAAAAATCAAGTTCCTGTTATTGTCGGACGTACAACAGAACTTCCTCAACGTACCGATGATGATATTGATGCGCCTTTCAAATTACCTTATTTATTACAAAAAGCAGGTGTAGAATATTGTTTGAATTATGCAGGAAGCATGGAAACTATGGGCGCAAGAAACCTTCCTTTTTCGGCAGGAATGGCAGTAACTTTTGGACTAACAAAAGAACAAGCATTGGCAGCCATTACAAGCAAAGCAGCTTTTATTTTAGGAATTAATGAGCGTGTCGGAACATTAGAAGTAGGAAAAGATGCAAGTATTGTGGTTTCAGAAGGCGATATTTTGGATATGACAACCAATAAAGTTATTCACGCTTTTATTGAAGGAAGAGAAATTGATTTGGATAATAAGCAAAAAATTCTTTACAAAAAATACAAAACACGTATTGAAAATGTGAAGGAATAATAATCCATGTAGCGTACTCTTCAGAGTGCGAGAAACGTACCTTAGACTTTAGTCTGAGCAAAAAAGACAATGTTTATTTTACATTGTCTTTTTTTGTGTTTCAAAATCTCAAATCAAAATGCTGTTTGGGTTGTTCTTTTCTCAAAAAAATCAATCCTAATTGAAATAAATCTATCGAAACAGTTACTTTTTCGTGTTTTATTATTTCTTTCCACGCCTTTTCCATTCCTTCCGACCAATGAATATCATCTAAAATAATGACAGTATCATTGTGGCATTTTTCTAAAATCTGATTGAAATAATTTAGAGTTGGCTCGTAACGATGATTAGCATCTAAAAATATAAAATCTAATGAAGTGAGAGAAATTAATGTTTTTGGAAGTGTTTTGTCGATATTTCCTACTATGATTTCGATGTTTTCTTGTTCTAATTCTTCAAAATTCTCTTTTGCTTTTTCGGCTATTTGTGGACACCCTTCAAAAGTAATAATTTGAGTTTTTGAGCTATCAGCAGCTAAAGCCATAAAAAGAGTAGAAATTCCTAATGAAGTTCCCAATTCTAAAATTGTTTTGGGTTTGAAATACTCTACTAATCTAAATAATAATTGAGCTTTTTTTTGAGTAATAGCAGAATGACGAGCAATTTCTGAAATACTGCGTTTGTTAAAAGAATTTTTATTACTACCTATTTTTGAGCCTGCCCCAAAATCAGTAACTTCTAATTGAGTACGGTCAGAAATAAGCTCTTGACAAAGATTTTCCAATTCTGAAAAGGCGTAATACTCTTTCTTATCTTGTATAGCTAATGTATATAATTCATAGATAAAAGGAGAATAAACAGTATGCTGATATCCTGCTTTGAAATAAAAATAAAGATATTTTAGTGCATATAGTAGCATAGAATTTTAAAAAATGGATAAAGAAAATAAACAGAAAGCAAGAAAAAACTCCAATACAGCTAGTTTATTGGAGTTTTAAATTAAATATAAATTTGAAATAGCAATCTAAGAAAGGTTTGTTAGAAATCTAAGTAAAAAGAAGTCAAAACTCATTTTTTAATTAAAATTACATACTAAATTCATTTGCTTATTTCAATTAATTTACGTGAATATTAACGGGAATATTTCCTCTAGTCGCTTTCGAATACGGACAAACTTGGTGTGCAGCCTCAGTCAGTGCTTGTACATCTGCAATTTCCATATCTGAAATATGTACAAAAATATCCACAGCAAGACCAAAACCTTCGCCTTCTTTTCCGATAGTTGCGTGTACGGTTACTTCTGGAGGAGAAGCAAGTTTGATTTTTTTAGCTGCTGCTACTGCACCTAATGCACCACCAAAACAAGCTGCATAACCTGCTGCAAATAATTGCTCTGGATTGGTGTGTTTGCCTGTTTCGTCACCTCCCATTCCTTTTGGTAGGCGTACATCAAGGTCAATCACGCCATCAGAAGACTTGACATGTCCACTTCTGCCACTTACGCCCATTACTTTTGCTGTATAGAGAGGGTTGAAATTTGTTTCTTTTTCCATAGGTAGGTTAAATTTTTTAATAGATTTTTTTATAAAAAAAGTGAATGGTAGTACTTTTTGTTTATGCAAATTGCACAAAAATTCAACAAAATCAAACAATTTTTATTGCTTGCTTTCATAAAATTAACAACTCTTTGTTACTTTTGGCACTCATTTGGACTTATAGAGAATAGATACTGTAAGAAATAAAATTTGGCAAAGTGCATAATTTCTACACAGAAATAAGGCTTAACAAAAAATTAATACCAAAAAAATGGTATTTTTATGGAAAAATCAAATTAAAATTGCGTATAAATTGCTTACTAAATGAAAAACATAGATATTTGTGATTTGTAAATTTTAGGAGTTTTCAAAATAAATCATTCAATAATTAAAAATTCTATTAAAAATCCTTTTTTACAAAAACCAAACTAACGCCCCCTTTTACCATAACATACAAATATTAAAAGTGTAGATACTTTTGAATCTACATTCATTATTTCAACATATTATTTATTTACTTAAATAATTTTGATTATTCAAGTAAATAAAACACTAATCCAAAAACATAAAATTATGAAGAAGATACAATTCAATTTCAAGACTATTTTACTCTTACTGGCTCTTTTTACCTTTTTAGTTCCTTCGTCTTTTGCACAAGATAACGAACCTAACTGGCCAAGTGGAAGAAATAAAGGCATTGCAAAGGAAAATTACGCACTACTAATAGATGCCGTAAATAACGAACAATATGAAGAAGCCATTGAGCCTCTCAATTGGATTTTGGAAAATGCTCCTAACTTACACGCTGATGTATATGTAAAAGCTGTCAAACTCTATGATGGACTTGCCAAAAAAGCAAAAGAAGATGGACGTGATAGCGAAGTGAAAGTAAATCAAGAAAAAATTGCTGAAATGTACCAAATGCGTATCAAAAATGGCTTAGCTGAAGATATGTCGGATATTTATCACCGTTTTGGGCTTGATGCTTATTTTTATTGGAAAGATGATCCTGCAAAAATAGATACGCTTTATCATCACTATGCAAAAACGTATGAGCTAGATAGAGATCATTTTTCTCGCTCAGAGGTAATCTATTATGCAGATGCAGCAGGAAAGGAATATCAGCAAGAACTTATTACACTAGACAAAATGACAGAAGTGTACAAAGAACTAAAAAATTATGTCGATGAGCGTATTGCAAAAGAAGAAACGCAAGAAGAAAAAGACAAATGGAAAACGTATGTTTTAGATAAAATTGATGAGCTAGAACTTATCTATTTCCCTAAAGACTGTAATCGTATTGCAGAATTGTTTGGTGAGAAATTAAAAGCAAATCCAAACGATACACTTCTTGTTCAGAGAGTCGTAAAATTGATGGGTGATAATGGTTGTACAAAAGAGCCTTTATTTTTAGAAGCGATGCAAGCCTTTTACAAACTTACTCCTACAAATGCTATTGCTGGTACTATCGGACAACTTCACTTACAAAATGGAGATACAGACCAAGCTCTTACTTGGATTGAAAAATCATTAGTAGATGCAGAAGAAGCCGAAAAACAAAAAGCTGCTAGTACAGTATTAATGCTCTCTAAATTAGCTTATAAAAATGAATCAAATTATCCAAAAGCTCGTTCTTTGGCTTATAAAGCTGCTGAAATGGGTGGTGGTAGTGTAGCTGCTGATGCTTATACTTTTATTGGAGATTTATATATGATGAGTTACAAACAGTGTAAAGGAAATGATGGCATATCACTACGTTTTGCTTTTCTAGCTGCTTATGATATGTATGTAAAAGGAGGAAATGCTGCTAAAATAGCAAAAGCAAAGGAACAATTTCCTGCTAAAGAAGATGTATTTTCTGATGATAAGTACAATGTAGGACAATCTGTTTCTGTAGGCTGTTGGATAAATACGACGACGACTCTCCGTACTAGAGACTAAGATAATTAGTTTTAAAACTAAGATTTCCTCAAAACAAAAATTCCTTATTTCTATTTTTAGAGATAAGGAATTTTTTTGTAGCTTATTTTTTGAGTGAGACATATAAGCCGTATAATTTAGCAATATGAATATCATTTATGAAATCTAAAATAGTTCTTTTCTAACAACAGAGTTGCGTAACTTTTGTAGAATATAACTCTACAAAAAACCACCTTCATCAAAAAATGACAAAGGTGGTTTTGTTATTTTAAAGTCGTTCACTTATAATTTATCACTTACAACTAAACTCAAAAAATTATCTAATTCTGAATTTATATTTATCCATTATTGATTCTTCTTTGTAGGTAAGGTCAAAATAATAATCTCCGTCTTCAAGGTTTTTATCTACAAAAATTTGAGCTTGTGTACGTCCATTTTCCAAAACAGGAATTGGTCTTTTTACTACTTTATATGGTTTTCCATTTCTGTAAAGGGTAAGATATACGATGCGTTCTTGTGCATCTCCTTCAAAAAGTCCTTCTCCGACTTCAAATTCTAAATGCACTTCTTTTCCAATTTTGCCTTTGTGTTTGCCATTTTCATCAAGAATAACACGTCTTTTTTGGAAATCATATTGCGCTGTAAAGTTATAGGCTTTTCGTGTAAGACCTTTCAAGCGTTCGATTTCTTCTTTTTGGCGTTGGATAAGCTCTTCACTTTGAGTGAGTAATTCTCTAAGTTTTGTACGGTCTTCTCCAATTTGCTCAAGTTGTGAAAGTGAAGTTTGTTGTTCGCTTAATATTTTATCTAGTTTTGCTTTTTCAGCTTTGTATTTTGCCACTTCAGCAGCCGAAAGTTTGTACTTCTTAGTCATACTAGCAAGCTGACTTTTGTAAGACTGAATTTGCTTTAAAAGAGTTTCAATACGCTCACGATTTTTCTTCAATTCTTCTTTTAATTGAGAAATTTCACCAATAGCATACTCATCTTTTCCAGAATAAACTTGTCCTAATCGTTCTGAATAGTCTAGTTTTTTCTGTTGTAGCTCACTCATTCTTTCTAAGGCAACATTAACAGAATCAGTAATTATCATTTTTTCGTATTTAATATCGTTTCTGGTAGTCAATAATACTTGACGCAACGAATCTGCATTTTGATACGGAATAAGCTCATTATCAATATTTCTAATTTCGTTTGAATAGGCTTGTTCTAATCTATTAAAATCTTTGTATAAGGCTTCTAAAGTTTCTCGGCTAGAGTTACGAAAGGCATTGGTTGCCCAAATTGCGCCCACGACCAAGAGTAAAGAAAGTATAATTACTACTGCAATAAATGTTTTGCCTTCACGGGTGTTGTATCTGCTCATAAATTTCGGATTTTGGATATGATAAAGTAGTTTTCCTTATTCATAAAGACTAATAAAAACTAAAAAGTGACTCACTTAAAAAAAATAGATAGAAATTGAAATATTGGAGACTTAGGAAAAGTTTCCCATTCCAGAAAATCGTTCTAATACGTTTTTTACTTGTTGTTTAGAAATATTATTTTTTTGCATAAAGTCTTGTGTTTGTCTCATTTCTAGAATTTTGGCAATTCCTTTTAGTATATATCCTCTTGTTACTTTTCCTTTTCCACCTCCTAATTGAGCTAACCATATTATTTGGTCGTCTTTAGTTAG
>Ga0100402_1006937_pt1 | contig 11093 bp, 16 predicted proteins | sample CryGeyme20150102_FD_80419 | JGI IMG/M metagenome (GOLD analysis project Ga0100402, IMG submission 80419) | Groundwater microbial communities from Crystal Geyser aquifers in Utah, USA - Crystal Geyser metaG 2015-0102 | ecosystem: Environmental > Aquatic > Deep subsurface > Groundwater | place...
ATTTGGATGATAGTATTGTTAGAGGGTATTTCATGTGATGGACGGTAGGAGATGGGGTTGAAATAATTGGACGGCTTTTCCTATCAGGCAGATTGTTTATGCGTGGATTGCAGAGGCCAACTGGAGACAATGTGAGGGCGCTGAATCTGTGAATGAATCACTCTAGATTCGAATCCTGCTTGCTGACCTTGGCCGGAACTGCATCGAAGGCTCCTGGCTCGGCAGTCAGACCTTTGACAAACTCATCAACACTGGCTTTCAGTTGTTCCTTGGCTTTGGCCTCACCGTCGAGGTCGAGATAGGTTTTGTGGATGGTTCGCCATTTCCCCATAGCTTTGTAAGCTCCTCCAAGATGCTCGATGGTGGCAGCGCACTGCATCGATACCTCTGCAACTTTGACGGTCATGGATTCGACAGCGGCCAACAGCTCTGCCTTTTGGTCTTCCGTAAATGAGTGTTCCGCTTCGATGGATTTTGTCTTGGCGTCCAGGGTTTTAAGAATGGAAGCGCAGGCGGCTTTCGTGTTTTTCAATGCGCGATCACCTAAATCAATCGCTTTCACCACTTCCTTGCTGGATACAAGGTTCGGATCTGTTGCCATGCGCTCGAATGTGCCGACAAGTTCGGACACTGCATTTGCATAGCGGGTTTCCATGCTTTCCACTCGCATACGCATCGTAGTTGGTGGCTCTGAATATTGATCAGTTTGCGCCAATGCCGAATGCGTGGAGGCGGTAATTAGTGCGGTGGCGAGTAGTGTTAGGCAGTGCGTTTTCATTGTGTTTCTTGGTTGGATTCAGGGTTTGGTTTTGTGTGAGATGGGGTTTTATGACAGCGATTTATTTTCACCGCTGATCAGTCCGGTGCTTTGCGGCACGAGCTTTTGGATCAACTCGGACAAATCCTTGTAAAGTGAGGGTGGCAGCAGCTTGCGGGGGCGCTCTCCTAACAGCCATGATGCGGCGATTTGCACCTCGGTGGTTGGTGGTGCATGCCTCTCGGCTGCTTGCGGGGGCTTGATACGTTTAAGGTTCTCCACCATACTTTGAACTGCCTGGTGAGCCCCTTGTCGTAGATCATCAACACCAGCGTGGCTGGTGCCACTCTCGATCTCTTCCAAGACATCCAGCACGAGTGGCAGGAGGTGTAGAGTCCGGTTGACGGTCACAGTTGGATGGGCGTCTTGAGGCATGGTTAGCTGTGTTGAGTCTAAGGAAGTGGTTTTCCTTGTCAACTGACAAGGAAAGGTTTTACGTGATTATGTAAGGCAATTAGAGTAGAAATTTGCCTATGCCGTCCCGTGTCAGCGAAGCCATTGTTCACGCAGTCCTCCTGCGAATCGTCGAGGAGCGAAAAAGTGCTGGCATGAGCCAAGAACGCTTGGCAGAATTGTCCGGTATAGACCTCGGCGTCATTAGCAGGGCCGAGCATCTGCTACGAATCCCCGCAATGGCGTCGATTTTGGATTTGGCGCAGGCTCTTGAGCTTGATTTGTCTCAACTGCTTTCTGATGCGATCAAGGATGCTGCGAAGCCCCCAGGGAGGTGATCTGCTAAATTTACCCATTGTCATCGTTGGCAGGCCGCGGCGAAAGCTCAGCTGGCCACTCAACGAGATTTTTGGTGTGTTCGCGTAATTCGTCGTAGTGCATGTGACCGTCGTCAGGCTCTCCGAAATGAGCCTCCATGATCGTTAACCCCCAGGCTCCACCGAATGGAGCGGGGTTTCTAGGATCCAGTCTGACGCTGAGGCAACCGTAGCGATAACGGGCGTATACGGTATGACTGGTGGCAGTGATACCGATGTAGGTTGCCGGACACATCGGGCATTCGACGTAGGCGGTGACAACGTCGATTCTGTGGTGGTTTCTCATGAAATGGCGGCGAGGGTTTTAAGGCCGGTCAGAAATTCGGCTAGTACCGGACACTTGCTGCGGCGAGAGACTGGACGCGCCAGGTCCGGGATGATATGGCTGCCAACCGCGTATGGATTTGCTCCGACATTGATGCTCGGCCAGCGGCTGGCGAGGTAGTGCTGACGCTTAAAACCTGCTTCGTCGAAGCAATCAAAAGGCACAAAGGCGTAGATCAATCGAGTCTTTTGCAGATCGGGCTGTCCCGCAGCGTGATAGATGCGGCCGGTCTGGCAGGCAATCACAGCGAGCATAGGTTGATGTCGGCAGCGACTTGTAAGAAGTCTGGAGTAGGTGGCGACGGTTCGGTAGGGAGGTTAATGAGTGTCGCCATCATCGCTTCTTCTAAGAATCTCACGCCCTTTTTTGCTGCTATTGCTATGCCGATTCGTTTTGAAACTTCCTCCTGGAAGGCCTCTTGCATGTGACTTGGGAGCTTGTCTTCTGCCTCCTTGGCAATGCGGTAATAGTCACTGGGTTTCAACTCGGGGAGTCGGATCAGAGTGGAATTGAAACGATTTGCGAGCTCGCGAGGCATACGTTCGGCCACATCTTCAGCAGAAATTTCTTCGTGTTCGGAAATATCCTCGTCAACAAAACCGATGTTTCTGCGGCTTTTTGCGTCAAACCAAGATTGGAACGTGCCGATTCCTAAAATAAAAACCGTTCGTTGAAGCTTTTCGGTCAGCTTTTCAATCGTAACTTCTCCTGTTTCGTCATCTTCTGGTAAGACTAAACCGGCTGACCAGCGCCCGTCCGCAAGGTCAAAAAGCTCATTTCTAATGTAACTTTTCCAAGATGTATCGCCATCTTTGTCCATCATTTTATCCAATTCATCGACCACCAGAAGAGTTTTCCCGTGTTCCATAACGTGCTCCGCGATGAGAGTCATGGTTTCTTTTGCACCTCGGTTGTGTGCACCAATGGGCAGCCAACTGGGTAAACTTACGCGCAACATATTAGCTCCGCACGCTTCCGATATGATTCTAGCACAAGCAGTCTTACCTACTCCAGTAGGCCCAGTCATGAGGCTTGCCCATCGGCATTTTAGAGGGAGATCGATCCATTTGCCTGCGAAAAAAGCGTGAACCCTAGCTGTCAATTCTGAAACTGCTGCTGCCTGAAAATCCAATGGTTTCATACAACACCCTATTTTCTCGCCTGCACCGTGAGGGGAAACCCGCACGGTGGGCGTTGTCTAGTTGGTGTTGTCTTTTTGTTTCTGGCGAATTCGCGGCTTCCAGTTGACCCCATTTTTTGAAATATCGCGTAGGGTATAGGGTATCCGTCCGTAGATTACGGCACGTTCCGCTGAAAATTCACTCATGTCTCTTTGCCGTTTCCTTCCCATTCCGGCTCGTCAGGAGGGAGATCTTCTTCTCGTGTAGGTAATATTGTGAGCTTGGATTTGATTTTCAGCAGGTGTTTACGAAGGAGTTTTCCCACTTCCACATCGTCAACTCCATCGAAACTTGCGATCATCTCTTGAAGTTCTCGGAACTCAGCGCGGCGTTTTGGCGACAACTTGCTGACTGCTAGTTCTTTTTCTTCTTTTCTTCGAGCGGGTGGAATCCACCCTCTGTCAATCTGATCTAGCGTTGGATTGCCGTTTGCTTCCCTCCATTTGTCGATTTTTGAGCGATATTCCGCAGAAGGTTTGCCTTGACCGATGGACGGAAGCCCCAGCCATTCCCGCGTGTTCTGTATCCATGTGCCGACATCACGAATGGAAACTTCGTAGCCGTTGTTGATCAAAACGGTTCTAAACTTGTGCCCGGGAATGCATTCAAGAACCGCTGTGATTAGCAAATGCCGATGTTCCAGCGGGATTTTATCCGCACTTCTTTTTGTCATTCCGGCTGCGGCAAGCAACTCGGCGGAGGTCAAAGTTTTGCTATTCATGTGTGCGTCTAATATGCAGCAAATGCGTTTTTATTAAATATAAAATCGTTTTTATATGATAGAAAAGCAGTTCTAAATAAGAATTGTGGCTCGGGTCGCCCCCGAGAGAGCCATCAAGACCAGTTAACAGGCAATCTTTGGCTGGAATATCAAACTGATTGGCTATCAATTCAGTCATGCGAATTCATTCGACAGGCTGGCTGCTTGGGAAACTGGTTTCCTGCATAGCCCAGCCTCGGAGGTTTGGAAAGGAGGGCGAATGCCTTCCTTCCCAAGTTGCCGATAGACAGCGAAAACCGTGTATACGTGTTTGTAGCCTGGCTATCGGCAACTTGAATTGTGCAAAGCACGGTTCAAAAATGGCCAAAACTAGCGTTCGGCCATTTAGGCCGTCCTTGTTACCAAGGACGGCATTCAGAGCCCGTTTGAGGGCGATACAATTCCGGAGCCTTGGGCGGAGGATCAATAGGCACCGGGCTTACCGGTGGCGGGAGCGGTTTAGCGATCTAGGAAGCCGGAGCGTTTTGTGGAGGCTCGCTTGGCGACGGGATTACCGGCGATGGGAGCGGCTTTGAGCGACCTGCCTGAAGCCATTGGCGGAGGTGCTTATGGTGAGCCGTTTAAGGCGACCATGACGGCTGGGTTTCCGGCGGTCTGGCTAGTTGAGCTGGCCGAGATGGTTTGAGCATTGATGCTCACAACGAAACAACCCCAACTCTTTCGAGGTTGGGGTTGGGGTTGTCGCGGGTTTTAGGGCAGAGGATCTACAGGGTCTTATTTAATTTCTCTGGCGTGAGCTGCTGCCAACTTAACGAGGGCCGCTTTTTCGTCGCTCGATAGTTCCTTGAGCAAACTGCGCGCGATGGTGCCATCTGATTTAAGCAAGCCCTTGGTGGCTTTGGTGAGAGCCGTATACTCTCGGGATTTAACTTTGGTGATACCAAGTGAGGCTTCGAGATACTCTTTGAGCTTAGCGGCTTTGTCGGATGACCGTTTGGCGGTCTCAGGAAGGATCTCAGGAAGGATCTCGGGGAAGACTCTGGGGATGGCCTCTGGGATGACCTCGGGAGTGACCTCGGGAGTGACCTCGGGGATGACCTCGGGTGTAATTTCTGGGATCGCTTCGGGGATAGGAATGGATTGAGCTGCTTCCAGGGATTTCAAGCGGTCACGTTCGATGCGAATGTCCATCTGGGCTTCGAGGATTTTGAATAGGTCGGAGTCGACACGAATTGTGCCGATGCGACTTTTGCGAATGTCTCCTGCATCTGGGTCAATTTGGTTTTTACTCACAAAGCTGGTGCGCTTTGAGAAATAGTAAATGACTCCGCTGATAATTTCTTTGATGCGGTAGCCCAGCCTTTCGAGCAATCCGGGCAGGTGGTAGCCTTCTACTTCCTCAAGGCCTTCTTTTTCGGCGAGGTAGGCAATTTGGACGTGGAGCGGCACCGGTTTCGGCCTGCCATAGATGAGGGCGATCTCAGCGGAATTCTTTTTCGCTACCTCGGCACATGTTTCGATGTGATCCTTTCGTTTCTTCGGTTTCGTTTTGCTTTTGTTAAGGAGGTCGGCGGCGAACTGGTCGAGTGCATCCAATCGTTTCGAAAGACCTATGTTGGTGCGTTCGAGGGTGAGCTTGCCGTTTGGCCGTTTCACTGCGAACACGATGTGCAGATCGCATTCGCCGGTTGCTTCATTGATATGCCAGGTGGCGCGGGCGGGTGTATCGGGGCAAAGCTTGGCGATTATCCTACGTTCGATGGCGTCGCGCTCTTCAGGTGTGACGTAGCATCCTTCGCCTAGATTGTGGATAATCTCGTCCCAAAGATTATAGGTGCGTCTGTTGTGCTTTTTGGCATCCTTTATCTCGATATAATTTTCATGCATGCGCTCAACGGCAGCAATCAGATCTTCTCTCGATGGCCCGCAGTTGTAGTTTCGGCCGGGTAGGAGCGTGATGCCTTCGTGATCCTCGTGTGTGGGATCTTCGAGGTAATCAAGGTAATCTTGAAATGCCCCGATGGACTCTTTCTTGTCTGTGCCTCTTTCGTATTTGTATGCAACGGTCATGATATTTCGTGGTTAGGGATTAAGGTTGTTATTGTCTCCGAAGTGCTCGGGGAGCTCGTAGGTGTCGAGCTGATAGCGTTTCAGGACCTGAATGACGTTGTTGTAGGAGTCTTGGACAGATTTCTCCGTGGTTTCCTGTTTTTTTTCTTCGAGCGCGACGATGGCCAATTTGGCGTCGGTGGTGAGACTGTGAGTGACAGGGATGCCAGCCTCGCGGGAGATCGTCCGTCGGAGACTTTGTAATTTGACAATCTCGTCGTCGAGCTTGTCGGCGAGTTCGGCTTTTTTTACGGGGTCGATCCTGGCCAAGATGATTTGCCGGAGTATCTGGTTTGCGCATTTTTCGGCTTCGGCGACGATACCGGCCAGCGTTCGCAGGCTTACACTGCAGAGTCGTTTGAGGCGGATTGGTTGCAGGTAGGCAAGCTTGTCGTGCCATGCCCGGAGCGCGGCTCTCAGGATCGCCGTGAAACTCAGTTTGGTTTCTGCCCGAATCGTGCAAAGCATCGACCGAATTTCTTCGTCTGTGTGAACAAGCGGCGTTCGCTTCTTTTTGGGCTTTCTTTCTTTCTCCTTACATTTTGCAGATTTTCCTGACTCTTGTTTGTTACTGCCTTGCTCGGTGCTCTTTTCCTCATTTTGGAGTTGAGCGCCAGGAATTGCAGGCGGTTGGTTCGAGTCGGGTTGTGGCGTGGGTGGATTTGTTGGTGTATGCACCCTCTGTATTATCCCTCCAATTTTGGCATCGATCGGAAAAATCTTCGATTCTAGCGTTTTTTTTTGAGACGTGAAAAATCCCCGTGCCGATTTCTCGGGCGGGGATTCTTGTTGGGGGGGCATGCTGCGGTGTTTACTACCGTAACCTTCGATAGTTCGGCGTAGTAGAGTCGTCGGCCTCTTGGTACATATAGGAGCGAGCGAAGATCATGTTGCTGGCAGTTAGGGCAAGTTTGCTATCGAGGACGGCTATGGATTGAGCGGAAAGTCTTCTTCCGAGTTATAAGGCTTCGATGAGTTTAATGATGAAATCGATGCCGTGAGTTACACGGCAGCCCTTGATTTCTGGGTTTTCCTGCTGCCCAGCAACAGGCAGTTCGGTGGCGAGTTATGCAGGATTTACCGTGTCGGCGTGTGACGGACGAGTTCCGCCATATCGAGCTGTCGGATGCTGCAGTCACCATGGAGGTGGGTGGAGCTGTGATGAAAGTGGCCGTGGTACCAGATTCTAGGGCGGACAAGCTCGAACAAACGATCATGACGGGCGGACTCGTCCCGGAGTTCGTCGGGTAGTGTATCGCATCCAATTTGCTCCTCGTAGTGGATGCATTCGAGGAGAAAATTACTCACAGGTGGCACCGTCCAACTTGGCCCGCTGTGCGTCACCAGCACGTCAGCGGGCTGGGCGAGAGTTTCATTGAGAATCATTTCTTCTTCGATCCACCAGGTTTTTCCGGGAATGCGGTCGAGGCGGTTGATACTGATAGCACCGCCAACAAAGAGCCAAGATTCGCCGTCGATTTCTAGCCGGGTGTAGTCGCACAGGAGTTTGAAGTTTGGGAGGGATACCGAGCCATCGAAAACATGAGGGTTGCTGTGGTTTCCACGGATGGAAAGGTATTCGATTTCTAGACAGGCGAACGCGTTGTCAAGCTGCTCCGAGGTATCGGTATCCCATGAGTCTGGGTAACCCTCCTCTCCGTCACCGACATGGATGATCCGAACCCCGCGCAGTCCCCGACGTATGAGAGCGCGGATTAGGTCGTCGTAGTCGGCGTGGTGATCACCTAAGATGTAGGTGGGTTTGGCTTTCATGGCTGGGAAACGGCTTGGAAATCGTCCTCGGGGATAGCGGGTGGCAGTGGCAGGCCCTGTGGGGGTTGGAACGCGACAGTTGAAATGGTTGGGGCAGAATCGCGGTTCAATCGAATCCGAATCGATCGGGTCACCCCGTTGACGAATTCAATCATTATCTCGAAGGCATACACAAAGGTGGTGCGGTAGCGGTGTTTTTTCGTCACCTTCTTTTTGGGGTTCAGCAGAATACATTTGATGCGGCATGCGAGTTCCGCACGCAGGGCGAAACGCACATCACGATTGGTGGGATCATGCGCCGCTTCCTGGATGGAAAGCGGAGCGATAAGTCCTTGACGGGAGGTTTCCAGAAAGCCGAGTTCATTGCGCAGTTCGTCGGCTTCCCGTTCGATGGCTTCTTTCTGCGCTTCCAACTCCGCAAGATCCCGAACCAAGGTTGGGAGTGGGGTTTTACGGATGATCATACCAACATTATCGCACTCGGTTTGGAGTTCAGCGACTTTGGACTCCAGAGCCGCTGCCCTTGTCGCAATGGACGTTTGTTCCGGTGTTCGGGCTTCTCCCGCCACCGCTGTCCAATTGATTTCCTGAAGGGTTTGCAAAATGGCGTACTCTATAGCCGGATAGGGCCAGCGTTCGTTTGTAAGGTGATCCTCCACTTTGCGAGCCTTGTTGGCCGCTACAATATTGGTGATGATATACTGGCCGTGGCCGTTTCCATGCTGAGATTTGTAACGGCACGGAACTACTACGGAGGGCGCCGGGCTTGGTTCGTCTGTTTCTTGTTCGGTCTGAGCCGGGTCGGGAAGGTTGCCAAATAGCAGACCTGGAAAGAGATTTGAAATGCGGGTTTCAATCCTGCCTCCTGTCGGGCCTTTGGCACGTGCCCGAACTTTTTTGAGGACGTGCTCAGCGAGTTCGATCTCCTCAGGTTTTTCGAAAACGGCCGGATAGTATTTTTTAAGCACGTCGCCGACTGGCACCCTGATTTGCTTGCGCTCGCCGGGCATGTCCGGATCCTCAACGGTTTCATATTTGTGAGGCTGGAAATGACCGAGGACAGCGACGTTGGAGAGGATTTTTTGAACGTAGGTTTTATGCCACTGTTTGGCTGTGCGTTTGCCCCGCCCCCAGTTCGGTTCCTTTCTATCGTTGAGGATACTCGCAATCGTGCGCAGCCCCTTCCCGGCTTTATGCCATGCGAACATTTCGCGGACCACACAGGCGTGCTCGGGGATGAGTTCATAACGGCGCTCTTTGCGGCGTCCCTCGCCACTGGTTATAGTGCGAATCCATGCCGGAGTCATCACGGTCATCGGTTTATTGTCTTTCGCAGCAAGCCGGCGCTTCTCCTTCCAGTTGTCGATGCCGAGGTCAGATTTTCTGGCCGACTCACCGGAAGCCCGCCCGAGTTCGAATGACAGCCCCACCATTTTCATTCCGGAGCGATCAGCCCTCAGGCTCTCGCTGGAATACTCCTCGTTGTTTTTCAATACCACGATGGTGATGCCAGCTGAGATGATTTCATTGATCAGCGGCAGCGAATCAAGCGGGTGCTCGCGGGACAGACGGTCCAGATCCTCCACCAGGAGGTAGGAGCCGTATGGGACTTTCAGGGATTTGATTTCCTTGAGAAACCGGCCAAGCGCTCCCTTTTTGCGATTTACCCCCTTGAATCCGGATTTGCCCCGGTCGGCGTAGGATTTGTCCAGTGGGATGCCTTTGGCTGTAGCCCAGGCATCGGCTTTTTCGACTTGGCGACGCTCCGAATCACCCAGAGCCTGTTCTGGGGTAGAGAAGCGTAAATAGGAGTATGCAATCATGGTTTTCAGGAGGATATGTCAAATATGGGTCATTGTCCAATACATTGCTCAACATCGGTCCCCGCGCCGACGGCTCGATCCCGCAGGAAAGCATCGACCGCCTCAAAGACATCGCGCGCTGGATGGACGTCAACAGCGAGGCCATCCACGCCACCGAAGCCAGCCCATTCCCACGCCGCCTGCCATGGGGCCGCGTCACGCAAAAGGTCAACGAGAACGGCACCACCACGCTCTACCTTCACGTCTGGGACTGGCCGACCGATGGCACCATCCTTCTTCCCACATTGAAGGAACTCCCCACCACCGGCACTCTGCTCAAGGGCGGAGCGACGGTCACCGCCGAGCGCAGTGCCAACGGCGTCCTTGTCCATCTCCCCGGAACAGCAACAGACCCCGATGTCTCGGTCGTCCGCCTCGATTTTCCCGGCTCGCTCACCATCACCCAAGCTGCCTACTGCACGCCCGCTGCCGACGGCACACTCACTCTCCACGCACTCGATGCCGACCCGCACGGAGCCGTTGGCGGCAACATCCGCGTCGAAGGTTCCGGTGACGAAGCCTACCTCACCGATTGGACGCACGCTCAGTACCGTGTCGAATTCCGCGTGAAGACTGAGAAGGCGACGCAATGGACGATTCGCGCCGAAGTGGCAGCCACCGCACCCGCAAGGCTCATGCTCAGCGTGGGTGAATCTTCGCAAACTATAGAAATTCCCTCCACAGGCACCGACCTCACGTGGAAGAACCAGCCTTTCGGCGTGATCGAACTGCCCGCCGGCGAATCCAACATCGAGCTCAAACCCGTCACCGAACACTGGAACCCCATCCAGCTCCGCAAACTCACACTCACTCCCACCCCGTAGGATAGAACAGGCCGAGGATGCAACCTGTCCGCTTTGATTTAGTCGCTGCGTTCACTCAGATATTTTCCCTCTATCTAAACCCCAAAGAATCCCTCTCTCGCCACGAGCGCCTCCTTGGTCACAGGGAGACGTTTGTTGTGTTTGGAGGTAGCTCTCCTGAAGGGTTTATGGCGGCTGGTGGCAGGTGGGCACACCCGTTCCCTCTTTCTCTTTCTGTCCATCCCTTCCCGCTCCTTCACCGATCCGTCCAAAAATAAGTTCCACAAATTTGTGACCAAAGACTGACGGGCGGTATTCAGTGGTAGGTAGCAACATGTTTAAATGCTTCCGAAAAACACACTCATCTCGATCCGAGTGTCTCGACCCCAAATACCGCCCAAAACAATCATGAAAAATCATTCCCTAGCCCTTTTCGCTTTCGCTGCACTCGGATTTGCTATGCAGTCGCATGGCGCAGCCATCGCGGTTTTTAACTTTACCTCCGGTTCTGCTGCAAGCAGTGACACTGAAATCTTCACAACCGTATCAGATGTCACGAAGGGTTCCGGACTTTCAGGAGCCGCATTCACAAATAACAGGCTTGAAGTCCAAGGATCGGACACTACTAACAACCACGCGCTCAATAGCACGCTTAGCACCAAGCGCAATACGGCGATCAACAACAATTATTACTTCGCATTTACGGTTACCGTTAATGCAGGGTATGAGTTG
>Ga0100402_1006945_pt1 | contig 11087 bp, 12 predicted proteins | sample CryGeyme20150102_FD_80419 | JGI IMG/M metagenome (GOLD analysis project Ga0100402, IMG submission 80419) | Groundwater microbial communities from Crystal Geyser aquifers in Utah, USA - Crystal Geyser metaG 2015-0102 | ecosystem: Environmental > Aquatic > Deep subsurface > Groundwater | place...
TATATTAACCTATTATATTTATATATTAACCTATTATATTTATATATTAACCTATTATATTTATATATTAACCTATTATATTTTGTTATATTTACGTTATATTTTTGTTTAGTAACGAATACCTAACAAAAATAAAAAAATGATGTATATATTTATTTTCATTAGAATTTAAGATCACAATGACTTCAACAATTACCAAGTGTATTACATCTACCAAAGTGAGTCCAAACTCTACTTTTGTGTATCCATCGAATAAACATCAAACATTATGTGTTAAAGATAGTAAAATAGCTATCATCGGAGATACCTCGGGATCTATGGGATTTGATCAAAGAGGAATCCGATGGACTATGTTAGATTCATGTTTTAGGGAGAATATCACAGGTCCTTTTGAATCTTTCAATTGGAATCATGTAGTCAGACATGATGCTTTTATTAGACGATTTGGAGGTTGTACTGACCCCAATTGTTTGATAAAAGATCCGTATGTTAACAATACATTGAATAATATGAATGTATTTGTTTTTCAGACTGACGGAGAAATATCCGAAAGTACTATGTCAACATTTTCTAGTACTTTCCCATGGTCACCCGATTTGGCTGTTTTAATCATGGTACTACCAGATAACAGTATGGGATTGAAATCTTCTTCAATCAACATGTCAGTTTTAGCTCCTTTTTTAAGATTGAATCATATTGTATTATTGTTATGTGCTGATTCTAAACTAAGACTAATCGCTAGTTCAATACCGGAATATCAAATCGAAGATATATCGTCGTATCCGTTAATTAGCGATTTTCCTGAATTTAAACTTAGTGATATATTCACTATATCAATAGATATCCGTGAAAAACCACAAATGGGATACATACGTATCGGTAATGTTTTTGTTAATCTGACTCAATTGTTCGAAACAACCCAACCTGACTTTACATTCGTAGAACTAGATTCTATCTTCGATTCTCTTGCTGTAATAGCAAGAACTCAAGGTAAAATAGAAAACCTTAGAAAAGTTATTAAGATCTTCCAAAAACATGCGGAAAGGAAAATCAAATTCGATAATAATACTCCAATCAATGACGAAGTTAGAATTCTTCGGTCAATAGCTGATCTGAAAAGAAATGGTATTGATGGTGAAGAATTAGAAACAGCCCGTAAACAATTGACTCAAATCAGAATGCAAACGCATTTACAACAAAACGAACCTAAGAAAGATTCAAAAGATAGAAATCAGTTAGCAAGAATTAACGCTATGTACGAAAGATTATGTGATTTGGAAAAATCAGGCATGAGCGCTGATATTATTTTATCATCCAATCGAATTAACAGATTGAAACGAGCAGAATGCAATATTGAACCCGATTATACCGATGCTCCCGAATTTGAATGTAATATCTGTTACGAAACAGGTGTCTGTAATCTACTAGTGATAGGAAAATATCCTATCCTAGATTATTTAGATGATAACACAGTAACTTTCCCATTTTCTAAAAGAAAGATAAACTTCTGTCCGATAAAGGTTTGTTGTCAATGTTCTCAAATATTTGTAAACAGTGGTATAGGACCTTATCGAGAAGAGATATGTGGATCTATACCACTTCTATCTCTTCGAAATCCAGGAAATGTCGAATACACAAGTTATATGTTAAATATGATATTCGGTGCTGGTAAAAAATGCTACCACTTATTCAAAGTATTTTATAGTTTGCTAGATCATATGGTTTTTATGGATTGTCACGAAGATATAAGAAATCTAACACAGAGATATATGAATGATCTTTTGGATTATACAGAAGATCATATTGGAATGACCGAAGACGGAAATGTATGTATTCTCAAAGAAGCGATAATTTCGATGTTTACATCAAAAGAATATCGAAATAGTTTATACAACCATCCTATTATGAGCACATTCGTTATTGTAAGATCGGCTATACGATTGGATGTAGATGAAAATTTCGCTACACATATTATGTTTAATCGCTATATAAAATGGTTGATGGAAATTTACAATTCAACTATTGATAACAATTCTAATACTAGCGTATTAGAATTAGAATTAGAAAAGAATCGTCAGAAATTCTTAAAGATATTTTTTGATCATCCATACGGAATTGCTATAGCTAATAGATATGTAGTTCCTGATATAATTGAAAAACCACATTATCTTAACGATTTCTTTACATATTTCTTCAAACATGAAGGAGAACTTAAATTCTTACAAGCGTTAATGATGCCTATTGTATACCATCATATACAACGACATGGAACATCTCAGACACTCTGGAATACATTACTTGGAAATGAACCATTACTTAATGATTATTATTACAATTACGTACTTCCATCTCTATCACAACTAAAAGAACTTGCTATCAAATATTTCATCCAAAATACTAGAGAAGATAGACATTCAGCTTTTACACCACCATTTTATAGTCCATGGGGTTCATCTAAATTAAGATGTTCGTGTGGTAAAGAATTCGGTACTACAGAGTCTAATACAGTATCTATAGATCTTAATAGAGCTAAACATTTCGAAGAAGTTTATGGAAGTTTATATCCATCATCAACAAGTAGTCATTATAATGGACATATGATAGTTCGTAAATATATGATTTCTAGAGAGGATCTTATTGATAGATTGAGAAAAGGTGAGAAAATCAAAGAAGATTTAGAACTTGTCAAAACGATATTTTTCGAGCTAATGCATAGAGTATCAGAATTGACATGTGGAAATATCTACAGTGAAAATACAGCTACAGAGATGCTTGAAATCCTTTTATCTTTCTTTGATGCTATGAGAACATATCCTAATTTTAATTTTAGAACTAATTGGGATAACGAACTTCTTACAAACTTTGAGAAAAACAATAATAACGAGAATCGGTACAAACCAATCGTTGTACCTGATAATATCAAAGAATACGTTCTCAAGATATAATTCTCTAATAATTTGTATCACTAATAGTGATATAAATTATATAGCTACCATTTTAATTGACAGATTATCAACATCTTGATTATCTATATTTAATAACATATCGTCAGAAAAATAATCAATTGATCTAACTATTAAAGTAAAATTCGTATGTTTACGTTTAATTGATAATTCTCTAGCGCATTTTTCGGCTAGAGCAAATGTAGAAAAGATACCAATTTCATAATTATTGGATAATGTTCCATTCATATAATATATTGTGTATAAGAGTTTGTATTTACTCCGTATTAAGTGCAAAATCCTACTTCTGAGTTTCTCAATAGTTGTTTTAGTTGATTCATATAGTTCTAATGATTTTGTTATATCCAAATGATTAGAAAGTTCAGGATTTGATTCAACAATCGAATTTCTAGATTCGTTTAACAATCCATTAATTTTTATGTTTTCGTTTATCAATTTGATGGATAAAAATTCTAACTGATATTTATCCGATCCTGATAGTAATCTTGATTGATTACTATAAACATTCGAAACTCTTTCGTTTTCCAATAGAATTTGTTTGTGATTTCTCATTAGAAAATCCATAGTTAATATACTTCGATGATATACTACGAGATAATATATGTCAATATATTGACATATATTGACATATATTGTAATCATTTTTTAAATAAAGATTTAAACCATTTTCTCAGGACCGAAATCTTTCGATGGGTCTACATTTTCTTTATCGAAAGTAACTTGTGTTCCTGCGGATTTGATTGATGTTGGTCCGTAACTCATATAAAATAAGACGAACTCTATATCTTTAATTTCTTGTCTGACAATTTTAGCGGAGGTATATAATTCATTAGAAGATACAGCATCAGCTAATGTTTCTATTAATGTATTATATAAGTTAAATAATCTGATACTAGCATATTTCAAATATATACCTTTCTTTCCTAGTTGGAATATTTCATGACATATTTGAATAGCAACAATAACAGTTGATAATATTGTAATTACAAAATTTTCATAGAAAGAAGAAACAATACAAATTGCACATGACAATATGACAATTGACATTGATATGATTATATTTAATGTTTTGTAAAAAAAAGCATTTCTAGTTGATTTTTTTGCTAAATTGTTTGATATTTTTAGAGTTTCCATGAAATATTTCTCTTTGTAGTTCCCTGATGTTACATGATTAAGATTACTAATAACATCAGAACTAAGACCATCATAAGGATCCTCTAAATTATCAAAAAGAAAGCCAGGGTTATTCAAATGAACCTCTGATTCGTAAGAATTGGATCTATTGGTATTCATTTATATTTTATCTTAAAATTCGCTAATTAAGTCTGAAATAAAATGCAACAACAATTACCGGTTTTCAATATCATTAAATCTTATTATGTCTATATTCTAGTATCTGAAGTCAATCCAAATTCTACATATGTTGGTAAAACAAACGATCTTAAAAGAAGATTAAGACAACATAATGGAGAAATATCAGGTGGAGCCAAAAGAACTAAAAAATATAGACCATGGAGAATATATTGTTATATTAGCGGATTCGATACAGAAACAGAAGCCCTTCAATTTGAATGGAGAATGCATCATCCATCTGGAATTTATGGAAAAAATGGTAAAAGTCTTGATAGAAGACTCAGAGGTAAAGGAATATCAGGAAGAGAAAAAACTCTAAATAATGTGATAAATTTAGAAAAATGGAAACATTTGAAGCTAATAATACACTATCAGTTATAAATATTTCTTAGTTAACTAAAAGATGTTTAGTACGATATGGTATAATATCGTTAATTTCATAGATGTTATTAACAATCATAATAACACCATTGAATTTGACGAAAACGATACAGAAAGCGAAAAAGCTATTGTTTTTGTAGCTACATACGAATTTTTCCCTAAAGAAACTTACGAATCTTGGAATGATTGTTGTATATGTTTAGAAAATTTTATCTTGTTAGATAGAATTTTACAGTTCCCTTGTTTTCATTTATTCCATTATCATTGTATAATGGAATGGTTCAAATTACATTGCAATCCTAAAACATGTCCTAATTGTAGACGCGAATATATCGATTTAAAAATTGAAGATATTGATAATTTTCTGTCCAAATGCTCTTAATATCAAATTTTATTATTGCGAATTGGTGAATTTACCTGACACTATTCCATTTTTATGCTTATTTGTTCTAACTAACAAATAACATTTCCCGTCCATAAAAGATTTTACTATATCTTCAGTTAACGGATACTTCTCATCATCAAAATTCCATTTCCCTGAAATTTGCGCTAAATCATCTTGTTGAATATGAGATAGATAATTTGATGGCTCTTCTGATCCCTCAATCATTACTTCACATGATGTTATTCTTTCATTAACATCATCCAAAAAGATATTATAGGTCATATGATTCCTATCGACGCTCAATATAAGTTGACCTGTTCCTGCCATTTTTGTATTTACAGATGGTGAAACTTGTTCTCCGTTAATAGTAATCATAAAAGAAATTTCTTCTTCTGAAGTTTCAGACGAAATGTTGAAAATAGCAAAAATTATAGCTAACACTAATAGTGCTATAATCAATCCTAAAAAAATCCACATCCAAAGTCCGTATTGGTCCTGCATTTTAGTAATTTTTAGTTTGTGTTAAAATTATTTATAATTGATGTTATATGAACTACAAAAATATCGTTATTCTAATTTTATCATGATAAATCATAATTGTTATTCGACCTATTAAACTATAAAGTTTAAAAAAGAAAATGGATCTTCCTATTTCTAATTATATGTATGAAATTCCTCCGTTTGTAGCTGTTGATGATTTATACCATAGTTTAATTGATGTCTTTGATCATATTACTTCTATCACCGGATACAAATCATCTATCAATGACGAAACATATCAGTTTTACGAAAATAATGGTATTATTTTAGAATTTTCAATAGAAACAATTGATGATACAAATATTATCTTCTTTTCTATATATCGATCGTGTCTGAAATTCGTTAATTTCTTTCCAGAAAAAGATCAAATTCCTCTAATTAATAGTTTTCTTGAATATTTTTGCAATAAATATTCATCTGAACATCGAGTAGATATTAATTTAGAAAGTACTGATGATGAAATAATAGAAGAATTATCTGACAATGATGATTCTGATTCTGATCAAAAGGTCATTGATGAACTCGAATTGCGTGTTAAATTCATGGATTATATGATGGACCAGCTAAATATAAAATAATAATTGATTCGAATATAAAATATACTTATATTTTATATCGGTTTAGAATGTCAGTAAGTACATCTAATGACGAATTAGCTGATCTCTTTCGACTGATATCTTCATTGTATATATCAGTTAGTAAAGATAAAGCTAAAAAATACAAATCTGAAATCTTTGCTAAAGCAGCAGTAGCTATCGAATCGTATCAGAAAGAAATAATTTCAGGTGCGGAATTCAGTGCATCAACACCAGGTTCAGGTAAAAGTGTAGCAGAAGCTATCGATGAATATTTGACAACAGGAAAAATAACTCGTTTAGATGAATTAGAAGCTCTCGAACCTGAAAGAACAAAAACAATCAGATTATACACAGGTGTATTTGGTATAGGAACAGTCAAAGCAAATACTTTATACGAAAGTGGTTACAAAACTTTAGAAGATTTGTTATACGCACCTTTGACCTCAGCTCAAAAATGGGGTCTTTACTACTATTACCATTTCAAAGAAAATATTCCTCGCTGTGAAATAGATATATATTATACCAAAGTAAAGAAACTATTCGATACCTATTTCCCTAATGTTATTTGGGAAATAGGTGGATCATATCGTAGAGGATCACCTAGTTCCGGTGATATCGATATTGCAATTAAACAAACACATGGATTAACTTTAGATACTATAATAGATAAATTAACCAGAGACGAACTATTAGTCGGTACTTTATCAATGGGTGAACATAAATTTCTTGGTATCGGTAAACTAGATGATAATAGTATCGCTAGACGTGTTGATGTTTTCTTATATCCAGAACACGAATGGGTTTATGCTCTTCTTCACGTCACTGGATCAGGTCAATTCAATAAACTATTGAGAAAAAGAGCTATTGAATTTGGATTAACACTAAGCGAAAAAGGTATGCATGTTGAAGGAACTAATCAATGGTATCCCGCTAATACAGAAGAAGATGTATTCAATTATCTACGTGTGTATTATCTGACACCCGAACAAAGAACTAAGAAAATAAACTATCTACAAACCTATTAAGATTAAATAAACTTGATTATATTATTATTGTTGATTACAATAATAATATTGATTATATTATTATCAACCGTCATGGAGAAGGAAGAGAAATTTTTTAGATCGTTCTGGAAATCAGACGAAAATTTTAATAACGGGTTAAAAAGATTGTCTGATTTTCTATATCCAGGTGAAGATGTGAAAGAAAGAATATTATATATCCATGGATCTTATTCATCTGTTATTATATGGTCTATTTTGGAATCTACAAACTACGAAATTATAAACCTAAGAACAATATTACATATTGATGATGATGAAAGTTCAAACGAAGGAGATAATGAAATTTTAGATATTCAGTTACAAGATAAAAAGATTGCGTTTTTACCCTTATTCATAAATGATATATTCAATATTATCTCAATAACAAATAAGTTATATAGATGGATTGAACGTAACTCAAATATTAGAGTTGTAATAACAATTCCTTCCAAACTTTATCATAATAGAATTCATAAGAACTTTCTAAAAATTAAGGTTTCCGATCTATTAGATTATAATCTGATCAATGGATTTAATTCTAATATAAATGATTTTATCCAATCATACAAATTATAATTATTATCTATAGATAATAATTATATTACAATTCTATAACTCAGTGATGACAGTTTGTTTCCATATGATACATACAATAAGGTTTTCCCGGTAAAGTTTCTTGTTTACATAATAATGAAACATTGGTGTCGCATGAATATATATATTTCGTATAGTGAATTTCGCCTAAACAATATCCTATTTCTACATCTCTGGCTAAATTTTTGAATTCATTCCAATGATTCGGACAAAATTCATATTCACCGTTATTTCTTGTCAAATAAACTAATAATTCATCTCTCCATTTTTCATATTGCTCAGAAGATAATATATTTTCCTTTTTACATGCTTTACATATATATTTCCTCATAACTGTCAAATGTTTGTCACATAACGTCGAAGGTCTTAAAATCCGGTTTCTACATCGATTATTAGTTCCGTATGAAAAACTACATATTGTACTGTCTAATCTATAATTAGTAGGTATCCATATTAACAAATTATTCTCCAATAGAGTATCAATAGAATCCATTTTTAATAGTCTAATGTAACGATTAATAATAGTCTAATGTAACGATTAATAATAGTCTAATGTAACGATTAATAATAGTCTAATGTAACGATTAATAATAGTCTAATGTAACGATTAATAATATTCTAATGTAACGATTAATAATAGTCTAATGTAACGATTAATAATAGTCTATCTTAATGTTTAATATCTAACCCGAAAATATATTAAATATCAATTTTTCATATCACTTAATTCACAACTAATAATTAATCACTGTATGTAACAATAATTAATCACTGTATGTAACAATAATTATTAGTTAGAAACTAATAATTATTCAATATGCTTAATCTACCATTTTATCTTTTACCCATTCCAAAAATTTTGGGTCAAGTATCAAATCTTCTGATATGGAGCTCTTATCACTTCTTTTCAAAATAATTTTAACCATAATGTCAAATCTACATCCATTTCCGTAATTAGCTCCCCAGACAAACTCATGTTCAATTTCCATTATCGGGAATACAGTATTAGCTTCAAATGTGAATATTTTCATGTTTTCGTAAGGTCTGTTTTCAGCGAACGAATACAAATAAACTGTTTCTTTGAATTTCACATTCTTGTATTTCAAAACAAAAAATCCATCATCCATACAGCCTTCTACTTCTTCTCCTTCAAATTCGGGAATAGTATAATTGAATTTCATTTTAGTATAAGTTAACTTTGAGTTTTGCGGTTTGATTAATTACTAATCAAATAACATATAGATATCATTTTTTTATATATTAAAATGTCTATACCTAGATATTATCCGCCACCACCAGCACCAGGATATAGTGAGTTAGTTCCTACTCGTGGAACTGTTAATGAACGTGAATCTGGATATTTCAAATCAAATTCTGGAATATCCAAACATCAACAAAAATATTGTAGATGTACTTTACATGTAATGGCTAAGAATTCAGATGAATGTAATAGAAGTCATAAATGGGGAAGTGGACACTGTTATAATCCATACAGCGTTTGTTCAAAAACCGTTGGTAGAGATGAGAAAGAATGTGGTATTTATTTCAACTGGCATGGTATACCAGAAGACGAAGTGAAAGCTTTCGCTTCTAACAAAGGATTAAGTACAAGTGGGAGTAAAGAAGATGTTATATCCAGGATTGAAAACTATATAAATAAGAAGTAAAATTATATATTGAATTTAATATATAATCTAATAACTCTTGATTAACTTTGCTAATTGTAAAACATTAGTCAATATTCTATTTTGATCTACATTTCCTAAAATACTTTTAACATAAGTTTCTAATACAAATAATTCACTAGAACAATCGAAACAATGATCATATCCTAAACTTCTGAATTCATTTTCGTATTGACCTAGATCCTGGTCAAAATATGATACACGTCCAATATTATTGAAATAAGACATAACATCACTATACGTCATATTATCGTACCATCTAGTTTTTGTATAGTCAGATACAAGTAATCTAGATTCAGATGTAGTTACACCACCCCATGTTTGGAAAAATCTTATTCCGTCATAATAAGATGTAAATTCGTCCAAATGAAAAGGTAATCTAAATTTCAAGAGAGAAACGATAGGATTTAAAATCTTAATCCATTTAGATTGATTTTCCATATCTATTCGAATAGATTCTTCTTTTTCTTCGAATGTTTCAGATCCTTCTAGATGTCGAATATCACTGATAAATATTATATTAGAAGTGAAACTAGATCTTATTTTTGTAGCTATTTCATCTGTAAAAAATTCTTGAATAATTGTAACAGGTACTTTTGTCTTTTCTTGATTCTTTAAATCATATATTGTTACTGTCCCATCTGTAGTTTTTACTGCTGATGGACGTGGATCGATTAGTATCCAGTGTACTATATTAGGATATCTTTGAATCAAATAATTAATATGATGTCCTGGAGAGGCACCTGCATATACAACAACAGAATCATTATATGATATATACAAATTGAGCATTTCCATTTCAGAAATTAGAAGTTTTCTTTGACCTCTATGTTCAACTGTTTTAGCTAAACCTTTATCACGATGATAGTCCAGTGTTTTAGAATCGTCATCAATCAGTAAATCTTTTATTGTTATTTGACCATCCGCATAATGAATCGCATTATAATCATTATGAAATTTGAGAAGTTTGTTGTTGATAATGGATTGTCTAATATGTGGATTAGAATCCCATATTTCTATCTCTTCAGGTGTTAATCTTAATTGATAGAATAAATCGGTTTTAACACCATTTTTCTCGAATAGATCAAGAGTTAAATTTTTTTGTATTTGAGATACAGTTGATGCTCTTGTATGTTTCGGTAAATCCGGTAACTCGATCAAACTCTTTTCTGGTGATAAAACATCTTGAGATAGTATATCCATATAAAGAGAAGGATATACTTGAACAACATTTTCATCAGGACGTGGAAATACCATCGTTTTATAATAATTATCGATTAAATCGATAGATATAGGTTCGACATAAAATGGATTTAATCGATATGAATCTATCACATTCCATAGAGTGACGGTTTTGTATCCAGCAGACTCGAACCATTGTTTGTATCCAGATCGAATTTCATAATCGTTAACATTAAACTCTACAAATAATCTATTTGTATTATCAACGACATATTGATTTAACTTATCAACATCAGAATCTGTAGCGACAGATTGATATACGAAATCGTTAGATTTGTAGTATTTATCATAATAGTAGAAAGAGTCAGATCTTGGTGATCCGA
>Ga0100402_1006948_pt1 | contig 11085 bp, 9 predicted proteins | sample CryGeyme20150102_FD_80419 | JGI IMG/M metagenome (GOLD analysis project Ga0100402, IMG submission 80419) | Groundwater microbial communities from Crystal Geyser aquifers in Utah, USA - Crystal Geyser metaG 2015-0102 | ecosystem: Environmental > Aquatic > Deep subsurface > Groundwater | place...
ATGATTCCTGGCTACTGCTGGTTCGATCGGAAAAGGCCGAAGTTCGCCTCTGGGCCGGGAATCCTGAAACGAACATCGACCGCCAGAGTGGCCGACTTTCGCCACGCCACAGCTTCGGCTCCTGGGAGGAATCGGTGCGCGGACGATGTGCTCCGAGGCTTCCGGTGCAACGGCGTGCCGCGATCGACCTGGCCGGCGACCTGACCGCACTGATTCCCGCCGGCGAGATCGGCCGGCTGAAGCAGCGGCTCGAACGCCTGGCCACCAGTGACCATCTCACCGGATTGTGGAACAATGGAAGAGGCGATCGACCAGGAGGTGTCGCTGGCCGAGCGCTACGGTCGGCCTTGCGCCTTGGTGATGTTCGATATCGAGCATTTCAAGCGCTTCAATGATCGCTGGGGGCACGATGCCGGCGATGAAGTGCTGATAAGGGTTGCACAAACGGTCTCGGCCCGGCTGCGCCGTACCGACCATGTGGGCCGCTGGAGCGGTGAAGAATTCATGGCGCTGGCGGCCAGCACCGCAATCCAGGGGGCCGTCCGGCTGGCTGAAAGACTGCATTGTGACGGCCAGCTTTGGCGTGGCCGTGCACAGAAGGGGCGAGCAGCGCCGCGGTCTGGTCAAGCGCGCTGACCTGGCCCTGTACGCCGCAAAGGAGGGCGGACGCAACCAGGTTGAAGTCAGCGCCGACTGAAACGCATTTTGCGAAAGCTCGGTCCGGCGATCCGTCCCGGCTAGCCGATACGCATTCCCGACATCGAGCCGATCACTCCGAATGCGGACAGCAACCAGAGGATGACGACAATGATGACGACCACGTTCAGGATCTGCTTGATGTTGCGCTGCATCGGGATAAAGCTGTTGATCAGCCACAGCAGCAGACCAACGACAACCAGCGTAATGATCAGATTGATAAGCGGCATTTCGATAAATCCCCAGGTTGAGAGTGCTCCACTCTAGAGTTCTGCGGTGGGTCTGTCGGTGCCCTAGCGCACACAGCGTTCGATCCTGACCGGCTGCAGATTTCAATCGGAACCGAACTGGCGCGCATAGGCGGCAAGGCTTGCCGGGTAGCAGCTACAGGCAACGGCCTCGAGTCCGGGTCGGGACAGGACCTGGATGTGCCCGCGGGCGTAGCGAATCAGCTGCTTTTCCTGCAACTGACCGGCCGCGATGGTGACGGCGCTGCGGCGCACGCCGAGCATGTCGGACAAAAACAGATGGGTCAGCACCAGGTCTTCGCCGTGAGCACGATCATCCATCATCAGCAGCCAGCGGGCCAGGCGAGCAGGAACTTCGTGGAAGGCATTGCAGGCTGCAGTCTGGGCCAGTTGCTCGGAGAGCACGAACAGGTAGCTTCTGACGATGCCATTCAGGGCCGGGTTGTCGTCGAGCTGGCGCAGGAACTCGTCCGCCGAAAGCTCCAGCGCCAGACCGCCGCCCTGGACGATGGCCGGCATCGGATGACACAGCACTCCCAGGGCCAGGGTCGCGCCGAGCATGCCTTCGTGACCGATCATGCCCATCTCCAGCGGGCTGTGGCCATCGATTCTGGCTGTGAGCGAGATAATGGCCGTGGTCGGAAACAGAACCTGGACCACCGGCGCGCCGGCCCTGGCGACCACTTGATCGAATTCAAGATCGACCGAATGGCAGGCGCTCAACAGCGACCGGGCGGCGGTTGGCAGTCGGCTGATCAGCTGGTTATTGGCAAATTCTTCATCGAGCCTGCGCATCGGGTGCTGCTCCCGGCATGAACCCGTCACCAGGCCGGTGATGCGGTAGTTCTGCCAGGCTCGATGCTGATTGACTCGACAGTGCCGGTCTGTTCGCTAGAGCACGTCCGGAGACTGCGGTTCTGGCCGGAGCATCAGAGTTTGTTCGCGTAGGCTGCCAGGCGGTCGGTTTCTTGCTTGACCACGGCGTAGCACTCGCAGCTGAGTTGCTCGAGTTTCGAACGGTTGATCACGGTGATCTTGCCGCGCTGGTAGCTGATGACCCCGGCATTCTGCAACTTGCCGGCGGCTTCGGTCACGCCTTCCCGACGCACGCCCAGCATGTTGGCGATCAGTTCCTGGGTCATGGTGAGCTGGGAGGTCGGCAGTCGGTCCATCGACAGCAGCAGCCAGCGGCACAATTGCTGGTCGATGGTGTGGTGGCGGTTGCACACTGCGGTCTGAGCCATCTGGGTAATCAGCGCCTGGGTGTAGCGCAGCATCAGCACGCGAAAGTTCGCATCGGCGTTGAACTTCCGTTTGAGCTCGGCCGCCGGCAGCCTGTAGGCCATGCCGGCACTCTGGACCACGGCCCGGCTGGGCGTGCTCTCCCCGCCCATGAACACCGCGATGCCGACGATCCCCTCGCACCCGACCACGGAAATTTCGGCCGAGGCACCGTCGAGCATGACGTAGAGCAGCGAGATGATGCTGTCGATCGGGAAATAGACGTACTTCACTTCCTGGCCGGCGGCATAAACCTCCTCACCCAGCGACAGCTTGACCTCGCGCAATTGCGGGTAAATCTGGTCTTTGAGATTTTGCGGCAACAGCGCCAGCAAATGATTTCGGTCCATCCCGGTGTTCATGGTGGAGCTCCCTTGTGCCTGACAGTCTGCAATGATTTCAGATTATCCGGCAGTCGATGCCGACCGATATGTACGGTAGCGTACACATTCATTATCGTCGGAAGTTTCGACATCATGCCGTTCGAAAAGTGCAGCAACCCCGGTCTGAGTTGCGACTGAACCACGGATCCTGCGCGCGTCCTGCGCTTCCGGACGCGCGATCCGTGACCTCTGGCCCATGCCGGCTTTGCGCCGCCGCGGGTACCTTGCGGGTTGTTATCCGATCTGCAAGGAAGGCTGCATTGCGAATCCTGATCGTTTTGCTCGCAGTACTGGTCACGCCGCTCGGCCCGGCCGCCGAATTGCGTCAGCCCCTGCCTGCAGGCTACGCCATCGTTGGTGTGCGGGTCGTGGTCGCGCCCGGTGATGTGATCGAGTCGGCCACGGTGGTCATTCGAGACGGCCTGATCGCCGCCATCGGCAGCGACATCGGCGTTCCAGCGGATGTCCGGGTGCTCGAGTTCGAGCGCGCGGAAGAGCAACCGCCGCTGACCCTGTACGCCGGTCTGATCGAGCCCTATCTGCCGCTGGAAGTCGAGCGCGCAGATGAGCCGCCGCCACCCGGCCGGCATGCCCTGATTCACCCGGACTTTTCGTTCGATGCGCGCCATTGGCCGACCGAGAAGGTCGAGGCGCATCGTCGCGCCGGCTTCACCACCGCACTGATCGCGCCCGAGACCGGCCTGCTTCGTGGCCGCTCGCTGCTGGCCAACCTGGGCGAAGGCGGCCTGGCGGCCAACCTGCTGCGCGAGGACGTGGCCCAGTACGCGCATTTCAACGAGCGCGCTCCGGGCGGGGTCTATCCGCAGTCGCTGATGGGGTCGGTCACGCTGTTCCGGCAGACCTTGATGGACGCCCGCTGGCAAGTTGCCGCGCGCGCAAGCTGGCAGCGCAATCCGGCCCAGGCGCGGCCGCAATGGATTGCCGGGATCGATGCGCTGGCACCGGTGCTGGACGGCACTCAAGCGCTGGTATTTGTTGCTGACGACACCCAGGACAGCCTGCGGATTCTCGATCACGTACCCGCCGACCTGCGCCTGGTGCTGCTCGGACACGGCGCTGAATATCAGCGCTTGGGCGATTTCGGGCGCAAGCCGCTGCACATCCTGCCGCTGGATTTTCCTTCCGCACCGGATGTCAAGGACGAGAATGATCGTGACGTATCGCTGGAAGACCTGCGCCACTGGAAGCGTGCGCCGGAAAACCCGGCTCGCCTGGTCGAGGCCGGTTTCCCGGTGCTGCTGACGGCCTGGAAGCAGTCCAGCCCGACCGAGTTGCTGGCCGCGGTTGGCAAGGCCATCGAGCAGGGTCTGGATGCCGATCGTGCGCTGGCCATGCTGACCACCGCCCCGGCCGAGTGGCTCGGCATCGCCGATCGCGCCGGCCGCATCCAGGCCGGCTTCATGGCCAACCTGGTGCTGGTCGAAGGCGAGTTGTTCGACAAGGAAGCCGCCATTCGCGAGGTCTGGGTTGACGGTCAGCGCTTCGAGTTGGCAAAGATCGAGCCGCCGGAAGTCGACCCGGCCGGGACCTGGGCGCTGACCTTGAGCTTCAGCGGCATGGGCGAGATCGAAGGCGAACTGATACTGTCCGGCCCGCCTTCGCGGATGGAAGGCACGATGACGGTCATGGGCAATGAAACCGCGGTGTCCGAGGCGCGGGTTTCGGGTAAGCAGTTGCAACTGCGCATGCAGGGTGGTCAGGGCAGTTCGTCGATCAACATGGAGATCGAAGGCGACCGTGCACGCGGCACCGGCACGAGCCCGTTCGGCGAATTCTCGGTGCGCGCTCGACGGACCTCCGGCCCCGGCGACGAAGAGGTGAGCTCATGAAGCAGCCAATGAAACAAATGATGATCGGGCTTGCAAGCCTGCTGCTGAGCGTTGCAGCCGGTGCCGAATACCGGCCCGATGTCGAGGCCTGGAACATTGCCACTGCCCCGCCGCAGCAGACCGTGCTGGTGCGCGGTGCGACCCTCTGGACGGGTTCTGACGACGGTGTGCTCGAGCAGGCCGACCTGGTGGTGCAGGGCGGACGGATCGTCGCGGTCGGCCCGGGCCTCGATATCCCGCGCGGCGCACTGGAAATCGATGGCGCCGGAATGCATGTCACGCCCGGCATCATCGATGCCCATTCGCATGCCGCGATCATCGGCGGCGTCAACGAGGCGACTGAAATCTCGACCGCGCATGTGCGCATCGAGGATGTGATCGATGCCGAGTCGATCAACATCTACCGGCAATTGGCCGGCGGGGTGACCGCGGTCAACCTGCTGCATGGCTCGGCCAATGCGATCGGCGGCCAGATGTCGGTGATCAAGATGCGCTGGGGGGCTGCGCCGCGTGAGCTGATCTTCAAGGCGGCCGCGCCGGGGATCAAGTTCGCGCTGGGCGAGAACCCCAAGCAAAGCAACTGGGACAATGAAACCCCACGCTATCCGCAGACCCGCCCGGGCGTGGCCCAGATCATCGGCGAGAAATTTCAGCAGGCCGCCGACTACCGGCAGAAGATGGCTCAACGGCCGACCGGTCGGCGCGCGCGCGATGTCGCAGCACCGCGTCCGGACCTGGAGATGGAGGCGATCGGCGAAATTCTGTCCGGGGTGCGCAAGATCCATTCGCACGCCTATCGGGCCGATGAAATGCGTGCGTTGATCAGCATTGCCGAATCCTTCGGCGTCACCATCGGCACCTTCCAGCACGTGCTGGAAGGCTACAAGCTGGCGCGACGCATGGCCGAACACGGCGCCGGTGCCTCAGGCTTCATCGACTGGTGGAATTTCAAGCACGAGGCCAGCGATGCGATCCCCTACAACCCGGCGCTATTGGCCATGGCCGGGGTCCTGACCGGGCTGCACTCGGACAACCCCGAACTGGCCCGACGGATGAACCTGGAAGCAGCCAAGGCGGTGCGCTACGGCAATGTCGATCCGCACGAGGCAATCAAGATGATTACCGCCAACCCGGCCCGTCAGCTGGGTGTGGGCAACCGCACCGGCCGGCTGGAAGCGGGCCTGGATGCCGATTTCGTGATCTGGAACGGCCACCCCTTGAGCGTCTACTCCAGGGTCGAGCAGACCTGGGTCGACGGCCGACGCTATTTCGATCGTGCGGCCGACCTGGCCGCGCGTGCGGCGCTGGAACAGGAGCGTCAGACGCTGATGGCCGAAGTGCTGGCGTCCGATGAAGACGACAAGGAAGACGGTGACGGCGACACCGAAGACCGCGACGATGGCGGGTTGCTGGGCTACCGCGCCTCGGAACTGGCCCACGACGAGTTCTGCCACGCGCAGGATTTTGGCCATGTCCAGGGCATCGAATTCGGGAACGGGAAGTGATGAGAAACCAGATGAAAAATTTCGCACTCATTCCGGCCCTGCTGCTGGCCTCGGCCGGGCTGGCCGCGCAGGTCACGGCGCTGACCGGTGCCACCGTGCACCCGGTCAGTGGCGCGGCGATTGAAAACGGTACCGTGCTGATCGAGAACGGGCGCATCCGTTCCGTCGGGTCGGGGCTGGAAATTCCGGCCGGGGCCGAGCGGATCGATATTTCCGGCAAGCATGTCTACCCCGGCTTCGTCCATCCGCTCTCGGCGCTGGGCCTGACCGAGATCGAAAGTGTCGCCGGCACGGTAGACACCCGTGAGATGGGCCAGATCAATGCCGCGCTCCGGGTCGAGGTCGCGTTCAACCATGACTCGGCGCTGCTGCCGGTCAATGTCGCCGGCGGCATTCTCACTACCCACAGCGTGCCCGGTGGCGGGATGGTGCGCGGGTCGTCCGCGGTCATGGCGATGGCCGGCTGGTCCTGGGAAGACATGGTGATCAAGGCGCCGGCCGGCATGCACATCAACTTTCCAGCCGGGGCGGCCAGCGACAGCGACAACGAAGATCTGGGCAAGATCGATGACTTGCTGGAAGCCGCCCGGCACTGGCATCGGGCCGAGCGCGCCAGCCGTGACGGCAACGCCGCGCGGCCGGCGCGCAACGATCAGCTTCAGGCGCTGGGTCCGCTGCTGTCAGGCGACGTGCCGCTGTTCCTGTATGCCGGCAAGGAAAAGGAAATCATTGCTGCGCTGGACTGGGCCAAGGATCAGCAATTTGAACAATTGATCCTGGTGACCGGCGCCGATGCCCAGTATGTCACCGAACGGCTGGCCACCGACAAGGTTGCGGTCATTCTCAACGGCGTCTACAGCATGCCGACCCGGCGCTGGGAGCCTTACGACATGGTCTATGCCGCGGCCGGCAGGCTGTTCGAGGCCGGGGTGAAGTTCGCGATCGGTGATGGTGGCGGCGGCTTTGCTGCGACCAACGCCCGCAACCTGCCGTTCCACGCCGGCTCCTCGGCCGCGTTCGGCTTGCCCAAGGATGCCGCACTGAAATCGGTCACGCTGTGGCCGGCCGAAATTCTGGGGGTCGGCGACCAGCTCGGCTCGCTGGAGGCCGGCAAGCGCGCCACGCTGATGGTCACCAACGGTGATCCGCTGGAAGTCATGACCGGCATCGAGCGAGTCTGGATCGACGGCGAAGAATACGACCTCGGTCGCAACAAACAGCGCCAGTTGTTCGAGCGCTACCGCGATCGGATCCAGTTTCAGCAGCAAGACCCCGCACCCTGAATCTCGTGCGGCGGCGGTGACTTCGTTACCAACGTGTTTGTGCTCGGTCAGCGGTTTGACTTTGCCAGCTTCGATCCTCTCGACGGCAATGAAATGGGCTTCGCCACGCGCGGCGCCTTCGACGAGACCGGCGAGGCCGTTACGCTTCAGACCATTGCCAACTCGCGTGCCACGCTGGGCATGTTCGGCTCGGGCTACACCGAGATGCTGGCGCGCCAGATCACGGCCGACCTGCAGACGATTCGTGACGGTATCGAGCCGGGTGGCTCGGCCGCGCTGGTCAGCAAAGGCCTGTCTTTCGGCACGCTGGCGCGAGCCGCGGACGGGAGTTGGGACAGCGCCGGTATTGAAGGCCTGGTCCCGCCGAGTGTTGCTTCTGCCGGCCCCGATGCGCCGCCGAACCTGATCATCCGCCCGTTCCACCAGGCGGCTGCGGTGATTTCACTGCGACAGTTCACCAACAATGCGATGAACCATCACCACGGCATACAGGCGGCAGAGCGCTTCGGCGACGGCGATGCTGACGGTGACGGCTTCGACAACAACCTGTCGATCGCCGAGGTGACCGCGGTCTCCGCCTGGCAGGCTCAACTGGCCGTGCCCGGGCGCATGATCCCGCGTCATCCGGTCATCGAACAGGCCGTGCGCGACGGCGAGCAGCTGTTTCTCGACATCGGCTGTGCCGACTGCCACGTCCCGGCGCTTCCTTTGACCGATGGCGGATGGATTTACACCGAGCCCAATCCGTACAATCCGGACGGCAACCTGCAGCCGGGCGACTACCCGACCTTCAGCATGGACCTGAGTGACTCGCGCCTTGATCAGCCGCGTCTTCCGGTCGACGGCAATACCGTCTGGGTACCGTCCTTCACCGACTTCAAGGTGCACGACATCACTGCCGGGCCGGATGATCCGAACTGCGAAGCGTTGAACATGCATTTCGCGGGTGGCACACCGGAATTCCATAGTGGCAACTGTCGCTTTCTCACCAAGCGCCTGTGGGGTGCTGCCAACGAGCCGCCGTACTTCCATCACGGTCTGTTCACGACCATGCGTGAGGCGATCGAGGCACACCGTGGCGACGCGATGGATGCCTACAACGGTTGGGCTGCGCTGGATGACTACGGCAAGAACTCGATCATCGAGTTTCTCAAGACCCTGCGCCAGCTGCCGGAAGATACCACTTCGCTGGTGGTGGACGAGAACTTCCAGCCACGCAGCTGGAATTCGGCCTTCGACTGATCGCCGGACCGGAAATCCCGGCACCGGGTTGCCGGGATTTCCGCGGCTCGGCAGTCGGTTCCCGACTGCCGAAAATCACGGACACTTGTACCCGATGACGCATGCGTGAACTCCTCGTGCGCCAGGTCGATCGGAAAGTGGCGCTATGATTCTGTCGAGGATCTGCGTGCGCTTGCCGTGCAATCATGACTGATCGATCGTTGGACTCCATCGAGGCGTCACCGGACTGGCTGGCTCAGCTGCAGACCGCGGTGATGGTGCTCGACCCCCGTGGGCGGCCGATGTTTCTCAATCCTGCCGCCGAAGACCTGCTGGGTCTGGCAAACGCAAGCAGCAGTGCTGCCCGGTCGGTTCTGGCCGCGCTGCGCGAGGCTGGCCTGGCTGAACTGATCGAGCGCGCCGTGGCTGAGCAGCGCGTGATCTCGGCCCAGGATATGCGCTGGAGTCACGGCGGCAGGCTGGCCTGGCTGGATGTGCAGCTCATGGTTCTGCCCGATGGCAGTCGCCTGCTGGAGCTGCACGATGCCGAGCCGCGTCGTCGCGCCCAGGACGATCGCTCGCGCCACGACCGACAGGCGCTGTCCCGACGCGTGGTGCGACAGCTTGCGCACGAGATTCGCAATCCGCTGGCGGGCCTCCGGGGCGCGGCCCAGCTGCTGGGCCGCGACGAACCGGATCCGTCCCGACGCGAACTCACCGACATCATTTGTCTCGAAGCTGACCGCTTGCAGGCCCTGGTCGAGGGATTGCTGGCGCCGACCGGTCCGGCCCGGATGATCCGGGCCAATGTCCATGCAAGCGTTGATCGCCTGTATACGCTGTTGCGCAGCGAGGCCCCCACCGGCGTGGCCGTGGAGCGAGACTATGATCCGAGCCTGCCGGAGCTGGAACTGGACTCCGACCAACTGCTGCAGGCGCTGCTGAATCTCGGTCGCAATGCCTTGCAGTCCGGGGCAGACCGCGTCATCCTGCGGACCCGGGTGGCCCGGGGAGTGACCTGGGGCGGCGTGCTGCATCGGCTCGCAGCCGCAATCGAGCTTGTCGACAATGGCTGCGGTGTGCCGGCTGACCTGGTCGAGTCCCTGTTTTTTCCACTGGTGACCACCCGGTCCGATGGCAGTGGGCTGGGATTGGCGATCGCGCAGGAAATCAGCGATCGCCACGGCGGCCGAATCGAATTCGAGACGCAGCCGGGCAATACGGTGTTTCGCCTGCTGTTGCCGCTGCCATAATCGACGGACCATGCGCGCCTGTGAGCCGGTCATCTGGATTGTCGACGACGACGCCTCCGTGCGTCGGGTTGTGGCGCGCGCTCTGAAAGACGATGGGCTTGCGACACGCGAGTTCGAATCCCCGGTCGAGCTGAGGCGCGCGCTTGCCAGGGGTGAGCCGCCGGCCGTTCTGGTCAGTGATCTGCGAATGCCGGGCGAAACCGGGCTCGAGTTACTGGCTTCGCTGCGCGCCTCGCAGCCGGATCTGCCGGTGATCATCATGACCGCCTATGCCGACCTCGACAACGCGGTCGCCGCGCTGGCAGGCGGGGCCTTCGAGTTGTTGCCCAAGCCTTTCGACATCGATGAGGCTGTCGGTCTGATCCGACGGGCGCTGGCCGAACGTGATCGAAATCCGGATGCCGCGGCGCGAGATTCGACGGCTGCGAAATCGTCCTCGTTGATCGGTGATGCGCCGGCGATGAAGGAGTTGTTCCGGCTGATCGCGCGTCTTTCCGGCAGCGAGCTTTCGGTGCTGCTGACCGGCGAATCCGGAACCGGAAAGGAGCGCATTGCGCGGGCCCTGCATGACAGTTCGCCGCGCGCGACCGGACCGTTCATTGCGCTCAACGTCGCGGCACTGCCGGCCGAGTTGCTGGAATCGGAACTGTTCGGGCACGAGAAAGGCGCCTTCAGCGGCGCCTCGGAAGCACGTGCAGGGTACTTCGAGCAAGCCGCCGGAGGTACCCTGTTTCTGGACGAGATCGGCGAGATGCCGGCGGCCCTTCAGACCCGCCTGCTGCGGGTGCTGGCCGAGGGCGAGTTCCACCGTCTGGGTGGGCGGCGGGGCTGCAAGGCCGATGCGCGAATCATTGCCGCGACCAACTGCGACCTGGCCCGGGCAGTGGCCGAGGGTCGCTTTCGCGAAGACCTGTTTCATCGTCTCGATGGTGTCGAGTTGAAGCTGCCGCCATTGCGCCAGCGCCGCGAGGATGTTCCGGCCTTGCTGCAGCATTACCTGACCGTCGCAGCCCAGGAGTCGGGCTTGCCGCCGAAACAGCTGGCGGCCGATGCGCTCGAGACGCTGTGCGCCCACGCCTGGCCTGGCAACGTCCGTGAGCTGGTCAACCTGTGCCGCCGGCTGACGGTGCTGGTGCCGGGACCGGAGATCCAGCGCGGCGACCTGCCTGCGGCCATGACCGGTCGAGCCGAGGCGATCGGCGACGACTGGGACGCCGCGCTGCGCCGCTGGGCAAGGCGCCGCCTGGCCGAGGGCGGAAGCGATCTGATGGCCGAGGCGGTGGCGCGCCTGGAACGGATCCTGATCGACGAGGCACTGGCCGTCAGTGGCGATCGCCGCGCCGAGGCCGCCGCCCGGCTCGGCAT
>Ga0100402_1006950_pt1 | contig 11082 bp, 14 predicted proteins | sample CryGeyme20150102_FD_80419 | JGI IMG/M metagenome (GOLD analysis project Ga0100402, IMG submission 80419) | Groundwater microbial communities from Crystal Geyser aquifers in Utah, USA - Crystal Geyser metaG 2015-0102 | ecosystem: Environmental > Aquatic > Deep subsurface > Groundwater | place...
ACCCATCATCAAGAAAGCAACGACATCGGGAGCAAGGGAGCAATTGAGTTGGGAAAGGCCAAGTGGAAAAACCTGGATACCCTCCATCTATGTGGGTGTAATATGATTCAGTCAGCAATCGAATCGGCAATCCTGGCTGTAAAGGGTTATCCAGCAATAACTGGAGCCAACTTAGCCACATCAATCTCGGTTCATGTTGTTTGATGCAGGGGCTAACCTTTTCGATGAGAAAGGATGTTTCTATTTGAGCAAAGCTAGCTGGAGGAATTTATAAATATTGGCATTTTGTACAAATATTCTGACTTAGATCAATGCTCCTTCGGAAACCAGGGCTGTAAGCATCTCCCAAAAGGAATCTGGAACAATATAGTCCAACTTGACCTCAGTAATGATGGACTGAGTTAGTGGACAACAACCTGAACATAGAAGGAACCAAACATCTAATCAAAGCTAAATGGAAACTCAAAGCTCTATAGCTAAGTATACATCCTCATCAGCATAGGGTCCAACCTCTTATAATCTGAAGACTCCAAACTTCTTCATCAATGCTTTAAAAAGGGTCAAAATATAGATATTTATACATGATTGGCTCTCATGAGTGTATAAATCACCATATTACCTTGAACACCTCATATTCAGTTACCTTGAAACTGTTCCCGTCCACAGCTCCACATAGAAGCCTAGTGTTTTCCTGACTCTTGTTCATCAGCTAGCTGCACCCATAACTTGAAGGAAATTCCATAAAACTATTCTCGTTCTCATGACATCTATCCCCGATGTGCAGATCGGCTCCCCCTCCAAATCGAGGGCCAAAGCCAGTATAACAGTATATTGCATAGTCAGGTTTGGTGAGTCTCATCTTCAAGAAAAGGTCAAGAGAAAGCAAGAAACTTGCTTGGTTGGCATCAGAGGCGTGTTTCCCACTTGGAGCAGCATTCCAACTCAGAGGCGTATAGCCAGCAATTGTTTTCCCATGACTAGTTCGAACAACTGTGAACGTATGAGTTACTCCATCACAATGTTGATGAAATTTGTGTGCTTAAAAGTTGTGCTGGGATGCTCGAAATACCAGCTCTAATTTTTTTGGGCCGCTGAGAGACTGATGAATGAAATTTAGAATGGCCTTATTTTGAGTTTATATAACTTTGGAGCTGTCAATAAAGTTAGCGAGCTGTATTTACTTGAGGCTAGCTGCAGTACTGATGCTGCTGCTGGAGCCAATTTTCTTATTTATATGGTTTTCAGCATTTGTTTCATGGTATTTTCTGATTGTTCTCCTTCTGAGATCTCTAAAGGAGTTGACTAACTTTGTTAGTTCGCACTCATAGATGCCAAGAAGCAGCTCCTCCTCTTCTGGAGCTATACTCTCATTCTAATAAACCCTATTGGCAAATATTTCAGCTTGATCGCCTTGTATATCTAACTGCCCTCCTTCAAAGTAGATTCCCTTGATTACTTTAGCTGTCTTCCCCTTATACTTGTCAGAAACGAAATCCCTTAGATCATAACCCTTGATATCGAGCATTTTGTCTAACTCTCCATGAAGAATGTCATCCATTCTGGTCGTAAAGTCTTTCAGAGCTCGAGCCTTAGATTACAAGTGCTCTGTCATCTGTTTAATCTGTATGTTTGAGCAATTTGTATGTGTACCGTAGCAACAAGGACAAAAGTATTCCATACAGTACAAAGCTTCATTCTTGCAGGCTGGGTTTGTGCACAGATTGGTGACTGGGAAAGTCGAGGGACAGGTTTGCTGGTTGATGAACTTTTCGTACTTTTCATCAGTGATGTCAGTCAGCTAGGGGGCTGTTTCACTTTAGTTCATGCCAGTATTTTTGGGAAATAATTATATTCTATCAAGCCTACCCCTCAATGAATAAAAGAGTCCGAGTTATGACTCTTTCTTGTGAGTTGATTTATTTGAGTGAAGGCAATTTGAACCGCCAATGGGCAAAATTCGTAATTGCATAGCAATTCAGTCAATATGATTCATATAAAAGCGCATTTATAATACCATTTAATCAATCCCCGGCAAGAGTCAACCATGTTATAGTCTTCGTTTTCCTCCAGTAAAACTCAGTAGGAGTTCTTTAAGGTTTTGTAAAATGCCAACTAATCCCTCATTGCTGCTCTTACCAAATGTTCAGTCAGCGACAAAGACAAAAAAAAAGCAGACGTGAAGGATATCGTCAATTAGTACAAAACATACGACAAAGATTTCTCCATCTTTGCAAAGATTCCTGATTTTATTTTGGAAGAGTCGATGGAGAGCAAGATCCTGAACATGAAGCTGAGCACATTCACCCACAAAAGAAAGGAAGATGTGTTCAAAAAGCACAAACTATAGCAGGAAAAGAGACTGAGTGACAAGAAAAAGGCAGCTGAAAGGACCCTGCTAACCCAGCACTGTCTCCTTCCTCAGTCCAAACAAACTGGAAAAATGTAAATTGTCTTGCGGAATGAAACACTTGGAAAGACATAAAAGTTTCCCTTAAACCATGAAGACCTATAAAAGTTAAAGCCAGATACAGATCTCAACGACACCATCATCAGCCACTACCTCAAGATATTTGCCTTTGTGTTCCTCAATCATGACATGGAGCAGTCGAGCCACGTCTACTCTTCCTTCTTTATGCAAAAACTCATTGGTACATATCTCGTTGATGATCCTATAAAGGGCCCTCCTTCAGTTGCTGAGGTCAACAAAAAAGTTAGAGACAATTATAGCAGCGTCAAGAGGTGGACCAAGAACATCGATATATTTCAAAAGGAAGTACTCGTTTTCCCCATCAACGCATTCAGCCATTGGTTCTGCCTAATAATTCTTAAACCGAAGAACCTCCTCAGTAATGGAGCCTAAAAGGCCGAAATCATCTACTGCGACAGTATGCTCGAAAAAAGATAGTTTATTGTTGAGGCGGTGAGATCCTATCTTCAGAATGAGCTTGAATAGAGAAAAGGTGTTCAGGTTAACCTCACATAAGCCAACCTCCCCTGCTATCAACTGCTTCTACCTCGACAAACAAACTGCCATGACTGTGGCCTATACATGCTTGCCTACATTGAGGAACTTCTCTCTAGGCCTCATGAACTGGATAACCTGATGTTGATCTAGAACAGACGGAAGCTCAGATTATTCCCTCGGACCCTCACCTATACATTCCGGGATAGACTGAGGAACCTATTCAACAGGCTCATCAACGCTAACAGTGACGAGGAAAAGAACCTGATTTTGGCCGAATACAAAGGTGAGAAAGAGAGCATTTTTGAGGCAGCAACCGAAAGTGAGTACGACAGCATAAACGACAAGGAGTTCAGGAAGTATTAGAAGATTCACGGGTCTCTCTTTCAGAACCTGAGTGAAGCTGAGAAATCATACAGTTGCTTAGTAAAGTTCTACGTGGATCCATAAATAAACTTCTACGAGAAAGACAAATGATTGTATCCGCAATATATTGATTCAATATTGATTAGGATGCTCACTATGCTATCATTTTGTCTCCTTCCGGCTCAACATTTGCTTCTTCAGCTTAACCCTTGGGTTCTTCTTGCTCTTGGGATTGCTCCTTTTCTTTGTCCTTCTTCAAAAATTTAGTCATCTTTTATTTCTCTTTGACCTGCATTTTTTTCATTCGTTTTCTAACATCATCCCACTCTGAACCGACCCTTGTGTCTATGAAGGCTATCAGGTCTTTCTTTGTTATTCGGTACCCTTTTTATCTTTTGAGGAATTGCAGTAAGTCCACAATGTAATATGTGCCTGCTTCCTCCAGGATAAGCCTTTCTAGCTATTTTTCCTTTTAGTTGACTTTTTCTCTGGAAATGTTCTTAATCTATTCGTCTCGTTTGAGTTTGATTTCCTCAAGCTCTTGAGCAAATCCCTCCTTCTGCTAATTCATGAAGTCAATTAGCTCAGGTTTTATCAGCCTCTGGTGTCCCTTCTTGGTTGTTGTCTCCCGAATCATTCCGAACAAATACGATTTTGGCACCTTGTCACAAATGGCGACTAAATCCTTCACCAGGGCCTCCTTTGTTCCGTGATAGCCATGAATCTCTTTGTAAAGCTAGCACTTCATCGCAAGAGTCATTTAATTAGTTTACTCTGGTTCACTCAAAGCAAGAGGGAAAGTCTCCTCGAAAAGGCAAAACATTTAGTAGTTGTCTCCCCTTGAGTCATCCTTTGAATGGAAATGCCACTATCCACCTTGACCTATGTTGACAACGACATCATCCTTTGACTCTTAAGATAGCTCTCCGTCTTCAAAGTAACTATCAGGGACAATGGCACTGTTTTCCTCCTCTGCCTCCTCCTCCTCAGCCGACATCACGTCAACATCCTCGTTGCATACATCCCCACAAAGATCTTCATACTCAACACTGCTATCATCATACTTCCCCATCTATGTCTCTTAGTGAGGTGAGGTGTAGTCTCTGAATCTTTCCTCGGTCACCAAAAAGTTAGTGAACTCAAGTCTGCTTTTGTGAGTAAAAATGTTGACATAGTAAGGCTCAAATTTAGAGTTTTAATCTCTCATTTTATTCATGAAGAATTCTTCTCTGCAGCCATTGATCGGGAATGATTGGTCTCTGATAAGGTTGAGGATTTCTTCATCGACTGGATTATCATGCTTTTCATCTGAGTGCATAGATTTTTCTTCCTCCATCTTATCAGTCCTAGAATGAGAATCTTCGTGACTTTATCCTTTTGGCTTGAAAAAAACCAACAGTGACTGGCCTACATTGCTTTTCTTTTTCTTCTATCTTTCCTTTTCCTACTCTTTCTTTCGCCTTTCTGCCTCCTTTTCCAGCCTTTCCTTTTACTTTGCCTCTTTTTCAAGCTGCTTCTCTCGCTACTTGGCTTATTTCTATTCTTGTTTCGCCTTCAGCTGCTGCTCTTTCTCCAGCTGCTTTTGTCTCTATTTTTCAGCTTTTTCCTCCTTCTCCTTGTCTTTCTCTAGCTGCTTTTGCCTCTCCTTTTCCTCCTTCTGTTTTTTCTTTTCATCTTTTTCCTGCTCTTTAAGCAGTCGATCTCTCTATATTTATTACTTGGTCCTTCTGACTCTTGTCTGCTTGTTTTCATCCTTTTAATCTTCTACATTCTCTCCACCTTTGTTTTTGTGAGTAGAAGCAGTGTCATCCTTTTTGTTGGACTCCTTCTTTTCTTTGAGGGGAGTCATTTCCTTTTCAACTATTTTGTCTGTCTCGTCAATCATTTTCTCAGAAGAGTTGCTAGGATTAACTATTTTTAGGTTGTTGAAGGTGAGTTCCTACTGAATGAAGTCAACATAATTTTTGTAAGCAGGAGAAGTAAAGCTCATATCCTCATTTGATTCAAAACTGCTTTTGAACTTCCGCCAGCTCTTGATGTAGTTTCGAACTCCTAAGCACATTTTCCTGTGAGCCCTGATCTCCTTAAGGTCATACATTCCATTCATCGCGTCCAAAGTCTTTTTGTCAACTTCGCAGACTGACATTCCTTTTCGCATATCGACGCCATATTTGATGACTTTGGTTCGCTCCTTGACCATATCTTAGATCTTCAAGTTCTCTATTCCAGATCCAAATTGCTCAGTCAATATTAGCATCGGGTCAACAAGACCAGAACTTCCCTCAAGAACCCCGAAGATAACGGGTATGAAATCTTCAATAGCAGGGTTATCTCCTTCCTTGAAGTTTCTGATCACCTCAATCAGTTTGCTTTTAAGGGAGTCAAAAAAGATCTGATTGATTGGCTGATACTGCCTTGTCAGTAAGAGCTTTGGCTCTCCATTTTCCTTGACTGCTTCATACTTGACCTTCACAAGGGTAGTGGTGCCGATGTCTGAGCCATTAGCTGGAAGAGGCTTATTCTCAACTTATGCTTCAGGTTAGGCGGTAAAACTCATATCGAATATATCATATCAAGGGGCGGGGATTATAAGTAAGCGCACAAATCAACTACTTCTTTCTCTTTTTAACAATTCACAAAATGAGGTGGGGTTTTCCTCATTTTTGAAAATATGCCGAGGAGTTGTACTCCTTCTCTTCAAAGGTGACGAAGAGGGTCTGAGACTATTAATGTTGGTCTGGGTCGCAGATAGAACTGAATTTTCTAATGAAGTTTATTTGCTGTTAAGCCTACTTAGGTAATGGTATTTTTCAGGCAGAATGTTCATTATGCCTGAGCTGGGATCATTTATCGAACCTCTGTAAGTCCTCATTTACTGAATATTGCTGAGGTGCTCATTAACCTTCACTGGTTGCTACTGTTTTTGGAGTATCAATTTGTCAATGAGGACCCTTTCATACCTGTTGATCATCTGCTCCATTTTAAAGTTATCTTCTCTAAGCTTAGCCATCTCCTTTTATCGTTCCTATTTATCTTAGTCCTTTCTTCTAAGTTCCTTTTTCAGTGTATCTATCGTTTGTTCCAGATTTTTCATTTCCGTCTGATACCTTTTCTCATATTCTTTCATTTTCAATTCGATTTCAACTATGTCTGCATGGTTTATCAGCTTGGTCTTCAGCTGTTTCATGGCTTTTTCAGTCTCACGAAATTTTATTATGATCCTTCTCATCTCGGTACTGAACCTTGCCTCCAGATCTTTCTCAAGTTCGTAATACAGAGATTCCATGAATTACTGCAGTATATTCTTGATATTTGTTAGCTTTTCCTCATCTATCACACTCTTTATTTCGCGACTGTCCTCTCGAAAAAGTCGTACTGCAGTCTGTCTGGAGCTATTTGTTGAAGTTTGTGGTCGGCTCAGCCTTTTTCCTTCTTCTCCGATCACAAACTGCTTAATTGCCAAGGCAAGAGGAATTTGCAATGGTGAGCGATCAAGTCTTTTATCAATGGATGTAACTGTTTGCTCCTGGCACACGAAAGGGGTGACTGTTTTTTATGGTCCCAATCGATGAATGGGAGTTAAATGTTTGCAAGAGGTTTATGTGGACTTTCCTTTATTTGAACTTGAATTCAATTTGATCATTAACGAATATAAAATGAATTAAATAAAGCATAAAGGCTCTTGATTTTGAAGGATGGTCTAAATATTTTAGTTGCCATTGATGACAGTAGTATATCTAGAATAGCCCTTATTATTTTATTATGAGCTTTGGGAAGCACGAGTATCAACACCGTTTCTTTAGATCAACTCCCCACAAAAAAGTGGCACTCTACACACCTCAATCCAACCAGGTTCTTCCTCCTTTGTCTCACGAAATGATCTCCCTACCTCAAGCTCACATATTAAACGACACTCAGCATCTTCCCCCAATAAATAACACCACCTATATAAACCCCTATCTTTAATCAGGCAGAATGAGAATGGCAGCTGATAATTCGGATGTCGGAGTCTACCAAAGCAATGCAGCTATGCTCGAGTATTTCAAAAGATAAGCTGAGTAAAAAAGGAAAAGAGTTCGACTTCGTAGACTACAAAATTAGTATTTTGGAACCATTAAAACTTAGGGAAGCGAGCCTTTTGCTAATTAATCGCTTCAACCAGTCAGCTTAGTATTCAATCCTGAGGCTGCTCAACTCCGTTCAGAACTGATCCATCAGGCTCAGCTCAATAATGTTAAAGAATAGGCAAGAGAGCTGACACTGAGTCGTCATTAAAGATAAAAAATTGACTCTAATGTTCAGTTACGTAACTACAAGAGCAAGTACCATAAACTCAAGAAAAAGCTCAACGATCAACTTCTTGAAAAAATAAGGCAATAAAAGCTACAGACTATCGTTAGGGAAGAGTTACTGGCCGAGAGAGAGAAGGACCAGTTGAGTGAAATCAAAAGAATGATGAGCAACATATCAGACAACCTCAGAAAAAACTCCCATATTCTTGAATAGAGCATCAGAGTAAGAGAAGACTTCAGTTTTCAAATAAGTCAATCTGCAGTCAAAAATGAAACATCAGGACAGGAAAGAAGGTTGAGCACATCTGAAGTCTTGTAAGGCACTCTTGACTCAGACGATTGCTAATCCCCTTATTCAACACCTTCAGTGATCTACGCCAAGAAAAGTTTGGATGCTCAGTACAAAAAAATGGAGAAGCTGAGAAATGACATAAACCTCTTGAACTTCAGATTGAGGCACGCAAAAAACTGACTCATTTTTCTATCATATGCATTTACCTGATGCTATCATTCCATTTTCTTGTGAATGTAGACTGCAATTGGGTTGTTCTCTTCTTCCGATTTTGTTGAGTCTTCAGCTTGATATTTGACCAAAAATTGATGAAGAGAATTTTCTTCAGGGATTGGATGACTCATGAAGGTTCTGGTGTCTTTAGGAAGGCGTTTCCACATACCGTTGATGAGCTTCGGACTGTACCCTTCTCTGACCTTTCTTTTCCTGAACTCAGTCTTTGGGCTCCTGACTTTTGGCAGAATTGAACTTAATTTGGATATCTTTTTGGTTTTCTGCGCCTTGCTCCTGAGTTGCTATCTTTTCCAGAGGAGCTTGATGATTTGTGATATTTTGGCTGAGTGCCATCTCTTGTGTTCAATGGAAAGCTTTCGGTAGTAGAACTTATAAAAATTGATGTAGTTCCTGTGATTGCCACATCTGGATTTAGTGTTGAAAAGCTCCCTTTCCATGGCCTTTGGGGAGGAAGGCTCAGAATGGGAATTTCCTGAGGGCCTATCCGAATACCTGTTGAATTCAGACTCCTCTTCAATGAACCTGCTGACCCTTTGCAGTTTCTTAATGCTTGAGCTTCTGGGTTTAGAGTCAGTGGTATTCATCAAATGCATCTTAGTGTCCTTGGCGGGAGTTTTCTGAGCGAGTGAGCTGGGGTTCGAGTTGGATTTTTCCTCCTCAGCAGTGATAAAGTTACGCTAGATGTAGTGGGCTCCGAGGGTTTGTTTTTCTTCTGAGTTCATGGACTCCCATTATCTGATGATCTTGACGACGATGTCTGACTCATAGAGTTTGGGAAACTGACTGCGGTACTTTTTGTATCGCTGCCGAGAGAACTAGCGATAGACTCTGTCCAGACTTTATGTGTTGGATTGCCGCCTCATCGAGTTTGAATTTGGGGGGAAACTATAGAATATCAATCCGCATTATATTCCATATTTAATATATTGCCACACCAAATCAAATAACACCCTCTAATAATATAGCTCATCTCCTCAGCATAAAAATTCAAAATCAGAAGCATCCTCTTGTCGATCAAGATACTCACAATATTCATCCTCAAGTAAGATTTCTTCTCTAAGACCCTTTCTTGAAAGTAGGCAAAATTTGTGTCCCTTGCATCATGAGTTGCATGATTACCGTAAAAATAGAAAGTAGCACTATATGTTTGAAGAGTGAACGAAATTATAATTATTCTTATTACAATGGAAAGCGATAACTCGCCGCTGGCTCATGCTATCGAGAACCTCCCATGCCGACTGACTCTCAGCTGGAAGTACAAACTCCTCAAAAAGCATGAAAGCTAGGAGGAGTTCAAAAAAGCTTTGTCAGAGTGTCTTTGCGGAGACAATGGGAACTACTGCCTGAAAGTCTGGGATGAGCTCAAGAAGGAACACCTCATCGACTCCTTGATTGCCAAATGATCCTTTATATTATTGACTTCAATAAACCTTCTCTGATACTTTGAAACCCCCCATTGAAAATCTGACCTTCTTCTATAAATAAATATTGAAAGGTTGATCAAAAAATGGAATCCACAAAAGACTGGATCATGAGCAAACGAGCATGGTGGCTCCTTCCAGAAGCCAAATTTCACCTTTTCCAATTAAAGTATAAATTCCCCATAGAAAAATAATCATAATTCAGTCATTTTCCAGATTGATGCCTGATCATTGCTTCGATACCAAATACTTATATATACTCATGCACTATTCGTAGTCGTTGGTGACCAGCTCACAATCCTTGATAGATTGACTCTTATCGTTCCTGCACTCGACCACCTCCCTGTAGACGTTCCGGCAACCTTCCCTCAGTATTTTCTTCTTGATGTTGTAGTCGTCCTCCTTGCCTGCTCTGTACCATGGCTCCTTCTCGATTATGCTCATTTTCTGAAGTTATATAACTAATGGTGAACATAGAAGACCCAAACAAAAATAGACTCTAATAGATCCTGAAAGAAACCCTCGAGTAGTGTGTAGGCCTTGCCAGGAAAAAGATCAGATCTAAAAGAGGTATATCTGACCTTCAAAATATTCTCACGGACTACCATTAAAACACAGAGCTGGCCTCCATTATCCTCTAAGTCCTCAGGCTCATTATATCCTACTAATCTTCGAAACGTGAGGAAGAAGAAGTCAAGTAAACAGTCAGCCTCGAAGACTATGCAGCTCTCGAAGCAGTTCTGCAGAAATGCTAAGCCTCTAATCGCTAGCAGATACGGGTACTTTAGAATAAATTTAGAATCAACAGCAGCTTAAGGTATACTGTTAAGAGCTGTAAAGCAAAAAAGAGGAACTTGAGTGTAATAACAAGGAGCTCCTTAACAGTACGAAGCAGATCATCACCAAACTCAAAAGAGAGCATCAAAGATTGATTGAATAGAATGCAACTCTTAGAAATAGAGCCAAGGACAGTGACTCTCGGGTCGAAAATGACAGGCAGGCAGAACAAGCCATCATGAGCAGTCTCAAGAAGGCCAGGAAAATTGTTTAAAGTCATAACAGTATTTCTCATCAATAAGCAAGCAGGATAGGAAACAGAACAGACAGAAGTGATTCAAATGTCAAACTTCGCAAAGGTTCACTTAGTGCCATTAAAGTAATCAAGTGATACTCAATTTTGAAATTATTAAAGCCCTTTACAGCAGGATTGATTCGAGTACTGTAGTTTCATAGTTTTTTCTATTTATGTGTTATCAATAGGTGTAGGTGGCTCTTTCTGGCTCAGAAGGAGAGTCGAAGACTGTCGGGTAGGATCTGATCTCGACAGAGCTGGTGTCCTCCTGCCAGAAGTCATTGGACCTCTTAGCATAGGCGAGCTCGATCAGGTACTTGAGAATGTTGTCGGCACAGGAGTAGCTGGCCTCATACCACTCCCGGAAGCAAGGGTATTCGTGCGAGGGATCCTGACTCTTGAGGCCTCGGTCGGGGTTGTAGTCGTACTCGGAGGTGCGGTCC
>Ga0100402_1006960_pt1 | contig 11066 bp, 9 predicted proteins | sample CryGeyme20150102_FD_80419 | JGI IMG/M metagenome (GOLD analysis project Ga0100402, IMG submission 80419) | Groundwater microbial communities from Crystal Geyser aquifers in Utah, USA - Crystal Geyser metaG 2015-0102 | ecosystem: Environmental > Aquatic > Deep subsurface > Groundwater | place...
AAGCAAAATATGCTCTATCGGCTCAGCGCGCTTCTTAGCTGCCTCAATATTTATTTCTAAATTTTGTTTAATTTTTTCTTGACCGATATATTCGATTAAAGTTTTTGGACGCAAAGACAAATCAAGAGCATCATCTCCCTTCTTTCCCGTCGGACTAATTAAGCGCTCTTCAGTTAACATATGATTATAGTCTAGCTAAACCTGTCTAAATTCGCAAATTGTGCGAAAATCACAAAATTCACACATAGGCGATGGTTTGGGAGTAAAGTCCCGATTTTTAATAGCGGCAATTTCTTCCATAATTCCTGTCTTTACTTTTTCAATTTCTTTTAGGCTCGCGTCAAAAGAAGTCTTTAATCCATTTTCTAAATAATAATAACTAAGTAGGCTAACTTTTTCACCTAAAAATTCTTCTAAAAATATTTTATACAAAATTAATTGACGCTTATCTTTAAATTCCAATTTTTCCTTACTCTTACCTGTTTTATAATCAATTATTTCTAGAGTTCCATCCTGTAAACGATCAACTCTATCCATAGTTCCCTTAATAACATCTAGTCCAATTTTAAAAGAAAATCTTTTTTCCAAAAAAATAATTTCCTTAGCAGGATTTTGCTGATAATCTTTTAAGAATCCATTTAGAGCGATTTTACCTTTTTGTTTATATAATTCACGCTCTTCTTTATCTTTATATCCATCAGCTTGCCAGAATTCTTTATACAGAGCCTCCAGTCTAGTGCTATTAATCACTGATTCTTCTTTAATCTTCGGTTTATCATCCGTAAACAAGCTAGCTTGCATTTTTTTAGTCTCACTTAAAACCGGTAATAGAAAATTGTATAAGGTATTATGAAGTACACGACCAAAAATTAAGGAGGCTTTATCGGAGGCCGCTGGAATCTTTAAGATAAAAGCGAATTTATATTGCAAGGGACAAGTAGCAAAAGCGGCTAACTGTGAAAAAGAAAATTTCGCTGGTAACGGATACAAAGTTTTCGGAGTTTGAACCTTAAAAGAGTCAACTTCTTGATTATTTAATAAATGAATATCTTTTAAGAATTCATTACGCTTGCTTAGTTTAATATTTTCTTGATTATCATCGCTCATTCCCATTTCTAAAATAAAACGTGATGGTTTTTTTTCTCGAACCAGTCCATAATCCTTGGCGCTGGTTAAATAAAGCTCTTCTTTGGCCCTAGTGGCTGCCACATAGAATAAGCGTCGCTCTTCTTCTAAATGTGCTTCGGGTCCCGGAGTAATTTTTTCTTTAATTAACTCACCAGGAATAGAAATTTTTTCACTCCGAGAAATTGTTGGAAATTTTTTATCAACTAAATTAACAATAAAAACATATTTAAATTCTAAGCCCTTAGCTCCGTGAACAGTCATAATTTTTACTGTTTCATTATCAGCAAAATCCAACTTTAAAGAGCCCGTCTCTCCAGCTTCTAGCTCAAGATTAATTATTTCTAAAAAATCTTTTAGTTTCAAGTCCGCGTTAGCGTCTTCAAGGGCTTTCATTTTTTGATAAAGCTGATTCAAATAAGAAAACAACTCTAAATCTCTGTCTCTATCCATCTTTTCTAATAAGCCAGAATCGTAAGCAAAATACAAAAATATTTTTGTCGGTCTATTGTTAGCCAGTAGGAGTGAGTGGCTCGAAATAAGAGCTAACAGTTTTTTAATATTAACAACGCTTTCCGGGCTAACGCCAGAAATTAAATCAATATTTTTCAAAGCCTCATAAAGAGACCAGACTTTTCGTGCTGCGACTTTGTTTATGTTTACCAAATCTAAATGAGACACTTTAAAGGCTTCCATATTAAGCACCCGAAACAAGGCTGAAGATTCATGATAGTTATCCAAAAGTCTAAAATAAGATAGAATGTCCAGAATTAAAGGCTTATAATAAAGTCCGCGCCAAGACATAAATTGATTAGGAATTCCTAGTCGACCAAGCTCCTTAACATAAGCGTCGGCAGTATCATTAGCACGAACCAAAATTGCAAAATCTAACCAACTAATTTCTTCTCCACGAGCACTTTTTTCTTCATAAATATTTTTTATTTTCTCACCCACAAAAGAAATCTCATCATCCTGAGTATCAAAATTAAAAAAATTAACCGCTGGTTCTAAATTTTTTAATTTTTGAACAGCGCCCTTAGCCTGTAGTTTCTTATTAATTTTTAATTTAACTTCTAAGCGATTAGGATTATTGTTATTTATAAAACCATAAGCCTTATCTAAAATTTCCTGACGAGAACGATAGTTTTCTGTTAACACAATTTCCCTGGCTTGAGGATAGTCATTCTTAAACTGCATGATATTAGAAATAGAAGCTCCGCGAAATTTATAAATTGCCTGGTCATCATCACCAACCACTAAAAGATTATTATTGGGTGCAGCTAGAAGTCGCACCAGTTCGTATTGAGCAAAATTTGTATCCTGAAATTCATCAACCATAATATATTTAAACTTCTGACGGTAATATTTTAAAATATTACTTCTATCACTAAAGAGTTTGATGGTATAAGAAATTAAACCACCAAAATCTAAATAATTATTTTCTAATAATAACTGGTCATAGATTTCATAAGCGCTAGCTAACTCCCGCAAACGATTCTTTTCTGACTCTTCTTCAGATTTTAACTTGGATACATATTTTGAATAATCAGCAACACTAATATTTTCGTCTTTCAACCTAGAAAAGTGCTTTAACAACTCAGAAATAAACTTAGTAGGGTTACCGAGTGGCTTATAATAATCTAAATTAAAGCGCTGTAAATTTTTCTTAATAAGAACCCATTGGTCGGTTTGATTTAAAAGCTTAAAGCTTGGATTTAGTCCAATCTCTAACGCGTGATCGCGTAAAACACGTTCACAAAAACCATGAAAAGTATTAATCCATAAATCAACATAACCATAAGGCATAATCTTATCAGTTCTTTCTTCCATCTCTCCGGCAGCCTTCTCGGTAAACGTTAATAATAAGATTTCATCGGTAGAATTTTTTTTATCCAAGATTAAATGGGCCAAGCGACTTATTAGCACTGTGGTTTTTCCTGTACCTGCACCAGCAACTATTAAAAGCGGACCTTCTTCATGTAAAACAGCTTCTTGTTGTGCCTTATTTAATTTGGAAAAATTATCTAACATATATTTAAAAATTTTTTCTAATAAATCTAATCAATCACTATGCTTGGTAGCTCTAAACGACCATCTTTTATTTTTGCCTCTTCCTCGGATTCAATTATTGACCAAGAGATAAATTTTTTAAAAAATTTATTTTGCTCATCTGCTGTCATTAAGCGCGGAGAAGCTTTTTCTGATTTTAAGGGATATAAAAATATGGTTGTTGTCTGTCCAAAACTAAGCCCGACGCTTAGACCTTCCTGAGTATCTTCAGAAAAATATTGATCAAAAATAAAGTTTCCTAATGAATAAAAAATTGGTTTACTCTGATATATTTCCATTCCCTGAACAACGTGGGGGTGATGTCCAATAATAACATCAGCACCGGCATCTATCAAGTGATGGGCAATCGTTTGTTGATGCTTGCTAAATTGATGCTCATATTCTGTTCCCCAATGGATATTAATAATTACTAACTCTGAATTAAGTTGAGCCTCTGTTACTAATGACTTTGCTTTCGTTAAATCAAAATTATTATAAACCATAGAAAACCCAATAAGCGCAATTTTTCGACCATTAACATTCACTTCCGTTAAAGAATTATCATCAATAATTGCATCGGCTGCTCCGCCATGATAAACACCGAGTTTATCAAGATTATTTCTAGTTTCCTCGACTCCCTGAAGCCCTTGGTCGGTAAAATGATTATTAGCGGAATTAAAATAATTAAATCCGTAGCTTTTAAGTTCTGCTATTCTCTCGGGTGCAAAAGCAAAATCATAGGCGTTTTGAGGTGGTAAATGTTTACCCTCATCAGTAACTGCACCTTCTAAATTAACGCCAACAATATCGCCTGTTTGCCAAAAATAATCATCACCAAAATTTGAAAATAGCAAAGATAAGGGCTTACCGGTTAATTGCTCACCAACATGTCTATCAATCATTAAGTCTCCGAAAAAATAAAAATGTAAATCATTATTGACGGCTATACTATCTGGTAAACGCTGTTGTATTCGAGCATTGAGAATAGTTTGATGATTAGTAAGAACTTCTGAGCCATATTGCTGAAAATCACCAGTTAAATTCTGGTAACGACTAATTATAAAAAAGCTTCCTAAAACAATAAAGGCAACAATCAGTATTTCCGCTTTTTGGAACTTAATTTTCCACATAAGCGCTTAGTAATTAGCTAGAATTTAAAAACTTTAGTAAAATCTTTTTCCTTTACACGACCGATAACTGCTAAATTCAAGCCAGAATCTACAAATATTTTTTTAGCAGTTTTTTGAAGGTTCTCGGGAGTAATTGCTTTAATTTTTTTTATAAATTCTAGTGGGGTCATTATTTGATGACGCAAAATTGACTGACGCGCATACCAGTTGGCGACACTATCTGTTGCCTCCATCTGTAAAAGCAATCGACCATGTAACAAATCTTTGGCCCGATTCAACTCTACTAGCGGTATTAACTCTTCTTTTAAACGACGATACTCATTAGTAATAATTTCTACGGCTTGCTTTACTTTTTCTGTAGGTACTCCGGCCTGAGTAGTTAAATAACCGGAATCAGAATAAAATTCAGCATCAGTTTTAACGTAATAGGCTAGGCCGTTTCTCTCACGTAAATTAATAAATAAACGAGAACTCATTGCTCCTCCTAAAATTATTGATAAAAGTTTAACGTTAAATTCTTCAGAATGGTCAAGTGAAAAAGTCCTAACCGCTAGCGACAAATTAGCCTGGTCTATATCTTTAAATAAGACTTTAATTTTTGGTTTAGTCTGTAAATTTTTATTTTTGACTTGTGACTTCCACTTATTATTCTTGAACTCCTTCAAAATAGCCTTGGCTTTATTAACATCTCTATCTTTAACACCGCCAGCTAAAATTAAACAAGTACTGTTTGCGCCATACTGTGAATTTAAATAAGAAATGAAGTCTTGGCGTGTAAAGTTTTGAATATTTTTCTTAGTACCAATAGTTTCCCAGCCAGCTGGAGTGTCGCCGTAAATACAAGTTTCTAAAACATCCTCAATGTGCATCATCGGATTTTCTTCATACATATTAAGTTCTTCAATAATTACGCCTTTCTCTCTTTCAATCTCTGCTTCTTCCATTTTAGAATTTAAAAGCATGTCTCCTAAAATATCCAAGGCCCGTGTCAGCTTATTTTCGGCAGCCTTAATCCAATAGCCAGTATACTCTTTAGAAGTAAAGGCATTAAATTCGCAACCCAAAGAATCGAGCTCGCTAGCTAAGGCCAAGGTGTTAGGACGCTTAGCTGTGCCCTTAAAAAAAAGATGCTCTAGAAAATGAGAGATGCCATTATTATTCTTATTTTCATAGCGGGAACCAGTTTTAAAAATAAGCAAAGCGGTGGCCGTTTTAGCTCCTGGCAAGACAATTTTAATAATAGGTGCCTTATTTGACAATATTATCTTTTTATATTTATCCATATCTAAAGTAGTTTAATTTATTAAATCTTATTTTAAATTTAGCACATATTTGCTATAATTTAAAGTGAAGACTAGCTTTTAATTTCAACTAAAATCTTTCTCTATGAGTTATAAAATAAGTGATAGAAACACCATTCTTAATCACGGGCGTCTATACAAAATTACCCGGGTCAAAGATATGCCCGACGAAGAAAAGCCACGTGAAAAAATGATAGAAAATGGAGCAAGTTCTTTAAGCGCGGCTGAGCTTTTAGCAGTAGTATTAGGAATTGGCACTAAAAAAGAAGAGGTCTTTTCAATGTCTTCAAGGTTGCTTCGTGAATACGGAGAAAAAGGTATCGCTTATCAAAAAAATCCTCAAATAATAGAAAAGGACTTGGGGATTCCGCTTACTAAAGCCTGCCAAATAGTTGCTTGTTTTGAACTAGGAAGAAGATTTTATCAAAAAAAACCAGGGGGCTCGATAACTATTCGCACCGCTAAGCAAGCCCACGAATATCTAAAAGAGATGGGTAGTTTAAATAAAGAGCAATTTAGAGGGCTTTATCTTAATACTCACTACCAGCTAATTCACGATGAAGTAATTTCTATCGGAACTCTTGACTCTGCCATAGTTCAACCAAGAGAAGTTTTTCGTCCCGCTCTAGAATATTCAGCAGCTGCTATTATTATTGCTCATAATCATCCATCTGGCGTCTTAAAAGCAACTAAAGCTGATGCCGAAATAACCGATAAATTAATAAATGCTGGAAAAATTTTAGATATTGAAGTTTTAGATCACCTGATAATTGGGAAAAACAAATTTATTAGTATTATTTAATGCCAGAAAAATACAAAATTAAACCTTTGGTTTGGGTCGTTAAAGATGAGGCCAGTACAAAATTTCACGTTTCTCAAGATGATTATTTTGGAACCATCGCTACCATCTTAAGTCTTTGGCGCCAAAATATAGAAAAAAATCCGAAAAATATTAATCCGGATTTTTATAAAACTTTTAAAAGTTTAGAAAAGGATTTAATTTGGTTGCAACAAAATTATCAAATTAATCCTAAAATTAAAAAGAAGAATAGAATACCAAAAGGCACAGATACTAACCAATGATCAAGCATCATTAATATAATAATTGCTAAAATAACAGCCAGGGAAAAGTTCTGACGACGACGATTGATTCCCAAAAAAACTAAAAATAAAATTAAAGAGATAAAAGCGAAAACTCCGTTCTCGGCAAATACTAACAGAAAAACATTGTGTACTGGTTGATAATATTTATATTCCTTGACCTGTGAGTTTAACTCCAAATATTTTACGTAATTTGCATTGCCCACACCAAACCAGGGGTGGTTTTTTATTATCTCTCCAGACTCCAATGCATAAGCCTTTCTCTCAGAAATTGAGATCTGCTCTAAACGTCCTTCGGCCTGGACACGGACAGTCACTAATTCTCGATACGGTAAAGCGGCAATCGCAAGCAAAATAACAGAGAAAAAAATTAAGGCAAAAAAACGTTTAACTACCCAAGCATCTTCACGGCGATATATAGCAACTGCTAAAACAATAAAACCAATCACGTAAGCTAACCAAGCAGCACGAGAAAAAGTAAAAAATAAAGCAATAAGAGCAAAGAAATAACTGAAAAAGAGCATAATCAAACCCCAGATTTGAATATTGGAATTAATAATTTTCTTGCGGGCCAATAAATAAGCTGATAACAATAAAGCAAAAACTAAAACTCCTCCTAAAATGTTAGGGTGGTCCAAGCTACCATAAGCTCGAAGCCAGCGACCGGAAGCTGTTTCAATAACTACTGAACCAGGAGTTTCTGGATTATGAGCAGCCAGCCCTAAGTATTTAGAAACAGGTGTTCTTTGACTAAGGAACTGATAAATACCCAAAGAGGCTGATAAAAAAATGCTTGCCAAAAAAACATAAATAATTCTGATTCTATTTAAACAGCTATCTTCATAGGCGGCACGATTGATTCCCTCTCTAACTAAATAAAATAAGCCCAGGCCGCCTAAAAACAAGGAATAGGAAAACATCGCTAATAATCTATCAGGGGCATAGAAAAAAGAAATAATCATTATAATTTCCCAGGCTCCTAAAAAATACCAAACAACCGGAGATTTTTTTCCTGAATCTTTAGTCCAGAGCTTATATATAAAAAAACAAATGAGCGCTAATAATAAAACCAGGTGACTGGCATACAAGCTAATTTCGTTAAAATTATTAACGGCTGGCCGAAGTATTAATTTTGTCTGCCAGGGAAGAAAAAAAACAAAAATTAATAAAAAAACTTCAGTTAATCTTTTGAATACATTCATCATATTTAAATCTAAATTTATCGGCAAATAAGCGACGCTTATCACCAAGATATAATTTTAAAACACTATCAGTTATATAAACACCATCCGAATTATTCATCGCCGCCTTAAGCGCTGGGGACATAATCTTCAGCTGCCAATTTTTAACAATTTTTTCCAACAAATTTATTGGACTATTATTTACGCTAATCTTTTTTGCTTGATAGTTAATCTGAGTGTCTGATTTTAAATTATTAAACTCTAATTTATTAGCTTGTAGAAACTGGGTATATGAGTTGGCCTTATCATAAATTGGTAATAAACCACGTAACCAATAATAAAAATAGGGGTCATCAAGGCCTAATTTTAAGTCACTTAAATCTAAATGTGCTGTCGAAACATAAAAACTTAAACAAATTTTATTTTTTTTATTTTTAGCGGTCGGACGACTATTTAACAACTTGGCGATTCCCGCGCAAAATAAACGACTTAACCAAATTCTTTTTGCACTCGTAATTATAAAAAAATCAATATCGCCCTCTTCTCTTAAATTATGTTCACCAATAAAATTAGCAACAGCGATTGTTTTTATAAAAGGTAGTAGTGAAAAAATGCGCGCAAACTTTTTCGCTATTTTTATCTTTTGACAAGAATAATTATACCTTATTTTTCTAGTAGTGACGATGTCTTCTCGGTCGCGTAAAAAATAAAAACCATTTTTTTTAGATATAACTTCTAAAAGGGCGCTATCTAAAGCCTCTATCACCTCCAATAAAGAATATTTTCTATCTAAATAATGTCGAATCTCATAAGCAGTGGGGGGAAAATCAAATAAATCTAAAAACACTAATGGTCGCAATATTTCAGCAATTAGTTTTTTCTTGTTTTCTAGATTAGACGTAATATTTTTAATTTCGTTAGGCATTTTTAGGTCTATCTATTTTTAAGGGTTCAATTGAGCTTGTTTCTCCAGTAATTTTTAAAACATCTTTATCCATTTTCTTAAACTCCAAAGAAGCATTATTATAATGATTAACAGTTGTTGATAAACTGACTCCTAATTTTCTCAAAAAATCATCATAAGACAACATGTGTTTTCCGAGTTTCTCAATATTGGCTTTTATTTCTTTAGCCTTTTCTTCAATTTGCATGGCCTTAAGTCCCTGAAGTACAGTTTGTAAATAAGCCAGAAAAGAAGTTGGGGAAACAATAATTACTTTTTTATCACGAAAGGCATACTCAATCAAATCCCGCGTATTAACTTTAACAGCACCAACTTTATTAACTAATAAATCATAGTAGATTGCCTCAGAAGGAATAAACATAAAAGCAAATTCCAGAGTCCCTCTGTCGGGCAAGACATATTTGGCGGTTTCATCAATTCGATTTTTTAAATCTTGTTTAAACTGTTGCTCCATCTTTTCTCGCGTCTCCTTGTCGCTAGCATTTAAAATGCGTTCATAATTTTCTAAAGAAAATTTAGCATCAACCGGAATGATTTTATCTTTAACAAAAACGACCGCATCCACGATTAAATCTTTACCAGTCTTATCATCTTTTCCCATCTTATACTGCATCTGATAAGAACCTGGCGGTAAAACATTCTTTAAAGTTTCTTCTAAAAAATATTCTCCTAAAACGCCTCGTTGTTTAGGATTTTTTAAAATATCTTGTAGATTTTGTAATTGTGAAGAAAAATTTACTACTTGCTTATTGGTTTCATCGAGCTTAGCAAGCTTTTCCGTCACATCTGCAATTAATTTTGCTGACTGATTAGTGATATTTTGAACTATCTTAGTTGTTTGACCATATTGCTCTTGATTGGACCTATGAGTTTCTGATAATTTTCTGTCTAGCTCCTGGCGCAGTTCACTGTTTTGTTGTGCGAGTTGAGTTAGTTTTTCTGATTGCTGAGCCATGCGTTCCATAAGCGGTAACATTTTATCAGGTCCCTCATCTTTTTTTTTCATTAAAAGATAAATTATCGCCGCTATCCCGCCTATAACAATAACAATTAAAAAAGTTGGCCAATTATCCATAAATTTAAAAAATTAATAATTTCTTATTTCATTATATAACTTTTAGAGACATTTGGGCATATTGACAGATGTTTATAAAATAAGAAAACAAAAAATCGGATATAAAATCCGACTCTTATAAATTTTAATTTTTAACAGCTCTATAGCTATTTATTTTTCAATAAATCTCGAATTTCAGTTAACAGCTCCTGATCTTTGGTAATTGGCGCTGGTTTTTCTTCTTTCTTTTCTTTTTCTTCTTCTTTAACTAAGCGACCCTTAACTTTGCTCAGCAACTTAACCATAAAAAATATGGATAGAGCAATAATTAAAAAATCAAAAATATTTTGAATAAAATTACCAATATTCATAGTTACCGCCGGAGAAGTGACAGCGCCACTGCCATCTAAAACAGCTTGTTTTAAAATTATTTTAAAGCTGGTAAAATCTAGTCCGCCAACAATTACGCCAATAGTTGGCATAACGACATCAGACACTAACGAGGAAACAATTTTTCCAAAAGCGCCTCCGATAATAACCGCTACCGCCAAATCTACAACATTACCTTTAACAGCGAAAGATTTAAATTCTTTAAAATATTTTTTCATAATTTTAAATCTAAACCATTTAAATTCATGTTAAACCCAAGTTACACCAGCGACATGATCACTGTCTTCCTTAAAGCGCATAACTCTAACTCCCTGAGTATCGCGACCTAATAAGCTAACCGATTTAAACGGAGTTCTAATAACTTGCCCGTGATCAGAAATAACAATTAAATCTTTACCCTCCATGGAGTCGGCATTGACCAAAAAAGCATTAGTTATCGTGCCAGTCTTATCAGTTACTTTAGCGGTTTTAATACCACTGCCACCCCGTCCTTGGATTTTATACGAATTAAAGTCGGTACGTTTTCCAAAACCATTAGCCATAATGGTTAAAATTTGATAGTTTCTTTTTCTTTCTTTGTCGGTTTTAGCAACCCCCATACCAATAAGCGCGTCATTTTTATGTAGCCTGATACCAATAACACCGGCCGCTCCGCGACCCATATCACGAACATCACTTTCTTTGAATCTAATCGTCTGTCCTTGAGAGGTGATGAGTTGAATTTGGTCAGAGCCAGAAGTTGGTTTAACCCAAATTAATTTATCATCATCT
>Ga0100402_1006961_pt1 | contig 11064 bp, 8 predicted proteins | sample CryGeyme20150102_FD_80419 | JGI IMG/M metagenome (GOLD analysis project Ga0100402, IMG submission 80419) | Groundwater microbial communities from Crystal Geyser aquifers in Utah, USA - Crystal Geyser metaG 2015-0102 | ecosystem: Environmental > Aquatic > Deep subsurface > Groundwater | place...
TACTTCAGATAATTTTGCTCCTTTTCTTCCACTTATTGCAACTGTTTGTACTAATTCTACAGTTAATCGCATCTAAATGTATGGGAAGCTACTTCTTGTGAAGGTCGTTTATTTCGCTAAGATGTTGCATATCGGTAGCTACGTAAGAGAGGTTATTACTTTTGAGGGTTTTGTCTTTCTGGTCTTCCAATTATTTGGTCAATTTATGATGTTGGTCGGTCGTTGAGTTGAGCAAATTCTTCAGAGAGATGATCTGCCTGGTATTTTCAAGCATATTTTCTTGCATTTTATTCAGAATGATATCCTATATCATCTTTAATGTTTACCCTTTCGAGCTGTTCCTTTTATTTGATGTTGGATAGCTCATGATTTAGTTTGATACTGCATCATAAACAGATTTACAGGTTACTGATGATAGCCTTATACTCGACTATCAGATTTTCCAGCTGATTTTTATCTTGAATGTTGCCGTAGTTGATCTTCAAAAGTTACTCGTATTCATTTTCCATCGCTTAATATATAAAATATAGCAGTTGTTAGGGTAGAATGCATACGAAACATGGAAGTATATACAAACAATCGCGGTACCTCAAACAATGGAGATAGTATATTTGTTTAAATATGAAGAAGATAGTGCTTTTTGAATGAGACACATCTGGTTACTTTTGAGCCTGAGACTACGGGAAGGCCGACCTATATGATACCTCTGGAAATTATACTTCACGTTGATGTAAGATTAGCTTTTACTCAGGACAAAAATGTTGAATTCCGTTCAATTTTTGTATATTTTTCAACCTATCTAGAGAATTGTGACTCTTGAGGGTCGAGAGATTTTTTTTGACGCCCTCTGCTACGGTTAAAAGCAATCCTGGATTGAAAGCATAAGTAATTGAATCTTAATTCAGGAGATGCAGTTCGCACTAGGATGGACTCGAGACAATCGACTGACTATAGAGATATTTATGAAGCAAGATCTGATGCTCAATAGGTTTGATTATAATATTCTATTTTTACAATGGAAATGGAACAGATCGGCGAGAATCTCAAAAGAATTGAGCAAATTGATCAAATCGCCAAAAATACTCTCAACAGGCATCATCAAAAAATGCCATAGAAGTATGCTAATATTCAGGCGACCCTCAAATTGCTGTCTAATCTGATTGCCAATTTCCGAAAACGTGCATAAAATTATGAGAATTAACTAAAGAACAGGGCTAAAATCAATGATCTCATGGACCAGATTAAATTTCACAGGGAGCGAATAACAGATTGTGAAAGAATGTCGGAAGCATTGGAGGCAAAGGTTCAAGATAAGAAGACCATCATAGTCGCATAATAGGTAAAAGTAAAAAAATTGAGAGCAGAATTGTTAAGACTCAAGACTGATAACGTCAAGAAGGTGCTAACTTTAGAAAATTTATAGGCAAAGAGAAGAAATGTGCTCAATCGAGAGACAACTGAACTCAAAAGAACTAACTGGAAAAGAAAAACTGAGTTGTCCAGAGCTCAGCACACGAATTATACATCAGCAGAAGACGAATTGACGATAGAGAAAAATAAAGTGGTGAAAGCTTTACATGCTGCACTCAAACAAAAAAAGACCATTGAAACTTTCATTGAGGAAGCCTGGCAGTTAGCTAAGGTGAAACTATACAAAAATGAGAAAAAAGCAAATCAAAATGGACTAAACGGATCTTTGATGTTTAGAATACTCGAAAATGACCACCCTTGCCCTCCGAAACCTCTCAATGACAAAAAATTAATGATTTATGATGTGCTGAAATCGAAATACAAAGTGCACCGGAAAGAGGAGAACCGACAGAAAATCACGGTGACCTAAGAAGACTTCATGAAATACTCCCCTATGCAAGTATTCGGTTTGGTTGAGCTAAAAGGAGGTCTGCCTACTCTCCTAGAAGCCATCAGTCAATTCGAAAAACAATAAGAGGCAAAAGAGTTGATCTCAGATATTGAAAATGATAGGTCATGATTTTTTTTTATATGTCAGCATACGAATCAATCATCTTTTTCATCACGGACTATCAGTGAGGTAGTCTCCTTGCTGATCAAAGTCTAGTTGCTAGTGCTGACATCTGATGTCTTGGGACCGAACCAGTACAGAGCCACTGGGAGGAGGACCAGTCCATTGAAGAGACCGAGCAAAATAATACCCAAATACATTCTGAAGTAGTACAATCTAAATAGTGTTGACTCTGCAAGGGCCAAGACCAGCACACCTACGAATTTGGTCAACCCAATACCAATAAATACAGAGCATCCAGTGTGCTCAAGAGTTTCCTTCAATTTTTCATCTTGAGTTCCTTTCAATTTGAACATGGAAATACAAACATGAGCTGTGAATTAGACAGACAAGCCGATACACGTAATCAAGTTGACAACCTAAATATTTTGAGACATACCGAGATGGCATTGACTTCAACGACAAAGCCATGATCAGGGAACAAAGTTGAGGTCAGCCATACAAAGCCAATCAAATCGAGAGTGGCCAACAAGACAACTCCACTGATGACAATTGCGACACGAATTTATTGGATGAGAGTAACAGCCAAGAAGACAACAGCCAGACCCAGGAGTAAATTTTCAATAGCGACAGATCTGATATAACTGTACTGATCATAGAAGACATAGAAGAGGGAATAAGGATAAGCAGTTTTATCTTGATTTGCTTCCAAGAAATCACCAAGTACATAATCCATAACTAACCTTGCTTCTCTTGCAGCTCTGATATAATCTTATGATCCTCTCAATGGTTTGGTCATGACTCGCAATCGACTGCTAATCAATTTGCCATCATTATCAAATCTAACATCAGTAATGTACTGTTCACCACAAATGCCATAATTTTGACAGCAAGCTGATTCAATCCTGACATTAAAGAAACGTCTAAGTTGTTCAAGATATGGTAGTTTATCTATACCTGTGGCACCACAAGCATCGGTCCAGGTTTGTCCTTGAGAGATGAAGTTGTTGAAAGAAGCAAACCAAGAGTATACTGGAGGTTGGATGTATTTTAATTTTGATACTTAGTTTGTTAGTTATCTAATCTTGTCGATCTGATTCTCATCTTGATAGTCGAAGTTATTGAAGACCAGATAAACTGGAGGACCGACTTCGATATATTTTTTCTCATAGGTGAAATAATTGTAAAGGTCGGAGTTTACAGTCATTGATACTTGTTCGTTGAGACCAACAGGAACCAACATTGTTCCGGCAATAGCTAAACCAAATAAAGCAAGACTCACTCCGAGAACAATCCATCCACATGTCTTATTTTTCAGGGTGCGATAATATGCTCCTCCGAATTTTTTCTTCCAAAAATCCCGAGCAGGTGGGTCCTGACCACCACCAATACAGCAAAATACATCAACTTTTCCAGCTTTTCTTCTTTCGCAATCAACAGTAAAAGCAACAACAAATGCTGTAATCTGGAAGATATAGTTAAAGATAATAGCCACAGCAGCTTGTATACAAAAAGCTTGAAGAGCTGGCATTTTAGTAAGTGCTCCAACCAGAAAAGCTAAAGTTTCACAGATGGCTGCTGTTGTGATAGATGGTCCCACTTCTCTCAGTCCTTTGGCTACATTGTCAATAAGATATTGTTCTTCTTGTCTTTCTATGGCATTCTTGATAATGAACATATTGTCAACTCCGATGGCTAGAATCAAGAAAGGAATGACCTCAACATTGATCATGGTCAGACCAACATCCAAGTAAGCGATGAATCCCATAGAGGCACAGACTGAGGCCAACACTATGGCGATACCAATGATGGCGAGAGTGAATCCTGAGCCCACTCTAGAAGGGAAGACCCCAATAGCCACTCCAATGTAAACAAACATAGCCGAGTAACTGATAATAACGATCCACATATTCTCAGAGGTCTAGTTAACCAATTCGTCAGGAATTGATCTTTCACTCATAAATTCAAAGTGAACTCCCAATTTACTGGGAGTGTACTCATGGATGTTAAGAATTTTTCCTCCGCTAGCCATGACATTACCGTCAGCATCAAGATCATAGTATTTGGAATATTACTCAGCAAAAGAACCATTGTCTGCGTTGAATTTATGAATGGCATCTATTAGGACATCTTTCTCCCAATGTTGTGCACTTTCGAGGGTGAATTCGTCGTTATTGAGCAAATAAGTGGCCATGAGGGCTTTGGCCTGAATCCAGCGATGTTTGCATGGAATGGTGCGATTGCTTACGTTGTCATGATCGACATCGGATGAGATCCCACCAAAGATGCTTTACATGATGATTGGGATCTCGTTCTAGTCTGAGCAGGGGATACGTGAGGTGTAGCTATTGGTCTTAGGCACTTCGATGCACAGTGCAGTGTACATCAAATCTGTGTCGTTAGAAAGTGTTCCCATATCCATTTTCCAAAGGTCGAGAGGTGAAGGTCGATAACATCCTTTTCCACTGACTGGCTTATAGCACAAGTTATCAATAGAAATCTATCGACCTTGATGGATGACGTGTTTGCGATTAATCAAAGTTTGAAGAAAATACAATCCATAGAGATGTTCTTTTGTGAATATATTCAGTTGAGCGTCATCATTTTGAGCCATTATGATTTGTTCGGTTCGGAAGAATGCTCCGAATTTTTTGTTGAAATCCATCTCTTGCTTGTAACCTGTCGAATCGTGACTGACCCATAGGTTTTGAGGGTCGGTTTCCAGGCGCATGTTGAGCATGCCGAGTGAGAAGATGAGGAAAATTGTAATAGTACCCATCGTAACGATGGCCCGGTTTTTGTAGTTAAAGCGACCTAATTTCTCAAAAATGACCTCGAAGTCCATTAATATTTATTATACCATATCAACTATCATTGGTCACAAAATGCACGACAGTTTTATCTTGTCCTTCGGCCCGCCACCCTCTTGAAACACCTTCCTAATGACTTTTGACTTGAATGAGCTCGAAGCTCCATCTCCAAGATGCACTTCTTTTAACTTTCTTTGATAAGCACAAGGACCTGGTGAGCAACTAGGTTGAACATAGGATTCATATTTGTTGTCTTTTCTTTCAACAAAACATGGAGAAAAATTTCTGCTGGCTGAGTATATAATTTGGAGTGGTGGTGTATAAAAATCAGCGTATGAATGCTGAACCAAATACTTGTTAGTGCTATTTTTCATTTGAAATCTATCGGGCATGCTTTTATCTAGGCACTGTTTTTTAGGACTTGTCTGAGGAGCACTTTACTTCACATTTTATTTCTGGCCTGATGCCATCTCAGGAAGAAGTTAATTAGCTTTTTTTAATTTATTTGACTTCAGATGATATTTTTCCATAATATGTTGAGCCTTTTCCTTTATTTTCTTCCTCAATGCTGATCTCTCTTGCTATTACTTCACGTCATAGCTTCCAGGGCCTATTACCGATGATTCTTGGATAAAACTAGATTTTTAAGCAGAACCGATCACTGCATTAGTAGCTCTTTGTTTTGTTGCTTTGACGGAGTCGATAGTGTAGTTGGCTGGTCCAGGACTTTTATCATTCTTTTGTGAGAATCGTCCTTCAAGACTGCCAAAAGGTGCTCTTACATTCCTCCAGATCTCAGAATGTCCACCATCAACAGAACCATAACTTGAGACTTTACAATTCATCATGGGAGCTAATTGGGTAGATACTCTAGATGAAGAAGATCCGAAAGGTAGACCTTTTGGTCGTTATTTGAGAGCTTGTGCAGCTCGGTAGATTGGATATGAGGTCTGACCTGCGTGAATAGGATGTGGGCCAAGTTGGGTGTCTCTGGTTAGGGTTGAGAGGATTGACTTTTAGGGAGAAGGCATTATAGAATATATAGATGGAAGGTAGTTAATTAATTAATAATAATGGGTTGCGTTTAGACGAGCAAAACTGCAGGTGGATACAAACGACCTCTTGGTGCAGCAGTTGACATTCAATCAAGAAAAAGATAGAGTTTAGTATAGTACGCACTAAGGCAAAAAATTCATTCGATACTCGACATAACAAATTCTAAAATGCCCTTTTAAGTCGTCAAAGAGTTATCTCTCAGTACTACAATCTACATATAGCAAAGTCAAATATCGTCACTCCTTAAAACTTGGAATGTTTTCCTGTTCTTTAGCATTTGGATTTATGTACATATTGATTTGATGTAGCTCATAACAAAATTGAAATTATTTCGGGATTGATGGCACTAACAAGTCTGGAGTGGCTTAACCTTAGTCATAACAAAATCAAAAAAATACAAAATATTTACTATTTGAACTGTCTGACAACTCTCTACCTTAGTATGCCGTTGATTTATGCCAGACGACAACTAAATAGAAAAAATCTAAAATATTTCACTCCTGAGAAACCTTCGAGAACTGGCATTAGGTATAAATTTTAATACAAAGGTGGTAATCTTATAAATAAAATCATCAATATTCATGACCTCACAAATCTTGAAATGCTAGGTCTAGAGCTCAATCAAATCTAGAAGATATAAAATTTAGATAGTCTGGTCAACTTGAAGTTGCTATTGTTGGGAGGGAATCGAATTAGTGAAGTTGAGGGAGTATCTCGCCTGTAGAACTTGTAATTACTTTCCTTATGTAAAGCTTGCTTATTTAGAGAATAATTTGATCAAAAAAATTGAGAATATATATACTTTACAAAACCTCAAAGAGGTCAAACTCCGTATATATTCTTTTTATCCTTAGAGTTCAATAGAATCGATCTAGAGGAGTAGAAATTTGTGATTGAGCAAATCAGAGCACAAGGCATTATCATATCAGTGGAGGACCAAAAAGAAGGTATATCAAGATATATACCCAAGTTTTTGAGTTGATTTTCAAAGCTAATCATATTAAGTCGTATATTTTTTATGATTAACCTATTCAGCTATCAGAATCAGAGATTATATTTTTTAGCATGGAACGTAGTATCAAGTAACAGGGTAGCGCTCATTCTTAACATAGAAAATCTAAGACGAGACATCAACTCTATCCTTAGAGATTTCTAAAAAAATAGGTAGTGGGCTGATTTCAGCAACTGGTTGCACAAACTGCTGTAAATCTTGGCACCACGTCGATCGACTACTCTTCCCCAACAACTCAATCTTTGCAAAAGATTGGCTCAATGTCTCAACCCATCCCTTCCTGCAGGTGTACATTCGACTGCTCTGAAGGTCTATGAGATGATTCTTCGCAATGTAGAGTAAAAAACATAGTTGCTTCCTCTGACAGCCATGGGTCTTCTTCCTTTTTTTGAGCACAGTAACACTCAGAATAAACACACTGTTCTGAAGATATTCTAAGAGCACTTCATTTCGGATATTGAGGGGATCCAAATGATAGTAGGTTTAATGAATGCTCTGCTTACAGTTCTCAACTAAAATTCAGAAGAGCTTGCCAAAAGAGTATATGCCATTTGTTAAAATATTTCCAAAAATTATGGGCGATTGTGGGTCGATGGAGCAGTATGGGTCAATATCCTCAAATCCCAGAAGGTCAGGCTAGCTGGCTTCAAATATTTTATGAAAGTGTTCAGAGATAGGGATAAAGCTACTCAGCTATAAAAAGAGAAAGAGTCAGAAGAATCCATTGAGAAAGACAAAGAAAGGTAGAAAATCGATATTGAAAAAATTTAGAAAACAATTGATCAAAGTAACCTCGGTGAATAATAAAAAGTTTTGCTGACTTCATTGTATAGTTTCAAAGATAGGTCTGATGATCACACAACTCGCTTCCCTAACTTTAGTTCTCTTGTTGTCAACAGTCTATCGGTTTGTCTCGACATCAATGCTGACAACATGATCAAAAGAGCAGCTCTTGACCTGCTGTGTGGATATTTGAAGTTGAGCAATGGTGTTTTTGGAAGGAGAGAAGGAGTGATTTTGCTTGAAAAGATGTTGCTTTTGCTTCAGGGAAAGTAGTATAGTTTGACTAACAGAGTCTACAAGTATCTTTTTGATCAACCCAACAGTGAAGGTTATTTCAACATCGACCTCGAAAAGAAACAATACTAGCTGTCAGTGCTCAAACAAGCATTGGGTAACTTATTGACTCCAAAAGATAAAGAAGGACCTGAAAATGTTTTGCTAATTCTGTAAATCTTGATTAAAGATCATTCTGGTCTGGCATAATTTTTACTTGAAGGTTTAGCATTTTAAATTGTCAACTTTGCTTAAAAAGAGCAGAACAAACACAAAAAGCAAAAAACTCTCATCAAGACGGTCGCTGACTTTTATCTAAATGTTATATATTTTCATAGAGGTCGATTCATGGCAGCTGTTCTTAAGAAATTGCCGAAAGTAAAAAATGAAGAAGAAAAAGATGTCGATCCTTTTGCACCTTCTCTTGCTACTCTACTTGAAGTTCTACAATTCTACTTCGGAAGACTTGAAAAATTAGCCATTGTTCCTCGGAAAAAAGATAGTTCCGAGGGGACTGAAGATGAAAAAATGGATGAAGAAAAGGAAAAAGCTGAATACTTAACCATCAGAATTCAAACTTTAAGTGAACTAATTGAGCAACTATGGACAAGCCGTCCTTTTGAGGAACAATTATCTATGAGAATTCTTGACTTATGCAATTAGATCTTAGCTGAGGTACAGTTCCGCTGTGAAACAAAATAATAAGGCCTTTCTAATCAATAAATTGGTAAAATATAATAATTGTTGAATCAAGAATCTGAGCTCAAAAGGAAGAATATTTTTGCAAGGCTGATTACACTTCATCCAAGACCTCGTAAGGAAATGCTTCTGCCCTACATAGAAGATAGTGCTCTTTCTATCGTCTGTATCAATCTTCTACTTGGAGGAGACAAAGTCAACAATTAAGCTTTGAGACCTCGAGCCTTATCATCTCAGAAGAAGAAAAGCAGATATCGTTCATAGAGCATTGCTTCTGAGGAAATTATTAAAATGCATGATGAACCTTTGGACCTGACAACTGAATAAAAATAAAGCTTATTTTTTGCTATTTTCAAACTTCTCAATTGCCATCTTTTCGAAACTCGAGCTCTTGATTTCATTTAAAGATATCGATACTGGTGGAGTGATTGTTTCATCAATCTCATTGATAAGACTGAACCTTCAGAATGGCTGATTTACTGGCGAAAAGTTGAAGGTGAGGTGGCTGGAGGTGTTCTTCGAATGATTGATAACCTCAACAGTCAAAATTCATATTACAAGCACATGAGTCGAAGATGGATCGGTGAAGCTGAGAATATTGTCAGCAAAGTGCTTGATGCAGTGTTCAAGCTTCTTGACAAAGGAAGAAAGGCCAGTCTTGACGATCGCGAGGGCTTTGTCTAGTTCGTATAAGCCAACATAAATGAATACGAGAAAATCTTTAATTTTCTTCAGCTTATTTTCAGGTCGACTTCAAAAGATTTCAATAAATTTTTCTTCATTCAAAAAGACAAATACATTACACCATTCGTCCTCTATATTTTCAAATGTCTTGAGAGCAAATAATTCCAAACAAAATCTAAATCTCTGAGCATGTTAAGTTTCCTTCTTAATCAAGCTGAAGCACCTCAATAAATTCTTGATTTCCTTGGTTTGACGTTACCTAACATTCTTGTCATTTTGGACAACATCATTGATGAGAAGAAAAAAATATAATTGGAAAGCTAAAAGTAGCTCTGCCTTGCTGATCATATGGTCGAAAATAGCAATTTCGAAATATAACTTCTATAATACATCTCTCTGGGCATTAAAAGAGTGAGCGATATTCAAATTGGCACTGATGGCCGGACTTAATAAATAATCATTTGCTGCATGAAAGGAGCAGGAGTGTATGATGTTTTACTCAAAGGAATCACATACACTGATACTCAATATATCAAAAAATTATACATAGAGTCCAGCAAATAATTTTCATAATTATTGGCAAAGGTGGATAGAAACAAGACCTAAATAACAACTTTTATCACAAGAATTCTTGATAAACTTTTTATCTTGCTTAAGAACTGTGATGTCAATCGAGTTGAAAAAATCATCAAGAATAGGAATGAACATGGACCGAAGGAACTTATTGGAAAAACCAAAAATTCAGGTTAGCTTATCGATTTTTATTTAACTTTTGCAAAGGAGACTGTACTTGAGACTGAGGTCAAGGATAATTTAAACTTGGAATAAAAATACAGCGATATTATTTAACTCTGGCATACAGTTAAATATTATTTGGAATTTGCAGTGAGGGTTCAACTGAAAGAAATGCCTATCATCAATTTGCTGTCCCTTGTGTTGAGCAGTTTCCCTCTGTCGTATCTCAAATACACGCCTGTTGGCAGTCCAGTGCATACTGCAATTCTTGACGATCTTGAAGATGAAGCAGCTACAGTTACTGGCCTCAAGAAAGAAGTATTTGGTATTTTTGAAATTTTATGGAACAAGTAGAGTAGACAAATTGTTGACTATCTGATAGAAAACAGAGATCCTACAATTCTTATTCACAGTCAGCTGGATCCAAGCAAGGTACTGGAGGCACTAAACAAAAGTTCAAAAGTCAAAGAAGTAAGCCGTTTCTTGAGATCCGAGAAAATTCATCTTCCTAGGAACATTCTTTATTATAACCTAGAGCAACTTATCCGTGAGAATCAAATTTTGTACTTCCTCTATGTTTATCTACTTTATTGCAATCTCAGGTTGGTACGAAATCGTAGAATTAATGTTTTCTTATAATCTCTTCTTGACAGTATAGAATTGCTGAAAAATAGTACACATATTCAAACAAAATTATGGTTGATGGAAATTGTCTAACTTGTTGGGCAAAGAGTACTCAGCACTAAAGAGTTGAGCATTGAGCATGGAAATCGTATCCGAGGAGATTTGCATAGAGTTACGAAAGAGCTACTAGATGAGCAGATGACCATAATTACTTGCTCAAAAAATTTTACTCATCGAAATTAGGTAAAGACTGGTCTTTTCGGACTATTTTCTAAGGAAGAGAAGGAAGATTCAAAGTATGATTTTGTCAAGATATTCCCGCCAACAATCCATGAAAGTTATGAACGGTTCAAATAGGCTCAAAAGAGAGCACAGTAAATAAAATCACAAGTGCTATAAAACAAATA
>Ga0100402_1006962_pt1 | contig 11063 bp, 8 predicted proteins | sample CryGeyme20150102_FD_80419 | JGI IMG/M metagenome (GOLD analysis project Ga0100402, IMG submission 80419) | Groundwater microbial communities from Crystal Geyser aquifers in Utah, USA - Crystal Geyser metaG 2015-0102 | ecosystem: Environmental > Aquatic > Deep subsurface > Groundwater | place...
CCTTGTCGTTACCTTCAGCAGCTATCGAACACTCATGAGGACTACATCAGAGAACTGACTTACATGAGGTATTGATTATTCATAATCTAATGTTGAAAATATTGATTATCAGTGCATGAACAAGGCTAACTTCTTATGCAGTAACCTCTCAATATTCTATCTCTCATCTCTCGTCTTTTGCTTCGAGTGCTCTTGTCTTTTCTTGTTTGCGCTCATGTTTGATGTCTGGTGAAAGGTTTATGATCTCACTTTGAGAGCTTATCGGCTTGGTTGCTTTGATAGTCTAGATTTTGACTTTGACCGAGACAGAGTTTTTTGTCTTTTCTCTTTCGATTTGATGGCAAGAGGTAGAGCTTTATAACTTTGCTGAGATGGCTGTCTTTTGCTCTTCTCAACTGATTTATTTACTGAAATCCTAAATATTGATCTTTTTGAGTTCTATCTCTGTTGTCTGTCAGTTTCAGGAGCATAGTTTTGTTTAGAATTATTTCTGGTGTGGGTACTAATTTTAGCTGAGTGACCAAAAGTCTTTTTTTGTATTTTATCAGTGGCCTTTTTCTCCTTGTTGCTGTGGTATTTAGCCTGATGAGTGCCTGTTCCTTTGTATATTTGTTCTAAATTTTTAGGTAGTCGCGATTTGAGCAAAGCACTAGCAAGAGGCTTAAAATTTATCTAATGGTCTATTGTTTTTAGCATCAGCTTGTCTTTCTTGATCTTTTACTACCTTGACAAAGTGTCGTTGGCTCTGGTTTTTTCATTGTGATTCTTGTGAATTGATTTTTTTGACCGGTTCCTAACCAGATTGAGTCCATTTTTCATAGTGTTCTCTTTATTGTCGTATCTCAAAAGTCTTTAACTGCTTTATCTCTTCTTTTTATTGAATGCACCCTTTTTTTTAGTCTCTTTCTCTAAGAAATTCTGAAACTGTTTAGTCCCTTCAGGAAAGTAACCTTTGAAAGCTGAGGCTTGATGACTATCAAGCAGCGCCTCTTCGATTTGCTGACAAATACCATTGAGGAGATTACTCTAGTTTTGAGAGTCGTTAAGATTGTGCAATACTGAGCTATAGCTCGACTTGAGTTAGCATTGCGAGTTAGGGAAAGAAGAATCCTAACGGTAGGATGACAACGATATTCCTTGTTATTTTTTTACTGCAGCTTTGACCTTCTTGAAATCAAGCTATCTCAGCCTGTCATGGTACTTTTAAATTGTGCGGGAGAGATTGCTGTCAACACATCTGGGCAGATCTCTGCTAAATTTGTAGTACTATCCAAGCTGAATTATTTTGTTGGGAAACTACGAAATTGTGTAGATGCGCTTGAGGTATTAGTTATCATCGGAAAGAGCAAGCGACTATCGGTACGCGATATTGAGAGGGTGAGGCATATCCTGAATGAAAGTCTCCATTTGCTGCAGATGATGAAAGTTGATGGATGTGGAGTACTTTTCAGTGAGGGCGCCCGTCATGTGGGTTATCAGAGGCTCAGGCTGGCAGAGAGTGCAAAACTATTAGAACTTCATTTCGGTTAATTCTTAAGTATATTTATATTCGCTATCATATTAGCAAAGCCGATGCTTATTTCTGGATCAATGCCCACAGGTCCAGCATATCTGGATTCAGGGTCTCACTAGATGAAGCCCACTATTCGATCATTAGTTTGAATGATTTTTTTCGAAAGGCCTAAGTTAGAGCTCAGTTACTTGGAAGGAGTGGAGTGAGCTACCTGTTATCAGATTAAGAGTGATATTTTAGATCTGATGGAGTTGATGTTCGTCTTTGGTGACCTTTTTCTTCTGTGTTTCCAGCTCAGAAGCCACCTATTAATTTGATTTTCGAGAGGTCACAGTTTTGATAGTTCTGTGACCCAAATTTATCTGTTGAATTTCCTAGTTGAGCTCTCTTATTGTCTCGAGCAATTAAATCCTCTTTTCCTTGAATTTTTGACTGCCAAAGATGGTCTATAGAAATGATTCGGTGTCCTTGAGTTATCGAGCCAAGCAGTGGTAAAGTTAAAAGAATGGATCTTTGATATCTAATTTGGCTATATTCTCAAAACTATCTTTGGCACTTGCTGTCACAGATAATTTCTTTTTAGCTTGTATGGACAGTATTTTTTAATATTCTTTGGCAAATTAACCAAATTTTGCCACGCCTGAGCAGTAGTGATGGTAACCCTCTGCCAAAGTATGAAGCTTTGAGATAAACTACTTCAAAAGCTTAGCATTTTTTTGGAGATAGCTAATTGTTTTTTTAAATTTTGCTTTGGTTTCGGCGTTCTTTTGGTGTATCTTTTAGTCAAAGCAGGAGCTATAGCGATCTATTATATCATGGATTTTTAGAGGAGGCATCTGTTAAACAAGCTTAATTATAAAACAAGTACTTCTTCAATGTTTATCTCAGACGATCTGAGAAATAGCTGAACCTCCTATCGATAATAGATAAAGTCAGAATAGCTAAGCCCGACCAAAAAATTTTGCAAAGAATAATGAAGCTACCTTTATCTTTCGAAAAAAGTTCTAAGCGATGATTTGACACAAATGTTGGGGATAAAAGTTCCAGGCCACCTCTCTTTGAGTACTATTCTTAAAGCCTGAAATTCACCTAATTTTCTTTTCACTAAAAAAGTTCCATGTTTGTCCTCTCCTGATATTGAAAATGTGGAGTTCTTTGAGGTAGAATTTTATTTGGAAGGGATAGCTTATATCTGTAGCTTGATCGGATGGGCAGTTTTTTTGATATCGCTAACAAAAAGTGGTATATTTTTGCCTTCTGTGATCCTTGACTCTACCTCCAATGATTACTGCTCTACCTCATCTGGTTCGAAAGCTTGAGATGATACTGAATTTACTTAAGGCTTAGGAAGAGACTCCTTATCAGGTTATTTTCTTTCAGCTTAGGATTGCGTATCGATTTGTTCATTTGCCATCTTAAAAGTTTCTTCTAAGTCAATTGTTTATTGTGCTTTTTCTTATTTTTTCTAACAAGGCTATTTTTCCCCCGCAGGTTCTTCTACTTTATCATTGCTTGATATTTTTGTTTCCTTGAGCTTTCTCCTAAGAGGGTCATAAGGAGGCGACATGAGTGGATTTTTAACTACCTTAGCCTGGAATTTTTTCGGGGTTTAAGAAACACTTGAAAGATCATCCTTTTATTTGTTACAATTTTCAGGCTATGCTTTCGAAGAAGAGTTTTTTTAATCTTATATCGGATTCATATCTTAATATAGTTTACTAGATTACTTGATTCATCATACTCCTGTTTCTGCTATCTTGACCCCATCTTCTGCTTTTGTTTCTTCTTGTCTGGCCGGGTCTTCTTTTTCGTCCAGTTATTATCTCTCTATATCGTAGTCTGATAGCCACCACATTGACCAAGTGCTTTCAGGCATCTTAAGAAGCTGATTCCTCCATTCTGTATAGTAAGTAGTCACAGAGCCCACCCTCTTATTCAAAGCTTCCTGAATTATATCAAATCTACCTTAAGTTATTGTTTGAATTGTCCATAGAACTCAAGGCGATGAGTATAATAGAATATTAGCTTCATTTAGAAATGTGATGGAGCCTGCTGCCCGTTACTAAGAGAGGTCAGCTCTTTTGTAAAGAAAGAAATCAATTATTGTCTTGGGTTAGCCTGCTTAAGGATAATGTCAGCTTCAGTTTCTAAATTAAGGAAAAAAATACTTTTAGTCTGGATCAGATGCTGTTGATGCTGACTAATAGTTTCTTTCCATCCTGCTACCTATTGCTCGTTGAATTGAGCCAATGATTTTCCTTGAAGAGTCGATTCCAAGAATTCATTGATCATCTCTTTGCAGATATCGTTCGCATTAGGGTCATTCAAATACGACTGAACTACGTAAAATATTGATTACGATAAATGATAGCTTTCAATGTGGCATGATGAATGTTGAAAGGCGAACAGAGAGTTCTTTTGAGTTTGTTGAGACAGCGGAGTACTAAAAGAGGCTTTTTGAACTCAATAAAGACCTCAATAGCTTCAGCAAAAGCTCTTCCAAATAATTTGTTTTCGTTGATACTTCCTTTATTGGTGAATTTAATCGAGGAGACACATTTTGCATAGTTGAATGCTTCTTCTGAAGGATTTTTTTTTATCTTTTCAGAGTAATCCTTTCCATAATAGTCAATCTTTTTGCGGAAAGCCTCAATGGGATTCTACTCCTCCTTGGGCAGTTCGGCTTGTTTTTTCTTCTTTTTCTTCTTTTTGTTGGGCTCCTTATCGTCTTTGTTATCTTCCTCTTTTTCTTTTGCCTGCTTTTCAACCTCTTCCAAATAGTAAGGATACTATCTTAGGTATCTGATGGCAAGTCCAGCAGTTTCAGCATACTTTTTATCATCATAGATGTTATCGTTGAATTCAATGAGTTCGATATATTCACGGAGAGACCACTTACGGAGGCAATAAATATGAAAATCCAGTTCATTAGCTTGGAAATCCAGAAACTGTTTGTTGATGAAATCAAGGTGGCGAAGTCCAGGTTCAAACTGTCTCTGCTTCAGGAAACTTTTCCCGGCTTCTATGATGTACCAATGATTTTGAAGCTCATAAAGACTAGCATCATCCCTCATGAACATTCTCAAAATATTTTCAGCGATATCTGGCTTTTCACATTTCATGAGATACTTCACACAAATGTTGTTCATGTAGCGATCGGCGAGGTCCATCTTTCGAGCCTCGTTAACTGTCTTCAAACTTTCAATGTTGTTGTGCAGTTTGTACTCGATTGCTGCTTTGACCAGATAAAACTATGTGACTGTGCAGGTATGACTGATGGCCTTTGTGATGTACTCGTGAGCAGTGGCCAAAGTTTCATAGCGAAGAGAATAGTGTTGAGCAAGCAAATACAGACTCCACAAATATTCTGAGGGGGCCTTGACCTCAGTGCCATCAGGATATGTGTCCTTTTCCAAAGAGGAAGCGAATTATTTGAGAACAGCTTCAATGTGATCATATTTGCCAGCTTAGTACAGAATTTGAATTTCAGTATGAAGGCTGATCAAATTCTTTTGATAGTAAGGTTTGACAAAGACAGCGAACTATTTTCTAAACTCTTAGCCATTCTCAATGCAGGCGAGTTCATGAACATGAGCAATTTTAGATTTGAACTGAGATCTGGCTCTAGAGCAAGCTTCTCTTTTATTGAGGCTATGCAAGTCCTGATACTGCTTGAGGTAGTCGAGATTATCTGGGAATTTGTTGATCAAAAATTCAACAGAAAGAATAGCTTATTAGGTTTTATTCAAGGCGAGACATGCTTGGTGAAGCAATTAATAAAATAGAACCTCATCTTTAATCTGATTTTTATTCTTGTGCAGCTAATGGTACATGCCATCAAATTCAGAAGCATCCCTGAAGGCAATTACACGATACACATAGTAATGAGCCAGCTATGTGGGCTTTAGTTCTGCAGTTTTAATAATATTATCGACTGAGTGAAGAGCCTTAAAAAGGGAAGGAAAATCTCCTCGCTTAGTTACTTAACATTTACCAAATGGTGAGAAATGACAAAAGCTATCCAATTTTGGATCATGCCTGGCTTTTGCTTCAGAATGTTGAATCTTGAAGCAGTATGATTAGTCAGGTCCCTGACTTGAACTTGCAAGCTTGCAGCCTCACGCATGATCTGAAGATTGTCAGGCTCGAGTTTCAGAGCATTTTGGAAGCATTTTGCTGCCTCAGCGAAATCCTTCTTTTGCTTGTAGATGCTGGCGCATGTATGCCAACAGAACATACTGCGCATTTTACTTTTAATCAACGCTAGCTTAGCGATTTCCAATGACTTAGCATCTTACCCCAATGCTTGCAAGAATAGTGCTTTGAGAGAATTTGTTTCTGGATGATCAGGATGTGTTTCGAGAAGCTTTTCTGCATTTTTCAGACCTTTCTTGTAGTTTTTAGAATCATAGAATTTCTGAATGGCAGGTGAATTACTGCTAGCTGCTTGTAAGTCTGGGCATCCTTGTTTGGAAGGCTTTCGGCGCCTTTGTTAATCATAATTAAGTTGATATAAGATCCATATACAATCAACAAATAATCATCAGGCCCCAAAAAATTAGTCTTACTATGAAACTATCTAGGTCAGTTTTCCCTAAAAAATAGTGTCAGTCAGCTAAGGATGTTTCTTCTCCATATATTTGAATCGGCGTCGAATCTGGACTCTTGTTTTACCCATCAACTTTGCGATTAGACTAAAATCACTTCCATGCTCTCTCAGAAGTTATAAGAAATGCTTTTATTGCTGTTTTGTGAAATGCTCTTGTTTATGTAATTTTTATTTCTGTTTCTGAGACTGTGAATCAAGAGAATGTTGAAGAGAAATGAGGTTCACTAATGATTATAGGGTAGGGGTGATGCTTTGATAGTTGTGATGACCAGGAGCGGTGGAGTCACATTCGACTCCACCGACAAGACATGATGGGTGTCAGGATGCTGAACTGGGATGTTTGTTAGGATAAGTGGCTTGAGGCGTCCATGTGGAGATAAATATAACGAGGTGTATAATAATATAAAAGAATTGACTGCTAACGGTCGAAGATGATGATTTCTTCATAACTGACAACATGAAATAAAAAGGCGAAACTGAGTTTCTATATTTATGTCCTATCTAATCGTTACTATTCCCATAAGAGTTGATCAATCGTTGCGAATGTTTGTGAAAAATATGATATATGTAAAATAAAGTAATGATTCATATGTACATACAGTAGGGAGAACTCATCCGGGTTTAGAGTTGGACAACCATTTATCGCCACAAATAACTGTAAGAATTGGTCAGTCTTAACCCTCTTAAATATTAGAATATCCTAATTGGATTATATTAGAAAAGAGATATCAAATGGCAAGAACCAAACAAACAGCCAGATTGTGTGCTCAGTTTATCCCAAGGATGTCAGCACCAGGCTCCTTCAAAAAGAAAAATGCAGGAAGAGGCAGGGGAATAGGCAATAGGTCAGCCTCATCTGATTCATTATCCTCAGAGGTTGACGTCACAAGGCAGCAGTTCAGTCTCAAATTTGATGATCAACCTGCCTGTTAGAAAAGAGCCATCAAGGCACTGACCTTTGAATGCACTAGTTGCAGAGCCATTCTTAGCCACTTCAGCGAATTGCAAAAGATAGGAGCTGAGCAAGTTCCAGCTGGCAGAAGTTCTAGGCATAGAGGAGGTTTAAGTGATGCTAAGAAACAAGAATTGAAGGCTACTGGAGCTAACTTATGGATCTGTGAATTTTGTGATGCCAAAAATCATGTACCATCCAACATTGACATTCCTAAGGATGAAAACCCCTGTTACTATCTCGGTAGATAGTCCAAGAGCAAGGAAAAAAAAGGAGGAGATCGGGACAAGAAAGAAAAGATGATACTCTACTGCATTGACATCAGCGGAAGTATGGATACACAATTCCAGGGTAAAAGCAGATTGGAGGCTGTGAAAGAAGCTATCAGAGATTAAATCAAACGAATGAAATTTTAGGGTGAGCAAGTCAAAGTCGGGATCGTAACTTTTGGTTCAGAAGTTAACGTCATGCTCAAAGGAAAAAGCACTAGAATTCCTCCCAATCTCTACTATGGCTTTGAAGATGTGGCAAAGGAGGCAGCTAAAATCAGAGACTTCGGAGTATCTGTTCAAACTAGTCATGTAAGCCTTTTGAAGTTAGTTGGCGGGATCACAACCTATGGCTGCACAGCTTTGGGACCTGCTTTAGTGACCTCGATTGAACTTGCTGGAAGGGCGAGAGGATCTAAGATCGTCTTGTGCACTGATGGAATGGCCAATCAAGGAATGAATGGTCCTGAATTTTACAATAAAGCAGCCAACTATGCTAAAGATAAAGGTGTTATGGTCAGCATTCTTAGCATCAAAGGTGACTCTTGCAATCTAAAAGAGTTGGGCAAACTAGGATTGTCAACTGGGGGCTCTATGCTGAAGATAGACCCTCACCTCTTTGGCAGCTAGTTCAACAAAATATCAAAGGAAAATGTATTTGGAACTGATAGCAGCATCAGAATTGTGGTAAATCGTTTCTTTGAAATTGACAATACCCATCCAGATGAGGTTTCAAAAGATTTGACTATGATGAACCAAGATTTTGGAAACTTTACTGCAGACACAGAACTTACATTCAATTTCAGGGTATTATCAAATGAGTAAGCTGCTAAGAAGGGTGTTAGTATGGAGATCATCAAAAGAAAGAGGCTACCGATGCAAGTTCAATTGACCTATGTCAACCCTGATGGCTAGAAGTATCTGCAAGTGATGAACGACCATCGAGAGCTGACACTCGATCAAACAGCAGTCCTTGGAAGTACTGATTTTCCTCTCTTCTCAGTCTCTATGCTTCAGAAAATAAGTAAACTGATCAAAGAAGAGAAGTTTACAGATGCACAATCAGAAATTCAAAGATACAGAAGTCTAGTTGATTAAGTTTTTTCCAAAAAGTAAGCAAAAAAAGAGTTATAAAAGTATACTGAAAGAATGAATGCTCTCTAAAAAGTTCTGAAGTCTAAGATGAAGAAGAAGATTGGAGGAAAAAATGCTGTATTGAAATCAACTACCAAAAAAGCAGCTCCGATTGCAAAAAAGCAAAAAAGAGGTCAACCAAAAGGAAGAGGAAAAGGAAGAGCTATGAAATAGAGTGATAGTGACAGCTAAGATGAAGACTTTGCAATGGCAAGTGATTCTGAAGAGGAAGTTCTCCTAAAATAAATTCGGGCTCGCACTAACTGAATGATTCTGTCGTATTTGTGCTTTAAAAATATTGAACTTGTTGTGGGATTTGTACATTTATTGATTATGACGTTTTACGACTTTACATCATCGCTTCTGACAGTCATCGGATACTCAGTTCTCACCTATCGCATCATTTTCTAGCTTGAAACAGCCAAGAGCAAGAAAAGTAGGCTAGAGAAGCTTTGCACAAAATGGTTGATATTTACTATCTTCCTTAAGTTGGAGTACTACATTCTCGCAATCATCGAAATTATTCCTTTCGGAACCCTATTCATGCTGGTTTTCAAAATGTTCCTCTTCCTGCCCGAAAATGCCGTACTATTGTCGACACTTAGATCTCCCACGAAATTTACAAGCGCATCTCAAAGCACCTCTAAAGAGTTAAACTCGATGAGTACAACTCCCACTTCGGAATTGCCTTGTCATTTGTCTGTACTCACACTGTAGGAATTCTTATGCGAGTCATATGCAAAATTGCTGCCTACATTGACTCCAAACATATCGAGGAGGTTGAAAAGCACATTCTGGACATCATTAAGACTCTTGAGTATAAGAAGTCAGCCATTAATATGAGACATCAAGCTGTAGCATCAGACGCCAATAGAGATCTTAACTCCTCAGAATTTAGCACTTCAGGAGATGAAGAAACTCTCCCTGAGCAACCTTATGTTAAACCTGAAAAATCAGCTGTTTCAAATCGCATGAGTAAAATTTTGGCTGAGCTGGATGAGGACGACCCTGAAGAATAACTCAGAATGAAGGGTATTATTTTCTTAATGTAGCTGAACAGATGATTATAAAGCCAAACAAAGAGTTGGGACAAAAGGCCAAATACGAAGACGTCTAGGTGGTTTACTTCCTGAAAACATCCAAAATTACTCTGACAAACAAGCATAAAGCTGTAGAGACGAAGACTCTGAAGGAAATTAGATGGATCACGAAAAACATGATGAACGTTGAGATCATCTTTGGTATTTTATCTTTTTATTCAGCTGAAGGAGGTTCCAAGTTGCTCAAAATCAGAGACGTAGCTTTCGTGGCCAAATGGGTTGAACCAGTCTGTCTGAACTTGCAGAAAGTCAAGGACATTGCTGGCATTTGATCGAACTACAATCATAATAAATGATCTAAAATATAGTGCTGCTGTTGGTAGCCAACATAATTGTGCCTTACACATTTGTCCCTCCAGCCATACTCGCTCCTCTTCCACTAGGACAGATCTTCATTGAACCACCTTCAGTTCTAGAAAGTATGAACCTTTCCCGTATCCATACCCCAGATGAGTTTAGGCAAGCATTCAAAAAATCATTGCGAACTCACCACCCGGATCACGGAGGAAGTCAAGAGGTATTCCAGCAAATTCAAGGGTTGAAGAAAATCATGAGCAAGCAAACAAACTACTATGACCTGTATAACTTAACTGATGCTGACCTGAGTACAACCAATGTCAAACTGGAGGAAACTGTTGCCATAAAGCAATACTCTTACTATGTCGAAACAGGAATATTTTATTTTATCACCTTCCTTTACATCTTAGCCTTCACTCTTGATAGTGACACCAAGACACCCAGAATGTTGATGCTTGGGCTTACTGTAGCTTTTGCACTTTACTAGTTCTACACTCATTAATATCCTAACTCCATCACGCTCATAGACCTTCTATACGATAAGCTACCTCTCTTCACTCAGAGAAAATTCATGAAAAGAGCTTTGATTCTTTGGGTAGCACTCATAAAAACCTATTTTGAAAGAAAAAGAAGCTAGGAAAGTAAATTATTAGATGAGCTGAAGCAGGATAAAAAGCCTGAAGAGTACAGAGATATACTGGAGAGACTAAGAACAATCAATAAAGGAAAGCTGGAAGAAAAAGAAAAATATGAGAAGAGTTGGGCTAATAAAATAAGAGGGTGGATCTCGAAGGCAATCAGCGTTTTATTTTTACTCTTAGTCATTAAGAATTTAATTCCTGGGCTCAACATGTTATGATGATTGATGAACTTTCTGAGGGTTGAATAATAATTAGAAATTATGAAGGCATACCATAAGGAGCAGATGGAAGAGCAAGACCAAGCTCTTGATTAGATCAATGACATCGCCAAGAGGTTGAAATAACAAGGCCGAGAGATCAACTCTGAGCTGTCCAAGCAGGGCCATCTCATTGAAGATCTTGATAACGATATCGACCATACCATCAAAAAAATGAACTTCGTTCAGGCAAAGCTAGGAAAACTCCTGAAGACAAATGACATGGGACAAATATGTACAATTGTCGTCCTGTTTCTCATTCTCATTGTGATGATCTTTCTGGTCATCTAC
>Ga0100402_1006984_pt1 | contig 11041 bp, 15 predicted proteins | sample CryGeyme20150102_FD_80419 | JGI IMG/M metagenome (GOLD analysis project Ga0100402, IMG submission 80419) | Groundwater microbial communities from Crystal Geyser aquifers in Utah, USA - Crystal Geyser metaG 2015-0102 | ecosystem: Environmental > Aquatic > Deep subsurface > Groundwater | place...
TTAAAAGAGGTACTATTCGAATTGAGTCATTTAGCTCTCACTCTTGCAAGAAACATCCCCAACCAGTCGGATGATCTGGCACTATCTGAACACGTTCTTTGAGCATGTGTCGTTGTCAATTACCCTCAGAAGCAAAGTAACGGCTTCGTAGAACATCGAGGCTTCTTAATTTTTTAGCAACCTGACCAGTTTAGCTCTGAAGGGATTATCAAGAAGTTCAGATTTATGACTTTCATCCCCTTTAGTTTTCTTATATATTGGCTTGATTGGCTTGTTGGTGAGCAAGTTGAAGTGGATAAATTCAGACATTCTCTTGATCTCATCCACAAATTCCTCATTGTTGCTCTTGTTAGACTCTCCCTCCACAGCAAAATCTTTGATATCTTCAAAAACTTCCAAACAATGTGCCACAATGTCGTTCCGATATTTGTTCCAATAGAAATTGTCAGGATCGAATTTTGACTTATAGACCTGAGGAAAGTATACTTCTTCCTCGTCGAGCAGCTCAGAAAGATAGTCTTATTTAACCTTTGGATTGATGATCAGGTTGATGAGTTGGGTGGCAAGTTGCTCATCTTTGATTATTTTTATATTTTCAGCAAGCAGCAACAAAGCATGTCTGACCTCGATATCCTCCTCACCCATCAGCATCCGAAACAGAGGACGGATGATGTACACATCGAAACAGCGTCTCAGTACGACGCTAGCTTGTTCAGTTCCAAAGGTAATCAGATCATTGAAATAGTACAAGTAATCGGATAGGTCAACATGGTAGTTACTGATTCGTTTGCTGGTGAGTTGTGAGTATTGCTATTCTGAGGTGAGCTTGTTGTTGATATTGTAGATGAGCTCATAGACCTCACATGAAAAGGTTAGTAAGTAGGAGGTGAAAGGAAAGCGGCTGAAGTAGAGCTTAGACTTGGCCTAGTTGACTTAATTAGGGATGGGCATACTTTTCATGAGTTCGAGGAGGATGTTCATGACACTGGTTCTGACCATGAAGTCGGGGTGGTTGAAATATTTCATAGCTTCGAAAGCCAGCGGATAAGTGCTATTTTTCTAACTATCGATTACTTTACCTTATTATAAAAGACCGATATTTGTCCGATGCTCAATCTGATAGACAAACTCTTTAAAAAAGATATGTAATATTCCGTCCACTACTCCTCATCGGCGTCGCTTTTGGCTTCAATGGCTTATTGGACGAAGGACTGGCAGAGGATGAAATTGATGCAAATTTATTCCTTGAGGTTTATGAACAGTAGCGAGAATGCTTTGATGGCTATGAAACTGTTAGCTTTTAGCATCCAGTCTAACACTGCCACTCCGTTGTTTTAGCAAAAATAGCTGCATCATGATAGATCTACTCGAAAACGTTTTCTTTGAATTCGCTTTCTTTATCTGTTTATGCAAGGTATGCGATGTACTTCATGGCACTCTTCTGGAAGAGATCCTAGTTGATGACCTCTTCTTTCATCATTTGCTCCAGTTGTTGATGAACAACGCTGTGTGAGTTATGTTCGTACCTGAATTTTTAGATTTGGGAGTTCATTGTGCTTTCGATTATACAATATCATCCAAAAATTGTCCCTTGACTAAAAAGCGCAAAGGTGAATGGGAGTATACAAGTATTCGAAAGAATTGATATATGGCTATATTTCACCAAAAATAGAAGGATCAGTGTCACTCAACTGTATTCGAGCATTCCGATACTCTGTTGCACCAAATCATAATCCAGCTCCTAACATTCTTTCTGTGCTAGCTTAGTCAATGCATGCAAAGATGCCATCTTTTTCTGCACGATTCGTCTCACAGTCACTGTAACATCACTCACGTCTATCTTCTAGTAGATCGCTTCGACAAATACATTTTCGTCGTAACCTGGTAGTACCCAGTTACTCAAAGGATTGAATTTCTCCTGCTCCTTGCCAACAATGGCTTGTGTTTAATTGTCGACGTAGATGCACTAGCTGGGAAGGGTCAAATTTTGCTCGAAAAGGAAGCTCCTGAACATGCTGAATTTTCCTGAAGACATCATTTCTATTTGAAAATCGTGGCTCTATTTAGTCAGCTCAATTTTGGTCTATCTGAGAGTTTCCTTGTCGATATCGTAGATGAAGTTGTTGATGACCTTGTCGTTGCTGTTGCGCAGGTTCAGCTTGGATTTGTCGGTGTCGCAGATGAGCATAAGGATGCCTCTGTTCATTTACCAGGCAGAATTGAGGATTAGATTGACTCTTTTGTTGTACGGTTCACCAGCTGTGTTTTTGATCACTAACACTCTAAAATTCCCTTAGACTGGTCCTTTTTTAAATTACTTGTCGTACAGGTCAAACATTTTGATTTCAATATTACTGTCCTGCCGTGTCTTGAACCACATAATCATGGAGTGGTTGTTGCCTTTTCGAACTATGTGCTAGCAGTTCCACAAATTGGTGCCTTAAAAAAGTGCTGCTCTATGATTGTAATTTTTGATGGTGCCTTGGGGAAGAGGGTAAAAGTAGTAGGTCAGTTTGAGTGTGTTTTCCTTGCTGCCTCCATTCTAGCGGATACAGACCAGACCGCTCCTGACAAAAGCATCTATTTCCACTTGGACTGACACCATTGTCATGAACAAATGGGGTAAGTATCCTACTTTTTTTCTCTTCAAGTCAACCACACATATCGTATTCTCCTTGACAAGAGGAACAATCACCTCACTATCTGTCATCATGGTGTACGCGTCTACGAATTATTTAAAAACATGTTGAAAGAGCAATTTGTTATCTTTGCTGTAGTGAAAGAGGGCATCTTTGGTGCTTGTTTTACTACCGATGAGGACCAGACCATTGTCGAAAGTAGGGCAACAGAAATGTATCTGTTCGATCTATCTTTCTAGTTCGTAGTTGTGCTGTTCTTTGAAAAGCATGGCTTTGATAGTGGTTGAGATTTTGGATTGTGTGCATATGGGAGGTCGATTAATGAATATTTATATACAAGTACCCACATTTTGACATAGTATGAGATTTATCCTGCTTATTTTAAAAATATGAAGCTGAATATAAACTAATATCAAAATTACTATCAGATCTGTCTCACAAAGCGACTGGTTAGCTTCTAGGCAGGTGTATAGCTGGTCATACTGTGCATTCGACCTGTCATTCCCTCTCCTCCATATAAATTGATCCTTCCTGATAAACTCTCCATCCTTCTGCGTTGGTTGCGTTCGTGGATTTACATCTCTTGCATTTTGATATTTCTCAATGCTTCCTCCTCTTTTAGACGGATCTTGTCTCTCAGCTCGCCTTCATAGCTGAGGTGTTCTTTTTTGAGGAATTATATCTTGTTGCGCCATTCGTCGCCTAACTGCCTTCTTTGGACTTATGAAATTTGGATTACTCTTCTTTCCTACTAAAGACGTCTGTTCTGAAGTTCTAACTTTTCGATGTAGCCCATCAGGTCTCTGATCCTGATTTTTAATTTGTTGTTTCTGCTTCGAGCTTCGTTCACCTAGGCTATCCAGGTCTGTTGATCTCTGCTGTCGACACGGGCCACCCTCATGCTATTGAGCTCTTCTTCGAGTCGAGCATCAATGGTGGTTCTTTCCGTCTTCAATGCTTCCAGTTCAACAAGTAACCTTTACTTGAGATTTGCCAACTTTTATTCTTAGATAGCCAACAGTTGTGCCTTTTTGATTTCGTCTTCATACTCAACAATCAGCTGCATCAGGATTTGCCGTTGGTGGTGGAGTTTAGCTGTCTAATCCTAGCACTCTGCGGCTCTAAAGTCCGCATTGAAGAGTCGGTTGAAGAGTTACTGAGGCGAAAGGGGTGCTTTTTAATTTGAATTCATGATTTATAATGGCTGATCTGATATGAATCTTTATCATCACGCTCTTGGCTTGTCATGGGTCTCGACGAAGTACTTCCAGAAGGTCGAGTTCACAAGCTCAGTTGTGTAGTCGTATTTGACTAATTCAGCCTTCTTCTTGGGGAGACCATTGGGAACGAGACCCTCCAGCCTGTAGGCTGAGTTTCTGAGGGCCAAGTAGAGTCCTAGACCTGTGCACATACGATGGTATATTTTATAGTCGGTTCTGCGGCTGAGCACCATCTCTGTTAAAATATCTTTATTGGCCACTCGTCTGGCAACCAGCAATCCAGCGAGGAAGAAGGTGACGACGAGTCCGGTATCTGAGGAGTTCCAGTTATCGAGGACTTGTTGGACTGATGGTTAATGAATGATGCAGGGGTAAGGTGCCTCGTTGGTACCGAATCTACCTCCAAAGAAGAAGTTGTTACGGTTGATTCTGAAGCTATGAACCCATCCGAAGAATTGATCGTGCGATGTCCACCCCATCAATATTATTTATCGATATATTACCATCCAACACTTCACTACATCAAATATCATAAAATCAGCTATTGCTGCACCAACTCGACCTGTTGGAATAGCTAGGCATATTATCGTTATAGTTGGATGTTTTCTTTCTAAAGGTCGCTTATCTTGCTGAAGTTTTCACTGTCTGCGACTCGGTTTTCAAGGGTTATATGGGCCCCTTAGGCCTACATTTCGATTATTAGTTGGTCGACTTCTCGCAACTATTGAAGGGCTTTTTGTCTCTGGCTGACCATCAGATCATTCTGGATCCTCTGCACTTTGATTTCCTCCATCAACATGGCCCTCTATCGGATCATTCTATTCTCACAGCTCCTCAGGGCCTCATCCATTTCCTCAGTAATAGACTCGTTCCTTTCAATTTGTAAGCTAATCTCCGTTCGGAGTTGATGTTCTTTTTCAAGCATATCGTCAATGACTCCAGTGATACTTTCTTCATTGTAGCAGCTTTTAAAGAAATTCTTCTTTTTTTCGTAATCTTGATTCCTCTGTCTCAGCAATTCAGCATTGTACTATTTCTCCATTCTTTTTTCTTTTTATGCATTGTACTATCTTTCTATTTAATCTTTGTATATATTCAGGTCTCGGGTTCTTTGGGAAATTTAGAATTAGATCTATTTGCATTGTTCTAAAATAATGACAATTTTTTGATCCGGTGGCAGCTTCATATCAATTTGTTTTGCTACTAGGTTTGTCAGCAGTTCGTCAATTTTCTCGATGAGCTGGTTTTCCTAAAATTGGAAAGAGTTCCATTATTCCTTAGCTTTTATATGTCTGACCGTGGCCTATTCTTTCTAACTCTTTGCCTTCTCGTACTTTTTATGCCTGTCGTTGATTTCAGCATTTAGAAGATCTACTTTTTTGGTAAGCATTACCAGTTCCTCCTAGTATTTGCTGATAGGATCACTGGAGTACATCCCTTTGTTGACGATTTCCGTCAATCTGAGAATTTAGTCATCTTGGAAGGTGGTGGTATACTCCAGGTCGACAACAGCATCCTTAATAAACTTGTTATCTTCCTCAATTCTCCTATTTTCCTCAACAATAAATCTGACATCATCTTCCAGCTCTCGAATTTTTGCAATGATTCTGTACATTTATTCATTTCCATAGTTAGCGAAGGAAGTGTTACTAAGTTCGAAGATGGGTTTGCGGGAAGAATAACGATTAGAGGAGTGTTTGTTGGAGTATTGGTCCATAATAATTAACTAACTGTCACTCTGAAATACAGTAAAATTATTGGAAATGAGTTAACTTCGTGGGGAAGGGATTTTGATATTTAACTGCTATTGACATTAGTTTGTACAATTTGATCCTAAGACAGTATTATTTTTGTTAGCTTTTATCCATGAACACTCATCATTTTCAACATGCCACTGCTCTATTCTACGAAGCTGACTACTAGAGTGCCCTCAGAGCCATCAACCAACATCTCGAGCTCAAACCTCGCAGCTCCATGGCTTTCAATAACAGAGGTCTGATCCACTTGCGCATGGGCTAATTAACCATGGCCAGATAAGACATCGACAGCTCCATCATGCTCAACCACCTCAACTATGTAGCATACTTTAACCTATTCTCACTCGAAGCAGGTGAGAAACACTACGAGGCTGCTCTATTAGCTCTGAGAGGAGCAATCTCATGTCTATACCTAATAAAAGGCCGCCTACTGAAAGACAAGCATTTTTTGTCTAAAGCTATCGAGCACTCAACAAACAACATCGACGGACTGATTCTGTTGGTCCTACTGGAAGTTAGAGATGGGAACTACGAAAAGGCAATAATTTTGATTGAGGCAGCAAAAACTCTCAAAGAGAATCAAGGGATATTATAGAAACTAGGAGGATTCATCAACAAACTTAAAAGCAACTACCAAGTATAAGATTAGTAAGCTTTATTTGATTACCTGATCGAGACTACCCCCTAGCATCACCATCTAACTGGCAAAACGCTTCTGAATGAGCATGTAGCATAAGAAGAGCTTAAAATATCGTTAGATGAAAAAGTGGTGGAATTTAATGAGCTGTACAAGGAGATCAATGTGAGAGTAGGAGGGGCGTCTTATCTGATCGCTAAGACTCCTGAAAAAATGGCAGAAATAGATGTTTAACATGTTGGCAGGGAGGGAAGAGAGCTGACGACTAAACCTGAAGTGATGGCGCAACACTGAGAATGATGATCTTTTTTACAGTTTACAAACTGAACTTGTCCCTATCAAGTTATTTATAGCATGTGTGCTGATCTCAGTTAATAAATATGCAAGAATGGAGGAAAGTGCTATGAGTCCGATATCATTGATTTTTAATCCTGAATATATAATCTTATCAATCAAGAATCCAAATCAACATGTCGACCATCGAACCTGTCCCTGAGAATGGAGGAGCTGGATTTTTTGGCTTTATGGGAGTCAGCATGGCCCTCGTCCTTGCCAGTAGTTCCTTCTTAACACAGACTTCGGAGCAGCATACGGAACCGCAAAAGCAGGAACCGGCATCAGCAGCATTTCCATCTGGAGACCCGCAGTCGTCATGAAATCGCTTATTCCTGTCGTCATGGCTGGTATTCTGGGTATCTACGGCATGATTGTGGCTGTCATCATCAGTCAAAGAGGTATCAATATTTCCACTCAGTCAAATACAATGACGAATACACCTACAGAAACGGTTTCTCGCATATGGCCTCAGGTCTCGTCTGCGGATTCAGTTGCATTGTATCTCCTTATTTACTCAGGCTGCTGGCTATTCGATTGGAAAGGTGGGAGATGCTGGTATCAGAGCCAACGCCCAGCAGGAACGATTATTTGTGGGCCTCATTCTGATCCTCATTTTTGGTGAAGCTTTGGCCCTATATGGTCTGATCGTATCACTTATCCTCATCTCCTGATCATCGATACGTTAATCCTGACATTCTATCATACACATCAATCAGTATCCTTCTCGCCTATGCATTTGACTTTGTGCAGACTGAACCAGTTGTCGCTTTCTGCCATCTTGCCAAGACTGACGATCAATTTGTCAGGTTTCTGGGTTACTTTGGATTTTTTTACTAAAATCTGGCATTGAGTTTTGGGAACTGCGAAAATCCAGTTTTTGCCATTGTAGTTGTGGATCTTGACTTCAAAGCTTCGGTCCAGGAATCTCGATGTTATATTTTCAGCAGGAATGGAACCGATTCCAGGCAGAGGGATGTACACTCTGAATAGGTTAACTTTTACTTGACGAATTTTGACTCGTCGAGGTAGGAGTACTTGTTTATTGAGTCATATTGCATCTCCTTCTCTACTTATTTGACGATTGGCTTTACTCCCTCTGAATAACAAATGCCATACCGTAGAATAGGTAGATGTCGTCATCGGGACACTGGATGAGATCAGACAAGCGAGTGTTTGTTGGGAGATCTTCTCCTTCGAGTTTTTTCTTGAAGGTCACATTAGTCATGGCCCTTTTGAGTTTGTCCTGCAGAATTATGAGGCATTCTTCAAGGTTGAGGTTGTCCTCAGCATTGACGAACTGGCTATCGACTGCCTCATCACTTTTGTGGATGAAATGCACACAAAAATCATAAGAGTTGGCGCAACTCTCGAAAGATCTGTCGAGTGAGCTCTCGCTTTCACTGGCTTCACTGACTAAGTTAGGTGGAAATATTACCATTGGAGTTGATTATGGGTTCTGAAGCTTTGGTTTATTCCATGTGTGGTTAGCTAAAGAATTATTATCAATCTTATCAATTGACTCTAGAACAGTCTCAATAATAATTTCACAAATACCTTATCAATCATCGTATTTTTGAAGGAGAAAGAAAAAGGAGAATTTCTTCGATCACTTTTACACTTGATGCAAATAAGAACATTGTTCTTGGCTGAATGGAAAAAAATATAGAATATAACATGTCGAACTTCAATACCCAAAGCGATAGCTAGGACTCTTAAAATTAGGTCTTGCTGCCTGTCAGCACCCTCTATCCGCCTAACTAAATCATCAACAAAAGCTACGCTCCAGATGTTAAACCTACTTTCAGGTTAATGTACGTCCCATCTCATGCAGAAGTCCCGAAAAGAAAGAGAAGAAGAGAGTAACCTTTCCCACAGAGCCGCCCCCTGCTTACCTCTAGTTCTTTGATGAATGTGACACTCTGGGCTATGAGTATTCCTACCTTCTCAGAAATAAGTTGGTCTATCTGAAGTACAATAATGCAGCATACATGAAGCTAAATCTCAATGGTAAGTCGATCAAGTATCTTGGCGGAATGTTTATTCCATTGGACAAATTGCTGGCTTAATCTTTGCGAAAAAGCAAAAACATTTTCAAGACTCTCAATCTTGAGTACACAGATAACAAGCATCCAGTAGACGGTTCGTTCAGCAACAACTGCTACACTGATGCTCCCAACTTGAGGTTCAGCTCCAATTACTAAGGCTCTAATTTGTTTGCAGCAGTCAAGGTAAATATTTTGTCCTATGTAGACAGGAGATAACTAATACGACTTGATTCTTCAAAATGATACAAATTCCAAAGGTAACATGCAGTGGTTCAACTTTACTGTTTAGATCAGTGAGGAAAAAAACTACAAATTCAATATTGTCAATTTGGTACCTTTAGGCTAAAATAGACAAAATCGAGCTCTCTGTACCAGAAGGGGATGGGTGTGGCATATTTCTCGCAAAGTGCCAAATTAAATCATCGGATAGGTTGGACTAAAGGTTGCCATTCGATATCGTACTATGCCACTCAAGTTCTAAGGTAAAACAGTCAGAATAGCAACTATCACTGTCTGCACTTTGAATACAAGTCGCCGTACAAGAACGATGTAGTTACTTTTGCCTACTCCTTCCCTTACAACCTCATCGATCTTGAACGATTTTTCAATAAGATGCTCATCAAAAGGCCAGTGGGAAGTCTCAAGATCGAACGAATAAAAGTTGCCTAAACTTTGACAGGGTTTTCACTTAACGCCTATGCCTTCACCCAGAAGAAACACTACAATAAAAAAACATATTCCACTCAAACTTTACTCGAGCCACGATAGCAAGGTCTGCCTAGTGTTGTATTCCTGGCTCGACAGCACCCCGGTTAATCACAAGGTTCGTACGTAGCTGAAGGGATCGTCTAGTGGTTGCTTGAGGGAGATTACGATTGGTGGAAGAAGAGCTTTCAATTTTATGTTGTGCCTATGGTCAATATGGATGGAGTATACTACGGCAACTACAGAACCAATTTATCAGGAAATGATCTCAATCGGATCTGGAGACATCCTAGAAGAGATTTCCACTGCTAAATACACTCTCTCAAGAAATTTTTGTACTCTCTCAACAAAACAAACCCAATTTCTCTTATCATCGATCTTCATGGACATAGCAATTCTCTGAATTCATTTTTCTATGGAAACCCTCCTCCAAGAAAAGACTCGGAAAATCCCAGATTATTCCCTTACTACTGTAGTCGAAAGGTCAAACAGATTTCATTCAACCAATCAACTTTCAGCGTGACTGAAGATAAAAAGACATGTGCTCGGGTAGTTTTGTCAGAAATGTTTCCTAAGGCCATGGTCTATACTTTCTAGAGTTCTTTTTATGGCTGGAAAAGGGGAAAGACCATTGTAGAACACACGATTGATTCTTACAAAAAGTTGGGAAGAGATCTTGTTCAATGTTTTGTGGAATATTCCAGATTGAGTGAGAAAAATCCAGCAATTAAGGATCGATGGGTCAAGTAGATCGAATAGTTTTCGAAGGATTGTAAGTAAAATCAAGAAGAAGTTGTCTCAGAATCAGATGGAGACATTGCTTAGGAACTCATCGAATTCGAAGAGATGAAAAATATGCCTGATAGCTCAACTACTCCAGATATCACAAGAAATTTAGAGAAGAAGAAAAGTATGCCCGCTATTGGTAAAAATCAATTTTTGCGGTATATGAGAAGAAATTCTCCCTTAAAGCTGAGAAACTATTGCACTTCAAACTAAACGTACATCATGGACAAGACTCCTGAACCTTCTCAAGAACCACAGGGATTTTTGTCAATTGTCAAGATCAACACTCGCTCTCAGTTGGATTCAGCACAGGAAAAGATCAGAAGGAAGACAAGCATTAACAGGGAATCAAACAGTGTGTCAAAAAAAGACTTTGTAGTTGAGGATCTCGATGAATGTCAAAAGGAAAATACTGATAACTCTTACTATCAAAGCGAGAAAGGGAGGAAGTTGATAACTGAGAAAGATTTCATAATTGAGAAGATGAGGCAGAAGAGAAGGAAGTTGGAATAAGGAATGATCCACAGCAAGTCCGCCAATGGATTTTTCAGGTACAATTTTATCAAAAAATCTTGATCCTTTTATGCTTTTTATTGCCTAAATAGACGGTTGTAACTCTCAACTTTGGTTTTTCATATTGATTCATTAAATTGAATGGTTTAATCTAGTAACTTTAAACATCATTTTTGATCAGATTATGCACTCGAATTTGTTGTCATCGTATATCTTGTCTAATTTCTCCTTCCAAGAGTTGTAGGTCTCGGGGAGATCGAGTAGAAGAGGGTCTAGGGCGATGGCCAGAGAATTTTCCATCATGTGCCAAATGATGCGGGAAAGGAGACTGCCAGCAAATTCCAAGCATGGATTGGTGTTGATCTCAATAAGCCATACTTTGCCCTTGGAGTCAATCAAAAAA
>Ga0100402_1006990_pt1 | contig 11035 bp, 10 predicted proteins | sample CryGeyme20150102_FD_80419 | JGI IMG/M metagenome (GOLD analysis project Ga0100402, IMG submission 80419) | Groundwater microbial communities from Crystal Geyser aquifers in Utah, USA - Crystal Geyser metaG 2015-0102 | ecosystem: Environmental > Aquatic > Deep subsurface > Groundwater | place...
CGAATTGTGAATAGAAATTCCTTAAATCCAGTAGCGTCCATAGCTTTGGAGCCAGCAATTAATCCTTATCACCAAATAGGCGAACGCGTATTTAAACAAGACGTATTGGGAATTCTCGATTTGTTGGATGCGTATTTGAAAAGCGTTTAACTCTGGGAATTTTGAATTTTGAATGCGTTTTTGAATCAAGCGGTTTGATATCCTTAAAAAAATCTTGCTATTGAAATTGTTAGTTTTTACATAAATTAAATTCATTCTAACAACCTTGTTAGCTTGCAACGTAGAAAATACAGTTGCAATCATTTAATTAAAAACGTTATTACACCATTCAAACTAATGATAAATAAGATTTACTTTAAGAATTATAAGTCATTTAAGGAAAAACAAGAACTTGAATTAAAACCAATAACTCTTTTAATTGGTAAAAATTCTTCAGGTAAAAGTGCGGTTGCAAAATTACCTACTTTAATTGAAGGTTCGTTGGGTGGTAAGTTTGAAGACCCTTTATTAACTACTAATAATGAAGTGGAACTTGGTGCAGAATTTAGAGATTTAGTTTATGGTAGAGATATTAGTAGTTTAGAATTCATTTTAGAAAACGATGAAAACAGATTGACGGTTGAAGTTGCATCGGGTGTAAAAGATAGTGATTTACCAATAATCAGAAGATGGATTTTAAATGAGGAATTTAACTTAAAGTATAATGGTACAAGTAACAATTACCTAAATGAACTAAATGGAAGTGATTTTAAATGTCATTTTAGCGGTTTTAATTTGAACAAAACTTATGACATCAACAATGGTAGCTTAAAGGAGGAAATAGGGATCTTAAAAGTTAAAGGCATTACATTAAACACTAATTACATTGGTCCAATCAGAGAAACACCAAATAGAACATATAGTAGTTTCGGGAACAGTAAAACTCAAAAGATTGGAAACAAAGGTGAAAATGCAAACCAAACCTTAATTAGTGATTTCCTTTATAAGGATAGTAAATTGTTAAATAAAGTAAGTGAATGGTATAGAAACAATTTTGATGGATGGAGCATCAAAATTAACTCTCTTTCAAAACCAGACTATAAAGTAGAATTGTCAAGAATTAAACCGCAGTTTGATGTAAATATTCGCGATGTTGGTCAAGGCATGAGCCAAGCTTTACCATTAGTAGTCAGTGCATTTTTAGAACAAAAAGAAGAAGTTCTAACTATAATTGAGCAACCTGAGTTACATCTTCACCCAGCAGCGCATGGTGATTTAGCCGAATTATTTGCAGAGTCAACCAAGAATAGCAACAATAAATTTCTAATTGAAACGCATTCTCAAAATTTCGTTTTAAGACTTAGAAGAATGGTTGCAGAAGAGAAATTTAATAAAAATAATATTTCTATTTATTCAGTTGAATATGATTCAGAAGATAACACAAGTTCTCTAAAAAAAATTGATGTTACTGAATTAGGAGAGGTTACATATTGGCCTGAAAACGTTTTTAGCGAAACCTTAGATGAAACGATTGCAATAAGAACAGCACAAATAAAAAAAGGTAAAAATGCTAATTGAAATTAAAAGCGACATTTTTACAGAAATTAGAAATTTAAGAGATGTGAATTATCTAATAGGGCTTTTTTCTAACAACAGAAGATTTAGTTATTTCTGTGACATCAGTATAATAGCAGAAACCGAGCTTTATAAAAGTTTACTTAATATAGATAAGTTAATTATTGAAGAGTATTTTAACAAACATATTTCTGAATCAACAAAAATGGATTTTAGAATTGAATCTAATTCTACTTCAACAACATTTGATCTCGAAGAAGCTAAACGATATTTCATTCAACCTTTCATAATAATTTTAGAAAATAGATTTAATGATAGCTATTTCCTAAATGCTCTTATTTCAAACTTCAAAAACAAGAGCAAAATAATAAAAAGACATCTGGACAATGGATGGCTTGATTACGGAAATGGTGGCGGCTTAGATAATATCATTAATGAAGTAAATGCTATGATGAGACAATTTGAAAACCTACCAAAAGAGAACCATAAATATTTACGTTGCTTTGTATTGATTGATTCTGATAAAAAATTTCCAAATGATTCCACAAAACAAAACAGAACGAATTTGTTTCAATTCTTAAATAATGTGGGCATTCCCTATCATGAATTAGAAAAACGTGAGATGGAAAACTATTTGCCTGATGAGGTTATTGAAACAATAGAAAACAATAATGATTTTATCCAAGCATATTTAAGGCTTAATCATACACAAAAGGATTATTTTGACTTGGAAAAAGGATTTACTGAAAATTTAACTAGCTCTTCCGCTGAAGTGCAAGCGCTTTATGCGAATGTTCCAATTGAGGATTATAAGGTTCTGCGAAGTAATAAGATTCAATTGCGCCCCAGTTTTAAATCCGAATTTCCAAAACTTTTTTCACACCATAAAATTACTCGGGACGCTTTAAAGAATAGAGTTTCACATCAAACTAATGACCCAAATGAGTTAGAAACTATTTTGGATAAAATATCACAATTATTATGAGCAGTCAAATCCAAGTTAAGCCAGCTGTAAATCGTCTAATAAAATTTTTGGTTGATATAGAAGATGGCAAATTTAAAATACCAACTTTCCAAAGGGATTTTGTTTGGAATAAGTCAGACAAAACAGACTTATTTGATAGTATAAGTAAGGAATATCCTATTGGGTCAATTATGCTTTGGCAACCAGACTACGAATTCGATAGTAATGGAAAAATTGGTCCATATTTAATTGACAATTCTAATAACAAAGATTTTTTCTATGTACTAGATGGTTTTCAAAGACTCTCTACTCTTTTCGGTTGCCTTACTAATCCTTCAAAAACCAAACTCAAATATGACGCAATAAAATTAAAGAAAGAATTTACTCTTTTCTATGATTTAGAGGATGAGAGTTTTAACATGAACTTGAATGATAAAAAAACAAATATCCCTGTTTATATACTAATTGACACATATGCATTTCTAGATTATTTGGATTTATTAAGGAGCGAGTTAAATGATAATGAAAAATCTAAATTGCTAATAGATAGAGCAAAAAAATTATCTTCAACTTTAATCGATTATCAAATTCCTTCAATTGAAATTTTTGGTGGCTCTATTAAAGATGCTATTGACATCTTTTCAAGAGTAAATTCTAAAGGAATCACAATATCACAAGATTGGATGTTGTCAGCATTGACTTCAAGTGAAAATGAAAGATTCAACTTAGGTGAGATTTTGGGAGATTTACTTCTTGACTTAAAGGATTTTAATTTTGGCGATATCAAAAGAGATATTTTATTACAGTGTATTCAAAACTCATTTGGAAAGATTTATTTTGACCAAAAATTGGAAGACTTAGCGGATAGAAATGACTTTAAGGATGTTACTTATAGGACAGTAAAGAGTATAAAAAAAGCAATTAAATTTTTATTTGAGGAGCTTGGGGTAATAGAGAGAAAGCTTCTACCCTACAACAATCAACTAATCTTTTTAACTTATTTCTATAATAAAATTGATGAGCCTAATGAATACCAAAAAAACAAATTGAAAGATTGGTTTTGGATTTCAACATATTCAAACTATTTCACAATTTATTCATTAAGTAAAATACGGCTAGCATTTGATCAATTTAAAAAATTTGTAAGAGATGCTCATGAAAATCCTATTTTCTACGAAAGAATAAATCAAAAATTTGCAACAGCTGATTTACCAAATACTGTTTCTGCGAAAAGTGTTAGATCAACAGCATTGGTTCTATTTCTTCTTAATTTTTCAAATAATTTCAAAAAATTAAATCATAAAGTAATTGATTCATTAAGAATTTCATATCTAAAAAGAGGGAACAACAGTCATGCAAGTGTAATACCTATTATTGAATATACAAGCTCTTCAAATGAGAAACTCCCTTTTGAATACAATAAACCCAAAGACATGTCATATTTATTTATGAAAGATAATTTCGTTGAATTTTCTGATCAATACTTTTTAAATGATAAAATGATTGATTTACATTTGAATAACGAATTTGACGAAATTCTAAAAGTTAGAATGAATCTAATTATTAGTGCTGAAAAAATATTTGTTGAAAATTATGGCATTTCCTATACTGAAAATTAATTAGTAAAAGCAAAATTATTTTAATTTTATTTTGACTAATTATATGTTTCAATCCTCCACCATCTCAAAATCCAAAAAATCAAAGCCCGGCGAAACCGTACATCCAACCAAGGTATATTCCCCAGTAGAATACGCCCGTTGCCACTGATTCGGTTTTACTAAGGCTTGGGGCACAAATCCGCCTTCCAAATTCGTTCCCATCATAATTTCTTCTAATTCATTTGTTTCTTCGTTTTTTAGCTCGAGAACCAATGGAGAACCTGAATAAAAATGCCAGATTTCAGTGGAATTTACTTTGTGCCAGTGCGTTTTAACTCCTTGGGGAATCAAGAAATAGATAGCTGTTCCACTTGCTCTTTCGCTTCCGTTTGTTCTTGTGAATGTTTCTTCTGAGCGCCAGGTTTCGCGGTACCAACCACCTTCAGGATGTGGTTTTAAATCTAAGAGTTGAATTAATTTCTTAATCATAAGGTCTTGTTTTTTCATTTGAATACGCATTTTAACATGTCAAACTATGGCAAAGTTTAAAACTTTGCCATAGTTTCCACAAATGTACCGCGTTCAACTCCAAAATTTTGAAGGACCACTCGATTTATTACTGTTTTTTATTAAACGGGATGAATTGGATATCTATAATATCCCGATAAATTATATTACAGCTCAATTTTTAGAATACATTCATTTTTTAGACGAATTAGATCTTCAAGTCGCTTCCGAGTTCATTTACATGGCTTCCCTTTTAATGTCAATTAAAGCCAAAATGATGATTCCTACCGAAAAATTGGAAGACGAATTTGAGCCAGAAGAAGATCCACGTTATGAACTTATGCAAGCTTTGTTAGAGTTTAAACGCTACAAAGAAGTCGGAACTGAATTACAGATTTTAGATAACAAAGCACAAAAAAAATACAGAAGAGGTAACTTCGAATCCGATTTATTAGAAGCTGAAGCAGACAGTGGAGAACTTCTACGGCCAATTACCCTTGTTGATTTAATGACGGCTTTCAAACAACTACTTATTCAAAAAGCAAAAAAGCCTGTTACTCACAAAATTGAACAGTTTGAAACCAATATTGAAAAACAAATGCTCTTTATTGCAGACAAGCTGAGAATGAACAAACGTCTTTCTTTTATCGAAATTTGCAAACATGTTGAATCTAGACTTACTATTGTTGTCACTTTTTTAGCTGTTCTAGAACTGATAAAAGAACAAAAATTAGTTTTATATATTGGCGATACTCCCATAGATTTCTACCTCGAACTCAGCGCCGAAGACATTAAATTAGATTTTGAAATCGATTCTTATCAATAAACAATCCAAACATAAAGCATGAAAAAACTTCTATTACTTTCAGCTGTGATCGCTTTTATCGGCTGTTCACAAACGCAACCATCGGAAACGAAACCTACAAGTGCCTTAGATTTCACTTCTGGTATTGATTCAACATATCTATACAAACATTTATCTGTAATTGCACACGATTCTCTTGAAGGAAGAGATACTGGTTCAAAAGGTCAACAAAAAGCTGCTGATTACATTATTGAGCAATATAAACGCCTTGGTGTAAAAGGTGGAATGGGAGACGGTTCTTATCTTCAACCTTTAGATTTAAACACGAGTAAATTAAACTCTGTTTCTTTCAAAATTTCTGTTACTGAGCGTACCGAAGAAAAAGGCGATAAAGGTAAAATCATGATTAACGAAGAAGTTAAAGTGATGGAATCTGTTCTTACTTCTGAGTCAGCATCCGATATTATTCAAATTTACGGTGGTGAAGTTTCGTTTACTGCTGATGTTATTTTTGCAGGAATTGGCATAACTGATGAAGCACGTGGCGTTAAACCTTTCGAAGGTGTTGATGTAAAAGACAAATGGGTTCTCGTATTTATGGATATCCCTTCTGTTGTTGATGGAGATACCGTTTTAAGCCCTGGTTTTAATAACAGTTCTCGTTATCGTGAAATCATTATGGGTTTAGGCGCCAAAGGCTTACTCATGATTCCTGAAACAGAAGCTCGTTTTATGAGAAATGCGGATAACGCAAAAGCATCAATTGGCAAAACAGGCGGACTTCGCTTAGCTTATTTAGATAATGATAGTGAAAGTTTAACATTCGCTTATTGTTTAATTAAGCCCAATGCAGCTGCTAAATTATTAAGCTTAGCTGATACAACTGCTCTAAAAGAGAAATACACTGAAATTTCAAAAAGTCTTACAGAATTTAAAGCGACTCCACTTTCTGCTACTATTGAAATTAAAAACGATTCTAAACCAGAAGTTGTCGTTTCGAACAATATTGTTGCTTTAATTGAAGGCTCAGATCCTGTTTTAAAAAACGAATATGTTGTTGTAAGTGCTCATTATGATCACGTTGGCGTTGGAACTCCAGATAAAAACGGAGACAAAATTTACAATGGCGCTGATGATGATGGTTCTGGAACAGTTGGAATTCTCTCCGTTGCAGAAACATTAACTAAAGCAAAAAATGCTGGAGTTGGACCAAAACGCAGTATAATTATTTTACATGTAACTGGTGAAGAAAAAGGTCTTCTAGGTTCACGTTTTTATTCCGATCATCCTACTGTTCCTATAGAAAACATTATTGCTAATATAAACGTGGATATGATTGGCCGTATTGATGACGATTATGTTAAAAAAGGCGAGAAAAATTACGTTTACATTATTGGTGGAAGCATTATTTCCTCTGCAATGGATAGCCTATTAACTGTTGCGAATTCTAAATCAACAAAAATTAAATTAGACATGAAATACAATGATTTGAATGATAGAAATCAGTTTTATCGTCGTTCTGATCACTGGAATTTTGGTCGCCTAGGTATTCCATTTTCATTCTTCTTTAATGGAACACACCCCGAGTACCACCGCCCTGGCGATGAGATTTCAAAAATTGTTTTTGATGAATATGCTCGTCGTGCTCAATTAGTATATGCTTACACAATAGAGTTAGCAAATATGAATGGAAGACCTTTAGTTGATAATCAAGAGTTTATTAATAAAACTAAAGCAAACCCGAGATAAGAATAAACTTTCGATTCTTGTTAAAGCCTTACCTGATTTATTTAGGTAAGGCTTTTTTTATGTCAATCTTCTAAAGCATCATTATCAATCCAGTCTTTCAGTAATTGAATTTGCTCATCACTTAGTCTAGGAAAACCTATTGGCATTTGAGAAACGCCATTATTTGAGCCAATTAAGACGTGTATTAATGGACTTTCATCAGAATTTCTTGGAATAATTAATCGACCCAATTTTGTACCAACACTTTCCAAGGTTCTCGAATACCAATCAAGACGAACATTTCCTGCATTTCCACCAACATGGCAGCCACTTCCGGCACAAGAAGCATTAAAAATGGGTTGAATTTCACGTTGATAAAACGTTCTTTGCTCTTCTTCTGAAGTTATATCTGAACTTCCAAAACGACCTGTACATGAAATCGAAAGACTGACAAAAAAACATAAAAATAGAATCCGAGAAATTGACATATAACTACACGATTAAAGAGAATCAGTTCCTAACAAGATTGACGGTTTAATTTTTATAAGAGTTGTTTAATTTATTTTCAAACCTTACTTAATCCGCGATGTTTCTTCAATTGCGTTTTTTCCGAATAATTTTTGATTGGTTTGCAATTTATCTTCTCTAAAGGGGGATTTTTATACTACACTTTAAAAGAATATCCCCACTTTTGCCAAGAACCTCAAAACCATAACGAAAGTTTTTAAAGGGTTTGGGAGATTTCAAGATAAACTTATGCCGAAAAAATGAGAACGGCTGAGATCCTGCTCTGAAAGCATTCAAGAGGAATATTTGCCCAGTGATGAATGAAAATCAAATTTATATCATTAATAACAGTTTAATTTCGAATACAAAAGTCTGTTTGGAAAAAATGATTATATTAGATTTATGCTAAGCAAAGAAGAAATAGTATCCAAACTTTCTGAACTGAAACCTTTCTTGTACAAAGAATTTTCTGTTAAAGAAATTGGTTTGTTTGGATCATTTTCTGACAATACATTTACAGCGCAAAGTGATATTGATCTTTTAGTTGAACTTGAGAAGCCAATCGGTTGGAAATTCTTTACTTTAGAAAGATACTTAGAGAGTGTGTTTAATAAAAAAGTCGATTTAATCACTAAAAATGCTCTAAAGAAACAAATTAAAGAAAGCATTTTACAAGAAGTTGATTTTGTACAGTGAAAAAAGAAAATCGTAATTCTAAAATGTACCTTGAAGACATGTGTCTAGCCATGGAAAGAATTGCTGAATATATAGAGGGCTTGTCATTAGACCATTTAAAAAAGGATTACAAAACAATTGATGCTGTGACTAGAAATTTTGAAGTGATAGGTGAGGCTTCGAAAAATTTGTCGAAATAAATAAAAGAGAAGTACCCCGAAATTCCGTGGATGGAAATGTACTTGATGAGAAATAAAGTATCACATGAGTATTTCGGAATTGATTATGAAATTATATAGGACGTCGCAATAAATTATCTCCCAGCAAATAAAAAACAAGTTGACGAAATTTTGCTGACTTTAGACTAACTGTTAGGGTCAAACTTTTTAATCTATTGATTAATGAAATTGAAATTCCGAGATAAAGGCTATGCCAAACGTTTTAGTAGAAACCTGAGTTCGGGATAAGAAATTAAAATAAAAACAGGTAAAAATAAATTTCGTCATTCTGGGCTTGACCCAGAATCTCGGCCTAATTTGGGCTTAAATTCGAGATTCCACTACGAAACCACATGCGGTTCTTCATTGTTTATTCTGGGTTTTTATTAAAATTATTGTAATAAACCTTACCCCGAACTCAGTTTTTTAGTACCGAACTCCGAAAGTATTCGGAGTTCAGCCACTGAGCCTCCCTTGTCTAAATTTCCGTTCTAAACTGCACATAATGTCTCTAAAGTCGAATTTCGGTCCATTCAACGATATCAAACCGATTTAAAACTTATCTCAATCTTGAAGCTGCTAACTCAATATCACTTCCACTCGGTTGCTGATAAATTTCTAACTCAAAGAATGTTGCTGCAGCTAAAAAATGATCGAATAAATCTGACTGAATTTCTTCGTATTCAGCCCAAGCAGTTGTTGTTGTAAAGCAATACACTTCAATTGGAATTCCTCTGTCTTCAATTGGTAATTGACGAACTAAGAGTGTCATTCCTTTGTTAATTTTTTTATTGTTATTCAGATAAAACTCAATGTAGCGGCGAAAAACACCAAGATTTGTCATTCTTCTACCATTTATCAGTACAGATGTATCGATATTGTTTTGAGTATTATGCGCTTCAATTTCTTCTTGCTTTGAGCTAATAAATGAACTAATCAGCTGATACTTTTTTAAACGCTCACGAAAATCTGGATCAACAAATTTTATGGTTCTTGTATTGATATGAAGAGCTCGTTTAATTCTTCTACCGCCGCTTTCTTGCATTCCGCGCCAGTTTTTAAAACTATCTGTAATGAAAAAATAAGTAGGAACAGTTGTAACGGTTTTATCCCAATTCCGAATTTTAACGGTGTTTAAATTAATGGCAATTACGTCACCATCAGCGTTAAATTTGGGCATTTCTACCCAGTCGCCAACGCGAACCATATCGTTAGAAGCAATTTGAACACTTGCCACTAAGCCTAAAATAGTGTCTTTAAAAATCAATAAAACGATGGCAGAAAGCGCACCAAAAGCACTTAAAAGATAAACTGGCGACTTATCTATCAGAATAGATAAAACTAAGATTCCGGCTGCAATGTAAAATACAATTCTGAATAACTGAAAATAACTCTGTATCGGTTTATCTTCGAATAGTTTTGAATCTGATAATAAATATTCCGTTGCTTTTAGAAATGATAAGACAATTAAGGTTCCTGTAAGAACTAAATAAATGTCAGTAAATTTGAGTGCTATTGGTAATAAATACTCAAAATCGTGAAAAATTAATCCTGCAAAAACACGAAATAATACCGCGGGAACAATATGAGCTACATTATGAAATACGTTATGATCGGCAAGAGAATCATCCCATGTAAAACTTGTTTTTTTGAATAGCTTATAAACTACAGTAATGAAATAACGCCTTGTTAACCAAAAGAATAACATTGCAGCTAATGAAAAAAGGATAAGGATGCTTATAAGTCGGATATATGGAATAAAAGCGAGATTGATACCCGTATCAACTAAGAATTTTTCTAGAATTTTTTCGATTGTATTCATACCAAAAAGATAGGGAGTTTTTTAATAATCAATTTATAGTAGACCATTTTCTATTGAAGAACACTTTTTATTATCAATAAGATTCAGTTATACTACTCACTTCTAGCGCTAGCGTCCGCTAGTGTGAAAAAATAAGAAAGCGTCCGCTTTCAACAACACAAAAAACTAAATCTTATGAACTAACGATTGGTGCTGCTCGAGTAATAAGTCATTATCAATCCAATTACCCTTTTTATTATCTATAAGATTCTATTTCTAGCGCTAGCGTCCGCTAGTGCGAAAAAAAAAATGAAAGCGTCCGCTTTCAACAACAAAAAAACTAGATCTAATAAACTAAGGATTGGTGCTGCTCGAGTAATAAGTCATTATCAATTCAATTACCCTTTTTATTATCTATAAGATTCTATTTCTAGCGCTAGCGTCTGCTAGTGCGAAAAAAAAATGAAAGCGTCCGCTTTCAACAACAAAAAAACTAGATCTAATAAACTAAGGATTGGTGTAGCTCGATTAATAAGTCATTATCAATTCAATTACCCTTTTTATTATCTATAAGATTCTATTTCTAGCGCTAGCGTCCGCTAGTGCGAAAAAAAAAATGAAAGCGTCCGCTTTCAACAACAAAAAAACTAGATCTAATAAACTAACGATTGGTGCTGC
>Ga0100402_1006997_pt1 | contig 11021 bp, 12 predicted proteins | sample CryGeyme20150102_FD_80419 | JGI IMG/M metagenome (GOLD analysis project Ga0100402, IMG submission 80419) | Groundwater microbial communities from Crystal Geyser aquifers in Utah, USA - Crystal Geyser metaG 2015-0102 | ecosystem: Environmental > Aquatic > Deep subsurface > Groundwater | place...
CCAATACACCCGCTGGCTACATGGCTATGGGCACGGTGCTCAATTGGATTAGCCCAAATTTGCGCACAGAGTTTCGTTTTGGATACGGTGGGCAGCTCACTGCTTTTAGCGGTGATATCAATGTATTTGCTTCGTATTTGTTAAAGCCAAGTTTGGAAGTGACACGCGAGCTAGATATCTATGCACTGCTTGGGTTTACCACCATGAATATCACATTGGCGGGCGTTGATTCAGCGGATACAGATTTAAGTTATGGCCTAGGGGTGTCCTATCATATTCCCAATGAATCTATGGCGATTACTGCCGACTGGATGCAATACCACACGGCGACGACATCGAGCTTAACTTCCATCAGCGGCATGAATATATCGGGCGTCTCAATCAGTTTATTATTTGAATACTATTGATCACAGAGCATTCGTTTCTGGCCAGGTCATGTTTTGCAGTAATGTCCAGAGTGTTTCCTCTACAGGGCCAACGGGGCGCTGCTTATTGCGCACCAAATGAATCGGTGCTTGTAATAGTTTAAAATCGGGTGATGTCAGTTTGGTGAGGCGGTTGTCTTGAATATCGTTTTTGACCAAATGAAGCGGCATGCGCCCCCATCCCTTGCCTGAACAAATAATGCGTTGCTTGGTGGCAAAATCATTGACCACCCATTGCGGTGAATCATTGTAAATCCCTTTACTGATACGTGGGCTGTGATTGCTGGTATCTCGCACCACAATCAATGTTTCATATCCCAAATCACTTTCACAGATAGTATCTGCTTGTGCTGCCCAAGGCGAAGATGATGGCACCACGGTAACAAATGATATGGGTGGTAAAGCAAAGCTTTCAAAGTTGTGTGCCAAATCAAAAGCGTCTGAGATGGCAATATCTGCATCATCATCGATCAATCGCTCCATGGTGCCACCTAAATTTTCAATCTGCATTTGGATGCGCGTTTGCGGGAAAAGGGTGCTGACTTGGTTGAGTACGCCAATAATCGGCTCAACTGGCACGATACCACTAATGGCCAAGCGCACTTCGGATTCATAACCACTGGCCAAGTGATGTGCTAACGATACGATTTCATTGCTCTTCTCTAAAAGCGCATCTGCTTTTTGATAAATACTTCGACCAGCATCAGTGAGTTCAGGGCGGTAATTGTCGCGAGTGAATAGCGTGATGCCCAATTCTTGCTCAAGCTTTTGGATGCTGATACTCAGTGAAGATTGGCTGCGAAACACAGATTCTGCAGCAGCACGGAAGCTACCTGTTTCAACAATGGCTTTAAGATATTTAAGTTGTTCTAATGTCATAAAAGACCCTGATTGATATAAGCTATCATAATGATGAATTATATATGCTTTTTTACTATCATGGTAGCTTTGTATAGTTAGCCTAGTTTAGCAGGTATGTGGGGAAGTTATGCAGCTGAAAAACACATCGAAGTATTATGGTCTGGTTAGTATTCTTATACATTGGCTGATGGCTATAGCTATCATCGGCATGTTTGGCCTTGGTGTTTGGATGGTGGGTTTGGATTATTATGACCCATGGTATCATCGGGGCCTATGGCTGCATCAGAGTATTGGCATGTTGCTATTGTTATTATTGCTGTTTCGTTTGATATGGCGACTTTCCAACCCAGTTCCTGAAATCATAGGGTTATGGTGGGAGAAACTGGTTGCCATATGGGTCCACCGGGGCCACTACCTGTTGATGGTAATACTGATGGTGACGGGTTACCTAATTACCACAGCATATGGGCGTGGCGTAGATGTTTTTGGTTGGTTTGAATTTCCAGCATTGTTCCCTGCTGATAAGGGCAGGGAAACCACACTGGGTTTTTATCATATGATTTTGGCTTGGGGTTATATGGCCTACATAGCTATGCATGCAGCCGCTGCACTGAAACACCACTTTATTGATAAAGATACTACGCTTTTGCGTATGCTCGGCATCAATCAAAACAAAGAAGAAAAGGAGAAGCATCATGAAGATTAAACTAATCATAGGGGCAGCACTGGTAGCCTTGGGTATTTCCACTTCAGCCATCGCTGAGAATTATGTCATCGATAAAAAGGGGCAACATGCTGTGGTTCAATTCAAGGTTTCCCACCTTGGCTACAGCTGGATGATTGGCCGCTTTAATGATTTTGAAGGCACATTCTCTTATGATGAGAAAAACCCTTCTGCTGCCAAAGTCAATGTAACGATTAACACTGCCAGTGTGGATACCAATCATGCTGCGCGTGATAAGCATCTGCGTAGCCCAGACTTCTTTAATGTGGATAAAAACCCAACTTCAACATTTGTGAGTAAATCGTTTAAAGAGTTGGGTGATGGCAAAGCGAAGTTAAACGGAACATTCACGCTGAATGGTGTGAGCAAAGATATCACCATCAATGTGACGCATATTGGTCATGGTCAAGACCCTTGGGGTGGCTACCGCCGTGGCTTTGAGGGTACAACAAACTTGAATCTGGCAGATTGGAATATGCCGTTTGCACCAAAGCTTGGTCCTGCTTCTGCAAACGTGGAGCTGTACTTCTCGTTTGAAGGTATCCGCCAGTAAATTTGGTGATAAATAAGGGCGGTGTGTCATGGGTTTGTTGGTGGATGGTGAATGGGTAGATCAGTGGTATGATACAAGTAAAAGCGGTGGTTCATTTGAGCGTCCAGATGCTGTATTTCGTCACTGGATCAAAGAGGGTGGTGAGTTTCCACCCGAAGCTGGTCGCTACCATCTCTACGTTTCGCTGGCCTGCCCATGGGCGCACCGCACCCTTATTTTTCGGCAGCTTAAAGCTTTAACCAGTTTGATTGATGTGACCGTTGTGCACCCAGATATGTTGGAAAATGGTTGGGAGTTTGCGGGTGAACCTGAGCCTTTGTATGGATTTCAGTATGCTTATCAGCTCTACACCAAGGCTAATCCTTATTACACAGGGCGGGTGACGGTGCCGATTTTGTGGGATAAGAAAAAGCAGACCATCGTATCCAATGAGTCGGCAGATATTATCCGTATGATGAACACCGCATTTGTGAATCTGGCACCCAAAACCAAAGATTATTATCCGCTGGCTTTGCAGGGTGAAATTGATGGTATCAATGATTATGTGTATGAGTTTATCAACAATGGTGTGTATCGCTGTGGTTTTGCCACCACGCAGCAAGCTTATGAGTTGGCATACGATGATTTGTTTGCAGCTTTAGATAAATTGGAGCTAAGGCTCACAGAGCGAGATTACTTGCTGGGCAGCGAAATCACCGAAGCTGATTGGCGCTTGTTTACCACGCTGATTCGCTTTGATGCAGTGTATTACGCGCACTTTAAATGCAACAAAAAACGTATTGCTGATTATCCGCAGTTATCAAGATTTGTGGCTGACTTGTATGGACAACCAGGCATAGCCAGCACTGTGAATATAGAGCAAATCAAGCGGCATTATTATTTTAGTCAGACCAGTATCAATCCAACGCAGATTGTGCCCAAAGGGCTGCCTGCAATGTTTGTTTCAAATTTATCGTAACAAAAGAGGCCCTATGAAACGAATACAAGCTCTAACTGTACCTGAAGGGGATGGCGTGACTGTCAAACGCTTGATGCCAGTGATGAGTCTGCACAATTACGATCCTTTTGTGCTTTGTGATTATTTCGATATTGCAGCAGGTGGTTTTCCCAATCATCCGCATCGCGGCTTTGAAGCTATCACCTATATGATTGAAGGTGGTATGCAGCACAAAGATAATTTGGGCAATGCCTCAACAGTAACTGCAGGCGGTATTCAGCGTTTTACTGCTGGCAGAGGCATTGTGCATTCGGAAATGCCGCAAGGTAGGGCACATGGTATTCAGCTTTGGATAAACTTGCCCAAGCGCTTGAAAAGCATGCAGCCAAGCTACCAACAGGTGGATGCTGCTGATTTGCCAGTAACTGACGAAGCTGGTGTTCACGTGCGCACCATTGTTGGTGATGGCTCGCCAACTGAGTTGCAAACGCCAGTGCTTTATCTGGATGTGACCATAGACGAGGGCAGTGACTTTAAGCGCGATGTGCCATCAGGCATGCAGGGTTTTGTGTTTTTGCTATCCGGCGCAATGTCGCTCAATGGTGAGAACATGGAAAGTGCGGATGCAATGTTACTCCGTGATGAATCAAGCCTGGATATTACAGCAACACAAAAGAGTAAGTTCATTGTTTGCTTGGGGGTACCCCACGGTGAACCCATTTATCAGCATGGGCCATATGTCGATTAACCCATATCAATTATAAATCAACGATGATTCAAGTCATGGAGTAGTAATGAGCAATATTCAAAGTAACCCCGAGCAGCCCACCCATGCTTTATTTCAAATACGATGGAGCCCAAGGGCTTTTGATGCGAGTAAAGATGTGTCTGCTGAACATCTGGTAAGCTGCCTAGAAGCAGCGCGGTGGGCACCCTCATGTTTTGGTGATCAGCCTTGGCGCTTTGTGGTTTGTCATCGCTCAGTCGATGAAGTGGCATGGCAAAGGCTATTGGCATGCCTGACTCCGAAAAACCAAGAATGGGCCAAAAATGCACCTGTGTTGATGATGATTTGTGCCAATACGGTGTTTGCTCATAACCAAGCACCGAACCGTTGGGCAGAATATGATGCTGGCCAGGCTGCAGTATCGTTTTGTTTGCAGGCCACGGCGCTTGGTTTGGTGACCCATCAAATGGGTGGTTTTGATGCCGACAAAGTGCATGCTGATTTGGGCGTTCCTGAAAACGTCACACCCATGGCAGCCTTGGCTTTGGGTTATCAAGGCGATGCTGAGTCTTTGGATGATGGCTTTAAAGCCATCGAGCAAGCACCACGAGCACGCAAGCCACTTGCTGAGATTGCCTTTATGGGCCAATGGGTAGCTGCCGACTAGAAAAGCCGATTGCATAAAAGAAATTCCAAGTTAGCCATGCGTACTTTTTGAAAATGGGGTAGGTATGGCGATTGTAACAACGCTGCCAGCAGCGATTGAAGCTTTGGATTTATTTGGCACAGCGGTGTTTGCGCTCACTGGCGCTTTGCGCGCGATGAGCAAGAAATTGGATTTGATGGGTGCGATTGTTTTGGCTGTGGTGACGGCTATGGGCGGCGGTATGATGCGTGATGCTTTGATTGGCAGGCATCCGCCAGCAGCTTTTGTCGATCAAAGTTATTTGCTTGTGGCAGTGGTTGTGGGCGTGGTTACCTTTTTTTGGGGTCGCTGGATACGTGAGCAGGAAAGTTGGCTGATTACCTTTGATGCCATTGGTCTTGGTGTGTTTACCTTGGTGGGTGCATGGGTGGCTGAGCAGGCGGGTTTAAGTGCTGTGGGTATTCTTTTTATTGCCATGCTTACTGCCACGGGTGGCGGCGTGCTGCGCGCTATGTTGGTGCGCGAAATCCCCTTTATTCTCAAAAAAGAAATTTATGCTTCTGCCAGTTTAATAGGCGCGATGACTTACTTATTACTGGAAAATTTGGACATCAGTGAAGTGTGGGTGATTTGGAGCGTCATTCTGGTGACAACGGTGACACGCTTAGCTTCATGGCGCTGGAATATCCATTTGCCAACGGCCTAACGCTTTTAAGCTCTGCCATTGTAAATCTGGCCTTGGTAGGCTTGTAATACCGCAGCAGCTTTTTCGCGCTGCACTTCTGTAAAAACTTGAATGCCACGCTTTTGAAGTTCGGCTATCCAATCGGGATGTTTGGGTCCTTCATCAAAACCAATGGCTTCTGCGTCAGCTGCCGTTGCTCCTGAGCTGAGCTGCACAATGCCCGACCAGGGAATCGCACCAAAGCACATGGCACATGGCTCACAACTACTCACCAGCTCACATTTGGGAAGGGTATCCGAATTGAGAGCGTAGGACTGCAGTGTTTGCTGCGCTAAGGCAATCGCAACCATTTCAGCATGAAAATGCGAGCAGTTGCTGCTCACCACCAAGTTAACACCGACTGATATCAGCTGATGATTATCCATATCAAAAATTGCAGCCCCAAAGGGACCGCCCGTTTGATGTTCGACATTTTTCTTGGCCAATAAAATAGCAAAGTCCATCCGTGATTCAGGCGATGAAAAATCACCATGAATACGCACGCAAGCACTTACGCAATCAGCTACCCAATGGGGTAGTATGATGCCATGTGTGGATGTTTGGATATCGTAGATGCTGAAGACCTTTAATGTCTAAAGTGGCGAATAGAAGTGAAGATCATGGTCAGACCATGTTCATCAGCTGCGGCAATCACTTCATCATCTCGAATCGAACCACCGGGTTGAATTACAGCCGTTGCCCCGGCTTCAGCCAAAGCATCAATGCCATCGCGGAACGGGAAGAAGGCATCGGATGCTGCAGCAGAGCCTTGGATAGCATCGCCGCCGTGATGGGCTGCGATGCGGGTGGAATTGACGCGGTTCATTTGGCCAGCGCCGATACCCAAAGTGGTACCGTCTTTGGCGAAGACGATGGCGTTGGATTTTACATGCTTAGCCACAGACCAAGCGAACATCATATCATGCCATTCGCTTTCAGTGGGTTGACGCTTGCTCACCACCTTGCACATTTCACGGGTGAGAATATGGGTATCGCGTTGTTGCACCAACAAACCACCACTAACACGTTTGAATTCTAATCCTGCGTCCACAGGTTTGATTGAAGGGGCTTGCAACAAGCGCAGGTTTTTCTTCTCAGCCAGGATTTTTCTTGCTTCATCGCTAAAGCCTGGTGCAATCACTACTTCCATAAATGTTTGGGCAATCAAGCTTGCTGTTTCAGCTTCTAAGGGTTGGTTAAAGGCTGCAATGCCGCCAAATGCGGATACATCATCAGCGGCTCTGGCGCGCTCATACACTTCGGCTTGGCTGCCAGTAACCGCTACGCCGCAAGGGTTAGCGTGTTTTACTATTACAGCTGCGTTTTCGCTGAAATCGCGTACGCAAGAAAAGGCAGCATCAGCATCGGCGATATTGTTGTACGAAAGCGCTTTGCCTTGCAGCACATCACAATCAGCAAGAGAAACCACAGGATCTTCAGGATCGGCATAAAATGCGCCTGCTTGATGTGGGTTTTCTCCATAACGCAATGCATCAGCAGTTTTGATAAATTGGCGGGTAAAGATATCAGGGAATTGGCGTTTGCTGCCATCGGCATTGAGCGCTGAGAAATGGTTGGCAATGGCGCCATCATAGGCGGCGGTGTGGGCAAATGCCTTGACGGCAAGGCCGCGGCGTTTGCCTTCATCAAGGGTGTTGTTGGCCAAGGAATCAATGACCATGGCATAATCGTTGGGGTCAACTACAATTGTTACAAAAGCGTGGTTTTTAGCGGAAGCGCGTACCATGCATGGACCGCCGATGTCGATGTTTTCTATGGCGTCAGTGATCGTGCAGCCTTCTTTAGCCACAGCTTCACGGAAGGGGTAGAGATTCACACACACCAAGTCGATGCGCTCGATGCCGTGTTCTTTCATGGATGCCAAATCTTGCGGATTGTCGCGGCGGGCCAAGATGCCGCCATGTACTTTAGGGTTAAGCGTTTTGACGCGGCCATCCATCATTTCAGGGAAACCTGTGTAATCAGATACATCGCGCACTTCGATATTGGCTTCACGCAATAATTTGGAAGTGCCGCCTGTGGATAAAAGGCTAAAACCGTGTTGGATAAGATGTTGTGCGAATTGCTCGATGCCCGCTTTGTCGGAAACGCTCAATAAAGCGTATTTGATTGGTGATGAAGATGCCATGGAATACCCCAAGATTTAAAAGTGTGCGTAGGCTACGTATCCCTGCTTTAAGCGCAATGCCATAACAAAAACGCTGGTATGTGATTGTAGCCTTTTGAAAAATTTACGTTTATTCTCGGCACATGGCTCTTAATGAACAAGAATTGATGGAAGCATATCATGGCCTCATGCAGGCTTATCCAGAAGATTTACACATTGCCCGCCCTCTCATTCAGATGTTGCAAGCCAGAGGTGACGAGGATGAAGCGCGTGAGCTGGCGCTTAAAATGTCGCGCCGTATGCTGGCTTTGGGTTATTCCAGCTACGCTTTAGCCTTTTTAAATATTTGCCAACAACTTGGTTATGATGATATGCAAGAAATGGCAGCGATTCGTAATATGGCTGAGCTTACCCTGGCGACTGAAACCCACGCGCTTGATGATGCCGGTCAAATTTTCAAATTGATTGAAGAGCTCTCAGATATGGAGTCGAAAGACTTTCTCAAACAAGGCACCTTGTTGCATGTCGCTGAAGGCACACATGTGGTCAAACAAGATGAAACCAGTGAAAGCTTTTATTTGATTTTAGAAGGTGAAATGAACGTGCATATGATTGCCCATGATGGGAATCATGTGGATTTGGTGGTGCTTAAAAAAGGCAGCTTCTTTGGTGAAGTGGCTTGCCTTTATCATTTGCCGCGCACAGCCAATGTAACAGCGTCTTCAGATGCAACCCTACTCACCTTTAGTGGCGAAGCTGTGGCTTCATTGATTGAGACTTCACCTGTTGCAGGCGCCGGTTTGATGCGCGTGGTCAAGCGGCGCATGATGGAATCAGTAGCTTTTACCCATCACGCTTTTCGAGAGGTTGAAGCTGAAGATAGAGAGTGGGTTGAAGATGAGGCTGAACTCTTGGAATTTAAAGCTGGCGAAGCGTTGGTGGCCCCCGATCATCATGATAAACTCTTTTTCTATATCTTAACATTTGGCTCAGCGGAGCTGTCTCGTACCGTCAATGGGCAAACTATCACCAAACCATTTGCACTTGATGAGATGTATGGCGATGTGATGCCGTTGATGAGCTTGCCTAGTCATACCAGCATCACAGCGCTAGAGCGCTGCCTTGTCTGTAAAATCCCAGCCGAAATTTTCCATGCTTTTTATAATGCCTACGGCTCGTTTGGTCATTGGGTGGAGCGTCACGCCAACCGCCGCAATGAAAGTTTAGAAGCCTAATTTTCCGATTTTTATCTGCTTTAAGGAGACAAAATGTCTTTACGTTATTTAGAAGTTTCCACCTTATCTTTTGTGGCCAGAAGCGCCATGCGGCCTGAGTTATTGCTTACAACTGTATCGGCCATTGTTGGCGCTGTGGTGCTGTATGGCATTTTTGGTTTGGGTGGTGATGATTCATTCGCATCAATTTTGGGCGACTTTTTAGCGGTATCATTTAGCTTTTTATGGTTGATGTTGGGTTTAGTGGCGCTAGCCCATCAAATTAATGTACGTATGAGTCAATCTGAGTTGTTGCCCAATACCATTGAGGCTTATGGTTTTGCCATGCGCCGCATTCAATCGCTTTTGTTGCTGCCAGCTTGGGCTGTGGGTTCGTTGCTGGTGATTATGTTATTGGAAATTATGATCTTGTCGCTGGCCAATATTCCAGGTCTTGGCACCATTTGGTTGGCTTTGATTGCTTTGCCGTTGCTTATTTTTAACACGGGGCTTGCCATTTTGTTGATGATGTCGGTGTTTAATATTGCAGCTTATGTGACCGTTTTTAAATCCAATCTTGGCAGTATGCGCCAAGAATTGTGGCAGATTATCAAAAGCAATTATATGGATTTGGCCGTATACAACTTGGGCGGAGTATTGCTGACTGTGATTTTGGCAGCTTTGGTGTTATCACCGATTTGGCTTGGTGCGCAAGTAAGCTCGGCTGTGATTGATTATGCCGCTGCTGAGCCTTGGGTGGCGCTGCTCAATGCAGATGGGTTTTGGGCAAGTATTGCGCATTTGATAGGTTTATTGATGGGTGGGTTGGTCTTGGCGGTGGTTTGTGCTGTACCGTTTGTGATTATCACACATATCACCTTATTGGTGCACAAGGATGCCAAGTCGGACATCTTTTCTTCTGAGCCCGTGATCGAAGATGCAGAAATCGTATCAGAAGATGATTAACACCCTCTGATACGGCGCCTTATTTAGGGGTTGTGCAGGTAGTTGTGACGAAAGGATTACGAACCTTGTTTCAGCCATTCCTTGATTTGATCAAGCGGCACACCGCCAGCAAATTTACGTCCATCTTCAGCGAAAATGGTGGGCGTACCCATCACATTCATTTCCTTACCCAATGCCATCAAATCAGCCACGGGCGTTTTGCAATCGGCTTTGGGGAGAGCTGTGCCGTTGATAATGACATCATGCAATGCTTTGGCTTGGTCTTTAGCGCACCAAATGGATTCAGACTTGGCATAAGCATCTGGATGCAGCTGCGTGAGCGGGAATAAGAAGGTGTAAACGCGGATGCCATCCAACTTGGAAAGTTGGTCTTCCAAGCGTTTGCAGTATGGGCAATCGGGGTCGGTAAATACCGCCATTTTCAAACCATCTTCTGGGCCGCTGACGATGGCTTTATCCATGGGTAATGCTGACCAGTTGATGCGCGTGATGCTGGCTAGGCGTTGGGCCGTTAAATCATTTTTGGTGCGCATATCAAACATATGGCCGTTGATAACATGGGTGCCTGTGGCATCAGAATAATAAATATTGTCGCCTACAACCAATTCATACACTCCAGGAATTGGGCTGGTATTCACGGCCTTGATAGGCATGTCGGGGATTGCTTTACGAATGGTTTCAGCAGTGCGTTCAGAAGCGCTGACGGGTTCGCCGCTTTTTGCAGCTTTGGGCTTTGGCTCATCTGCGCAGCTGCTAAGCGGAATCAATAGTGCCAAAATCAATGCGAAGTTTTTCATGTGTTTTTTCTCCTAAATTGTTGTTCGTTGACGGGGTCAAAATTTTTGAAGGATGGCAAACGTAGCCTTTTGTTTTGCTGTTGTCTCGGAATAAAGTTACGTTTCGGCCCATGTTATGGATGAAAGCTTTTCACGTGATGATGATGACCTCTTGGTTCGCAGGATTATTTTATTTGCCCCGATTGTTTGTGTATCACGCCATGTCGGATAAGGCAGAGGTGCATGCCCAACTTTCGATTATGGAGGGTAAGCTTTATCGTTTTGTCACCCCCATCATGTACCTCACTATTCTGTCGGGATTAATACTTACGTATTGGCA
>Ga0100402_1007001_pt1 | contig 11017 bp, 10 predicted proteins | sample CryGeyme20150102_FD_80419 | JGI IMG/M metagenome (GOLD analysis project Ga0100402, IMG submission 80419) | Groundwater microbial communities from Crystal Geyser aquifers in Utah, USA - Crystal Geyser metaG 2015-0102 | ecosystem: Environmental > Aquatic > Deep subsurface > Groundwater | place...
TGCTAGCTGAAGATATTTGAGACATTTCAGCCCGATGGAACTACCCTTCTTACTCAGGTTCATCCTAGTATTATTTGCTTATTGCTGCATGCTTGAGATTATTGAGGTTCCAGTACAGCTCACCTGACAATGGCTATCTTTAGAGTCTTTAGGCCTATCTTTTTTCTTATAGTTTTCTGACCCCAGCTCCATCTCTTTTAGCAGTGATGTCTCTATACTTCTTGATACTTTTTTTGAATGCCGAATAGGCTTAATCCATCTCCACCTCTGTCCCTGCTAATCTCTTCTCCCTCCGATATTCCTTCTCATATCTGACGCACTCCTATATGGACTTTCGAGTTCTATCATCTGCTTTCAGAATGTCAGCAGCCGGAACAAAAAATATGGTATCTTCACTTTCCTCAAGCAGATGATTGAATATTCTCTTCATATAGACGTACTCAGGTTGCTGTTGTTTTTCGGTCAGACAAAGGCATAAAGTTTAATAGGTATCTTCAGCTGCCTCAGCAATCTCAATGGTGGCTCCTTTTTCGTTACCCTCAAGAATACTCCTTAAAACTCTGAACACCTCCACAAAATAGATGACGATCACTTGTCTTAGATCCTCAAAATGCAACTAAAAATATTTATCGTATCCTTATAATTTCCAATCCTCATGCGATTCTCTCAAAAATACAGCCATGGCTTCCATTAGTCTCTCCTGGATCTTGTAGTCAGTCGCCAGCTCACAGACATATTTTCTGGGAAAGTATCTGATAAAGTTAGTCAGGTTGATTAGCAAATCTTTAACCTTGAAAAATTATTTGGTTGTTTCTTACATCATAAAACTTTCCCTGTTGCCATAGTTCCTGGCTCTTAGAGATTTGATGGTGAAGTCAATATCAGTCTGTTTTGATGATTTTTTCTGTAACTGAGGATGTCTTTCTAAGATGTTGAAAAAATCAGTAGTATCTCTATCGTATTCCTCAATGTTCTCGTAGAGGTTAAAGATGATTTTTTTGACAATGTCACAGTTACTACCTCCATAAATACCCGCTAAATCGAGCATTTTAGGAATATCCAACAGCCACTGCTGGTAGAGGATCTCTTGCTGCCTGTGAGTGCTAGCTGAACTTATTCTGTAGTAAATGAACAGAACTATTTTGAGAAGGGTTGAATACAGCACAAAAGCTGGGTCTTTTGTAGGCATTACTTCAATCACATCTGCATTGAGTGCATACTGATCATATTATCTTTTGGAAAAGACAGCCAGGCAGCTCTAAAGACATGCATTAACACTTTAGTTTTATGCGAATTCCCTCCAAAATTACGAGTCAGTCATGTGAAGCAACATATTAAGATCTCGAGTTGCCTTCTCCAGCACTCTTTTGAACTCAGGTATGGTCAGAATTTGCAGATTGGATCGACAGAGTGTATCTTTGGGAATAAGTTGCGGGTATTCATTTAAACTATTGAGGCGGAGTGATTGGGCGGGTTTATTGTGGTAGCTCTTCTTTTTGAACATAATACTATTGCTATTTGTGAAGACTATATGTCATAAAATCAGGAGACAATCCTACTCCTTCCTTCCGATAAAAATAATTGTTTTCTCGAGATGACACTTTATTCACTTTTAGGCTTATAATCGATTCGTTACTATATTTATATCATTTCGCATATTCATTATCATTGAATGACGGAATACGAATACTGTGAGATCTGTGAACGTGAGGCCGTCTTTGTCTGCGGGGACTGCTCACTCGCAAAGTACTGTACAAACGAGCACCGGATTTAGCACTGGAAGGTGCACAAAGAGCAATGCAAAGTCATTAAGCAAGAAAGAACAAGACAGTTGGAGGACAATGTAAATCGCCAACGCCTCGAAATCAGACGTAGGTATATATTTATCTAACATACAGGTACTTTGAGAACTTCAACCATAAAATATATGATCAGTGCATCGTCATTGCCTCCTGGTTGTTTGACCTCTAGCGGTCGCACATTGCAATTACCAAGGAAATATTCAATGAATTCGAGTATGGAATTGCTGTTTGTTTGCTATCGAGGACCTATCTGATGGTGGGACGACAGCTGGAGGCCAAGCAAGAGATGGACAAATATATTCTAGAAAGGTTGCATTTTTTGGAAGACATGAGGCACATTCCTCCTCTCAAGAAAACCTAACAGCTCACAAACAAAGCCAAACTATTTTTATAACGGAAATTGGCACTCATCTCCTCAGTCGCCAACATCTACCATGAACTCAACCACAATTGCATCCAGTATCACATCTGCTTATTGTAGATACTATCAGATCTACACAGATCATATCGAGCTAGCTTTCGGGTCAGATAGCTACGAATTGTCAAATGCCTATTTCTGTGTGGGGAATTATTATCGGGAGATCAACTAGCCTACCAAAGCCATAGCCTGCTTCGTTAAGGCTGCAACCATCAGAGGTAAAAGAGGTGGTGGGGATTGCTATGTCAACATTTCGTTGCTCTATAGGCAACAGGGACGTATCTTCGCAGCTATCGATATGATGATGACAGCCATCAAACTCAATGAATAAGAATATGGACTTAGTTCGAGAGAGGTGGGAGAAGTATACGAAAAGTTAGGTATGGTTTACCTTGATGTACCTGATTACAACAACGCTGTAGTAAACCTTTAGAATGCTTTGAAAATTTTCATAAATCAGAAGGAATCTGAAGACTACGAAAGGATCAAAGTGAAGATCGACATAATTTACTCCAAAATAAAGGTATGTTCTGAGCGATACAGGTCCTGCTGGAAGACGAAAGTGTTCAGAAGAAGAACAAAAAGGAAAAATAATAAGAGGATGAGCTGAGAAAAAGAGAGAGTCTCATCTTGCAACGGGAAGAAAATAAACCAGAAATTGACAAGATCTTCAAAGTTACCTAGACTCTTCTCAACAAACTCATGCCGATCGAGTTGTTCAGATTATCTGAGCTACAGATCGAGCTGGAAAAATGCAGATCGTAATTTGCCATTGCGACCATCGTGGGCAATTCATAATTTTTCAAGAAGCTATCTGACAACCGCAAGCGTGAATTGAAGAGCGATAACGAAAAATTGTTCGAGCTGATAAGTATCGAGATGAAGATCAGAGAGAACACATAGTAAAATTGATATTTCTCATGACTATCATGATGACTATAAAGAGAAGAGGATAAACACCTAATTTTTATAAATTTTTGAATTGAGCCAAGGAAGGCTTAGGTTAATCATAGCAAATTTTCACCTAAACTATCTCTATAGAATAAAACTCAAATCGAAGAAAAAATATTCTTTTTTTATCTTTGGAAACAAAACATGTCCTCACAAAAATCTTTAGAGATGCTCGGCCAACTCAAACAAGATTCCTATCTTCACAAACACTATGACTTCCAGGAAGTGCTTGGAGAAGGATGCTTCGGCAAGATAATCAAGGCATACTCCAGGGACATCGAACAGCATATCGCCTTGAAGGTGGAAAAATTCAAAAAGACCAAGCTTAAGATGGTGCTCAAAAATGAAGCTAACCTGCTGAAACAACTGCAAGGAAAACAAGGCATCCCTAAGATCTACAATAGTGGTGAATGGGATCATGGAACATTCTTGGAACTGGAGCTGTTGGACCACGACCTCAACAGAAGCCATCAGTATTCGCCCACAGAAATCATTGACCTGGCTCAGGAGGCCATCAGAATACTGGAGGGAGTGCATTCAGTTGACATTATCCATCAGGACCTAAAACCTCATAATTTTATGAGAAACAAAGATGGAAAATTATATCTCATCGATTTTGGTCTAGCCAAACAGCTCGTCAACAAAAAAGGTAATCCATCAATGCGTGGCTTTGTGGGCACTCCTCGTTATGCCAGTGTCAGGGCCCACAACATGATGGATCAAGGAAAAAAAGACGACCTCTAATCTCTTTTTTACAACTTGGCCTACCTCTACTACAGAAGATTGCCTTGGAGCAAACTATCAGTCTCTTCTGATCAGAGATTAGATAAAATAAAAATGTTGAAAATCAAACACCGTGAATCTCTGTTTGTGGAAATGCCAGCCATGTTCCGTAGAGCCTTTGAATATATTGTATCTCTCAACCACAATGAAGAACCTGATTACAGCAAGTTAAAAAATTACTTCAGAAGGAATAAAACTATACTGATTGAGCCCAAAGTACTGATCAACAGTGTTGAAGATAAAAAAGTCAAGAGGATCAGTCTCACAACCAGTAACTTCCTACAGGTGCCTTAGAACCCTTATTTACCTCAATCTCCTCGTAAGAAAAAAGAATAGATCGATACCAGTCTGGAACACATACCTTCGATAGGTCGAATGCCTAGCTGCTCCGATTTGAGTGCATTTTCAGAAGTGATTCAAACACACTTGTTGGCTTTGGTGGATACCGATGAGTCCAACTACAAGTAAGATGAGAATATTGAACCTGAGCTACCTTCCTTCCATACTATCAAGAGTCTCACTTTCAAAAATCCCTTTGGAATGCAGGCTTGATTTTTGACTTATTATTGTCATGATTATCAATATTCTTCCATGGTTTGATGGGTCAGTCAATTGCTATAAGGTGCTTGTGAGGTGCTTGTGAGACTGTTAATTATTTTGAATAATCCAATCCAATAATATTTATTTTGAATGTACAACCAAAGAATGGCTGATTCCCGACACTACGAAGATCCTGTCGCCAAAATCGATAACGGCGGACTCTTTTCCCGCTAAAGATGCCGACAACTCACTCAGTACTTCTTTCATAACTTCAGGCAGATTTTCGACATGTACGACGACAACAAAGACGGAGTGCTGGAGACGATAACTGCAGGTAAGATGTTGATGGATCTGTACCGATCAATGAACAAAGAATTCCATCCGACCGCCACCGACATTGCCAGCTATCAGAGAATATTCGACCGAGACAACAAAGGAAAGATTACCTTTGATGATATGGAAAGATTTGCTGTCAGGTACTACTGCAATGAAGATTGATTGGATCCAGCATTATCATCATATTTTGGCATATGAAGCTTATATACTTATGAACATGAGAGACGATAAGTTTATTGGGAGCTATTGAGGCGGATGAGGAAAATAGATTTATTCGAGATTATCACTCGTAGGCCTGCCCGTTGAGCTGGTCAATGGCTCCACTTCGACTCAGATCCTTCCTGTGCTCCTTCCAATCTCCCACCAACTTGTCCCTCAGGATCATCAAAGTCCGATTAGTCAACTCCACCTCCATCCTCAAATTTTTTTCTTTAAGTCCTCTCAGCACAGCCTCAGCAAAACTGACGTGTTCTTTGATCACCTCAGCCAACTCCTTGAATTACTTCAGATTGTAGATCATCACCTATTATTGCTAGAGCTCAAGTACTTTCTCGTTTTAACTGCCAAGTTGGACAATTTCCTCACTTATTTTAGCGATGTTCGGGAAAAAATCATTGTTGTATGTTTTTGCAAGGGTCTGCTCATATAACTGAATGATTTGAAGGTGGCTAGTCTTGTAATTGAGAGCATGTTCCAGTCTCAGCGTAAAAGTAAGCAACTATTATTCAGTGTAGCCCACATATGTTTTGAATATATGCAGAAAAGGCTCAAAAACATCGTCAAGGAGGTAATTCAGGGTCCTTTTAGGGAGCAGCAAATCTTTCAGCTCCTACACTTCAGCCCTCGTCCTGTTTCTATATTGATATAGCATCAACACATATTTGTATGATTTTTAGTCAAATAACTTGAGTCCTTGATCTGTTGGATTGTTGGCCTGGCCCTTCTTGCAAGTCTAATAAATTTGAATGAACTACTCATACATGTCTTGAATTATTTCGTATAGTTGAGTGCGATTCTTGATAAGTTTAGAGACTTTGGGGAAAAGCTTTGAATTGGAGCTGTTACTAGAAGCTGACAATTTTTTTAAAGTTGCCACGTAACGAGTCAGCTAACGGGTCAGTTCTTGTACCTTTGTAACTCTTTTGGACCAATCGTCAGCTTAAAAGTTGAGCTTCTAGACAAACGATTAGAAAATTCTCTAGTCCATGCTGCCTTCATAAACCTGCAGCAAACACTAAAAATTACTTTTGTATTGCCTGACCTCTTCCAGCTAGTCCTTCCCCTGAGATAGATAGTTGTTCAACAAAAATTATAATTTTTCCACCTTGATGATGTAATCCTTAACCTCTTCACACTGACTGTCTTCATTTCTGATTTCATGTCCAGCTTCACCCGTCACTTTAGCCTCAAAATAGTCTGAAAATTCATCTAGACCTCTTTTGACTTCCTCTCGAGCTTGCCCAGCTTTTGCCAATTTTTCCTTCCTCAGACTCTGATAACTATTCAACATCTCTGACTCTGTGCCTCGATATCTGCTTTACAATTATTCCACATCTTATTCGAGTCTAGGAAAGCACTCTTTCGAGAAATACTCCTATGTTATCTCATCTTTAATATCTTTCAGCTTCTGGCGGATCGTCTCCAACTGCAAAAAGCCCTCTTGGATGAGTATATATGATTAGACAAATTGTTGTTCTGCCGCTCTGTTCAATTCGTTAATGTTGGCATTGGTGGGTTTGCTGTTGGCTCCTTCGAGCTACTTGATACTTTTGATGGTTCTGTTGGCTATCCGGTCGCTATCGAGGTATTTTTATTTGACTATTTGCATTTTAGTTCTAAATTTCAGCATATCATGCATATGCTTGCTGAATTTCATGACATCAAGACAGTTCCCTTCCAGCTCAGAAAGTTCAATTATTTTTTTGCACTATTTTCTACCAAGATAGGCACGCATGATTTTATCCTTGCCCATTCCTATCACATTCTTCAACTGCTCCAACTCCCCTTTTAAATCATTCAATCCTTTCTCCGCCTTCATCATCGCCCCATAAAAATTATCGTTATTTACATTTGGATTCTCAAATGAACGAATTAACTGCTCCTTTTATTGCTACAAACGAGCCTTGTGAGCCCTGGCCCTGTCCTAAAACATATGCGACAAGAAGACAGCCTTGAATATATCGCATATCACATCGTTGGCGAATACAGAGTTGGCATGAAACACCCGACCGATTAGCCGATTATTTTATTTCTGCCCTCTGACCACATGAAATATCAACCTGTTAAACACACAGTCAGGTCTAATCAGAAAAGGTTCCAACTCTAATAGTAAGTTTTTGCAATTAGCCAAAAAATTAACACTTCTCAGAGGTAACTCATAATACTCACAGCCATTGAGCTCTTTGTATAATTTTATCATGTTGCTTTTGAGACGTTGCATGACTTAGAGTAAAGGTTGATAGTGTTGGATGTAGTCTTACTCATTGCCAAGGCGTTCAGAGTAGAGAGAATCTATGTTGATTGAGGTTAGCACCTGCACGTTGTTGACTGATTAGTATTGTTATGAGACTTGCCGGACTTGGGAAAGATAGGAGCGAAAGCTACCCTCAAGAAAGGTCAGGATCTGTTCCTTATTACTTACAGCTTTGCATTATTCTTCAATCGCTCGCTGATCAGCCCCCAACTCCTCAACTCTATAACTGATCTGATCACGTATCTTTGTGAATCCTTTCCTTATATCCTCATTGCCTTGAAGCACCAAAATATCCTGAGTGATGATCTCAAAAAAGTTCTCCCCAAATTATTTGATCTTGTCTGTGTTAACTATATTCCGCTTCAACAACTCCTAAGACTCCCTGATGAGCATCATGTATCGATTCTACATTCTATGCTCACCAATAGGTGATTTGAACAGACGAAGACTGATGGTGTCCGAATAATTGCGACGATATGCGGGTATATCGAGACGAATGGAGTAATTTGTCCGAAGGTAATCGAGGACCTCCAAACGAAGAGATTATTCAGTTATCATTATTATTCTTTTGAATAAGAGCTAGTAGCAATAGAAATGAATAATAAAGAAGGAAGAGTGAATAAAATAGAGGATCAGTCAGGCATGACCGAACATAGGCCACTGTAGTAGCTAACCAACCATTTTTTATGCCTGTCAGAATTTACTGGACTACCTTCTCTGTTTTTGTCGATGGCTCTTCTCAACCAAAACTAAAAAATGTCCTTTTTCTTCTGTTTCTGATGCAACTTTCTCAACTTGGCCTCAATAGCTTCATAAACAGCATGTTTCATGTGCTTCCTCCTCCATGTCTTTAGACCTTTCAATGCATGTAGGCCCAATAAAGTCCTTCTTAGTTTTTCCTACTTTACGACCAACAACTGATACTGTCTGTACTCCTGGTAAAAAATGAATAGGTTGTCGATAATCTCATTTCCACGACTTTATCGAAGATACTATCTTAAACTGTCCTCCTTGTATCTGAATTCACTGCCTTCAAGGGCCAATAATTTTAAGTACTGAAAAATTTTGTCTTTGGTGACAAGAGTAAAATGTTTGACTGCCCGGACCTCCTTGACCAGCATCTTTTTGAAGCCTAATTTCAAAATTGAGAAAATATGGCCCTTCAACTATTGGTTTTTGAATAGTTTGTAAGAATTTAGTTTTTCGTAATGTTTATTCGAAGAACGGTGCTGTTGCTTCCATAAGACAAAATACTTAAACATGACCTTGCTCTCTCGATATGCTCTGAATCTCTCCAAAATTTAGAACGATTTTTTGCCCTGATAACTGTGCTTTTTCAATGTCCTGAATGCCAACTTAACAGTGACTGCTGATAACACTCTATCCATTTTGCAATTCCTTCTATTCTCTTTGATAGCCTGAAAATATCTATGTAGCAAGCTGGTCTTCCAAAAGTAGAAAGCAGTTGTATCATCTTCCTCCTGCAACTCGGCTACCTACTCACAATACCCTTCCATATTTCGCATGTGGACTTCTTACTTGCAGTATGATTTCAAGGCCTGGAAGGTTCTTGACATCAGTTTTGCTCGATATACTTTGCCACAGATAGATTTGATCATGGTGTTCTCATGATGGTAGCTGAGGTTTCTGAAAAATATGCGAATTTCGTTCATACGAAGATACTACTTGAGCTGGGTTTTTTCATGCTTTAGGTTTGAATCTGCCTGGCTCAACTATGTAGTATTTCTGCTCCAATAGTTATCAACCACTTCCTCCTGGTATCCATTCTCAGGTTGACTTTATTCCTAACTGGTCAGCCTCCTTTCGCGATGCGTTCCTAGATGCTGCTAAACTTAAGAGTACTACTCCTCTTGCTCTCCTCTGAGCTGATCCATCAAACTATCTGCAATAGCCTCCATCAATCTAATTTTCCACCTCAGAAAAAATCTTCTGAGGATGTTATCGCTATCTGCAGCTTCATCATGCAATTCTTCAATATACCCATACAGTTCATGCAGCTTTTATTCAATAGAGTTGAATTCACTACTTTGATCGTTTCCTTCCTCGACCTCGTCCTCTTCAGGAGGATTCTGTATCAGTTATTGGATTTCCAGCTCTGATTATGAGTGTTCTTGGTATGAAGGAACGTAGTAGTTTGGATTGGGGGTTTCTTCAGGTTAATGTTAGAGATTGATCAACTGGTTGGAAAGTACTTGTTGCGGAGAATTGATACGTACTTGACGTTTGTTTGTTGATATTGGCGAGAGATCCTCATTAGTGTTGCAAGGAGATCTGATTCTGTGCCTGCTTTGATTGAGGATTGTTTTGAAAGCTGAAAACAACATTTTTTTGGTTATTGCTGACACCACCTGGATCAGTATCAGCACCTGTCCTTAATTCCGACTGTCATCTTCATGATAGTCCTATTCCTCGACAGATGGTGACCCCCACTGTCGATCTGCCTCTTCCCACTGTCTAGCCTGCTCAACTTCCTCTTCTTATTCCCCAAACAACTGCTCATTGATCTTACTCGGCGACACTTTTTCAGGATTATAATCGCTCCTCTCTTCTTACTTGCCATACAATGCAAAATACTTCTTTTTCAGGTAATGCACCTTCAAGGCTTGGATGAAGCATTTTTTGTTGAGCTGCTTATCCAACAATTACAAGATGAATAATCTGTTTTTATCCTAATGAGTTGGTGACTCGTTCAGAGATAGTCAACGATAGTTCAGACTAACGCTGCGGGATTTGAGATGCATTCTTTTGTGCTCAAGTAGCTAACCGATGAGACTGAGTTTTGCTTTTTATCGAGATGGCAGATCCAGACTGTAGAGATCGGCAAACGGTAAAGAAGCTAATGTGTCCAGTGACAAGGCTTGATAATATGTTATAGGGTGTCTGATATGACTGACTAGCTGTCGTTATGTAGCAGACAGTTAAAATTGCCCTTCTTTTTAATTGCTGAAAAACATATCGTTTTGATTTTTTTTGAAAGTCAACTCGTAATCTCTCCCACCAGCCCCATCCTCCCTTGCTATTTCCAAACTATCATTTTGCATCTCCCCAGGTGACCTCAAATAATGTTCCTTCATCCAACTATCTTCATCCTATCGATGCATTTGTCCTCTCTCTAGTTATATTTTAAATTATTAGGCTGCCCTATCTATAATTATTAACAAAGGTTAATGGCACAAAGATTAGCGAAATTAAGGCAATTGCTGAACAACCAAAGATTAACGGCTTATGTGTTACCGAGAACGGATGAGCATCAGAGCGAGTATATCACAGAAAGAGATGAGAGAGTGCAGTGGATTTCAGGGTTCAGTGGCAGTAGTGGGTTAGGTTTGGTTAGTCAGAAAGAAGCCCTTTTGTGGACAGACAGCAGATACTTCATTCAGGCTCAAAAAGAGTTGTACCAAGGATGGCAGTTGAAGAAAATGCTACCTGGAGGTCAGAAATGGTTCGAGTATGTGTTGGCCAATTATCCCAAAATGTCACGAATTGGCTTCGATCCTACCCTCATCACTGCTAGTACAGTATCTCCTACTGATAGAAAGCGGATAGGAAAGAGTAAAAACATTCAAGGAAAAAGGTCTTTAATTCGTCCCTATTCGTGACAATTTAATCGATAGTTTATGGTAGGATAGACCGAAGAATCAAGTGGGAAAGATTTTTCTGCATGAGGCTTGGGCTGGCAAAACTATGAAGGAA
>Ga0100402_1007005_pt1 | contig 11013 bp, 19 predicted proteins | sample CryGeyme20150102_FD_80419 | JGI IMG/M metagenome (GOLD analysis project Ga0100402, IMG submission 80419) | Groundwater microbial communities from Crystal Geyser aquifers in Utah, USA - Crystal Geyser metaG 2015-0102 | ecosystem: Environmental > Aquatic > Deep subsurface > Groundwater | place...
AGCCAACCATCAGAGCAAGATAGGCAACCATTCCAGTCATATTTCAAACAGTTGGGGATGAGACAGTTTTTGGTTTGTTGGTCGTATTGGAAAGGAGAGTAGCAGCTTAGGCAGGTCTACCAATTATATGATGAGCAACCGACCAGCTAACACTGACCGTCCTTTAGAGCAAAGGGAGGCTTGCAGGTACATTTTCCTGACTTATTATACCAACAACCTCTTTGTCTCTGTTTGCACTCCCCATCAACTAACAAATAGCCATCAATACAGCAAGTACACTTGACCTGACCGCTGACGACCTCATACTTCTCACAGTTAACGTCTTTGGGATGGCAGTAACCTGATACCAGCATGTAACCATTCTGGCAAGCCGTGCATCCGTTGCTGTTGTATTGATTGCAGTACTCAATGACACAGGCACTATTTTTGAGGGCAAAAGGAGAAATACATTGACTGCATCCCGTGGAGCAGTACTATTTGCAGCCTAAGATTTGACATTCTCCATTAATAGCAAGTGTGAAGGGTGAGGCACATTGGGCGCATTGATTGGCAGATGAGTATTCCATACATCCATAAATGGTTTTGATGCACTTTCCTTGATAGAACTGATATCCTGAAGCACAGCTTTTACAATGATAGTTGATAGGTTCAATGCAGCCTTGAGGAGTCAGTCTGAGGGACTCCCTGCATTTTACACAAGTATTGTTCACCACATGCAGGCAACCATTCTCCTAGCATCGACCTTCAGCCAACGTGAGACCTGAGCCACACTCAACACAGGCAGTAGATGTGTATTTTTGGCAACCTGCAATAACACACTGTCCTTGGATCAGGGTAAACAAAGGAAGGCAAGTTGTGCATTTCTCTTGCCAATAGGACAGACAACCAGGCTGGTACGGTTTGCATTGTTTTTGAGATGTCAGATAATATCCTTTTTGACATTGGATACATCCATATTAGTTATGAGACTGGCAGTAGGCCACCTCAGGGAAAGGATAGCAATAATTATTGACAATTTTGTGGCCAGATTTGCAGGCCACACATACTCCAGCTTGATTGTAGTTGTTACAACCTTCGACTGAAACGATGCAGCTGCCTTGATAGAAGGATAAACCCGATCCGCAGACCAAGCATTGATTGTCTTTCTTCAGAATGCAGCCGTAGATCTCGTTTCGGGAGCAGTAAGGATCTGAGGAGTACAGACCGGGACTGCATTGAAGACAGGAGCCATCACTACCATAAGAAGCGCAGCAATCTCCTTTATTGTTTGATCCTGTAAAACATTGACCTTGGGAGAGCTGATAGCCATACTCACAATTTCTGCATGAATTGTCAGCATTGTATGAGGCACATCCTTCCAGATAGAAGATGGATTTGCATACACCACTGAAAAGAAGCTGTCCTTGGGGACACTGAGACTAAACAGCAGAACCTTGAATCGTGAAGACCACCAGGGCTATAGTTAGACATAGAACTTTACTCATTTTTGAATATTAGAAATAGTATTAAGTTCTTTGCATTTCGAAATTAGAAATATATATACAACAGAGCTAATCACTGAGACCCAGTCAATAATGGTTTGACAAATAGATAGTGACCGGTTATAGTCAATAGTGGAAGGAAGGAGAAATAATAAATAACTAATCTGTTTTTTGAATGGAAAAGTGGTCCGTTAATTTGAAGTGATAAAAGTTTTCCAATTATAATATTCAAATCATGGAAATCTAACTGTCCTTCGAAGAAAGTCCCAACTTCAAGGAAAACGTTCATCAGCGTCTCACAACTACTCAGCGCCTTCCGACAACTGAAGCATCCACTCGCAGGCTCTTCCGCGACATCACTCACAAGCATGTCCCAAAAGCCAACAATACTCCAAAGGTTAAAACTTCCTCAACCCTTCTCGGCAGCAATCTTGGCCGCTCCGGTGTGGCCCGTTCAATGCTTAGAGCATGACTTTCAATGATATTTATTACACTTACCTTTTTCAAATCGATCAATACAACATAGAAGAAATAGTTATTTTGTGGAAAATATCGATTTACCGATTCTCTTGACTTTTCAAACAATTGAGACTGGAAATGAGAAAGGGGAAAGGAAAATAGTTTAAGAACTATGTTATTGATTGCTAATTTGCAATGAGAAGCATCAGGCAATATATCAAGAATTTTTTCAACGCCCACGAACCATCTGATAAAGTGAGAAGGTGTAAAATAAATTTCACTCAGAAACCTATGATAGGATGACTCTATCCCTAAACAAAGCATTTTCACTTCCCTCACTCAACAACTACAGTCAGTCTCTTTCGCTTAGAGGACTGCTCATGAAATCCGTAGAAATGTTTGTTGGTTCAAGAGGTAATGAATAGTTAAAGAAGTTGTGCCCAAGAATGTGGAACTTGCTCATCATCTGCTATCTATTGCAGAAAGAAAGGCAAAGAGCGACAAGGAAAAACTGTAAATCGAGTACTACAAGTAACCTTTCCCTTAAAAAGAGCCTTTTTCATGCGCTTTGATGCATTCAAAAACGGTAAGCAGCTCTAGTTTGACCTCTCCAGCTAAATATTAACAAACTTAGCTGAACAAAACCACCCTCAGTCTTGCGTAAAGTCATAATAAAATCAGTATTTGGCAGGAAAGCAACTTTTCAACTTGGCCATGATGAGTAGCAAACAAGACGAACGCAAGGAATATCTGAAAACTGCTGCTTTTTATTTCGAACAATCTTTGACAGATGTCCAGCATGGAGGGCTTTTCTACCTTGGATAAATCTACAAAATGAAAGATTATTCCTCAGTTGATGAGTCAGACCTGTGTGAGTTCTATATTTTTGGAGCAGCAATGGGTGACTCTCTTTGCTACTTCCGACTCAGTCAGCTGTACAACAGATTTTAAGTAGATACAAAGAAGAAAAAAACAAAGAGCTTTACCTCAAGTATTTGAAGCTAGCCGCAGAAACAGGAATCATCGAGGCGCAGCATAATCTTGGTTGTGAGTATTATGAGGGAAAAATGGTTACAAAAGACGAAGTGAAGGCTTTGGCATGGTTTATGCACGCAGCAGCCAACGGATACGTCGAGTCTAAGGTAAGTATAGGCTGATTCAGTACAACTTGACCTATATGTTTCTGGCAGGTTCGACATGTGGAAGAGTCAAACCCAATAGACAAGCTGCCCTGCTTTATTTGCAACAGCTTAAAGAAGCTGGTGAGCCAGTGGATGACAAGATCCAGCAACTAGTCGAGGCCGAGGCATAAGAAGTCCATGATGCGAGAATGAATCATTGATGTTTGATGTTCAGATTTCAACGATGAATAAATCGATGCAAAACATAGAGTGTGAGATGGTTTTATGTCCGCGAACGATGCAGCGCCCACGGATGATAATCGCCACCAGTCACTTTTGTTTCGGTAGGTGTGAGGAGGTGATTAACACTGTTCTCTACCACAGAAACAAAATAATTAATATAATTAAAGTTGCTCAAGGCAACAGAAAGAGCTGACATGATTTTTGCATTTATTGATTATAATGGAGAAGAAGGTCGAGGGCAATATAAAAGTGTTCTGTAGATTTCGACCCTACAACGCGAAATAATTGGCTAACAATCCGACACGGTTTCACCGCACCAACAAGAACACTCAACTCATAATCAAAGATATTCAGGCTAAAGAAGTCAGCTTCATGTTCGATAGTATATTCGAGATGGATTCCACTCAGGAAGAAGTCTTCGAAAAGGTTGGCCAGCCAGTCCTCGATAACATTTTGGAGGGATTTCATGGTACTATCATGGCCTACGGACAAACTAGCTCTGGAAAGACGCACACAATGCAAGGCTATGATTTCAATGAAAAAGAAAGCAGAGGAATCATGCCTCGAATGGTATACGCGTTATAAATAGATAGATTGACCGCCTTTTCCAGGCCATCGAAAAGAGCCCATAATCTATTGAGTTCAAACTAAAGTTATCGATATTCGAGCTGTATATGGAGAAAGTACGAGACCTTCTTGACGTAAGCAAAAACGACCTCAAGATCAGATAAAACAAAGAGGGTTGTTATGTCGAAAACATCACTGAAGTTTATGTGAGTGACAAGTATGAACTGGCTCGAATCATCACATATGGCCAGAAGAACAGAATCACCTGTGCTACTAACATGAACGAACACTCTTCGAGGTCCCATCTCATTTTTTTACTTTCAGTCAATCAGTTCAATAACCTCGAAAGTTCCTCAAAAACCAGTAAGCTTTTCCTGATCGATTTGGCAGGATCAGAAAAAATATCAAAGACAGGAGCAGAAGGCAAGGTTCTCGAGGAAGCTAAAAAGATCAACCTAAGCTTGACAAATTTAGGCAAAGTCATCAAGGCGCTTTCTGAAAGAGGATAAAAAAGCCATGTCCCATACAGAGACTCTAAACTGACGAGAATATTGAAAGACTCGCTCGGAGGAAATTCCAAGACAACTCTAATAGTCACATGCTCTCCTCACTAAATGCACCTCTCTGAAACAATATCCACCCTCCGCTTCGGATAAAACGCCCAGAAGGTCAAAAATAAACCAAAAATTAATCGATAGCTGACAGTTCAAGAACTACAAAAAATCATAGAAAAAATGGAAATTTAAAAAGCCTAGATGAGTGAGAAGATAAAGAACCTTGAGCAGTACATCACGATCAATTTGGGAGCAGATTTACCAAAATACACTAAGGTGAAGCTAAAAGAAAAAGGCCAAGAGGTTGAGAAGAAAGAGGAAAAATAAGAGGAGGGAGAGAGTGAGTCTTAAAATTTGAACAACTCAGTTATCAACTTATCAATATCTGAATAGACCGAGCAGCGCATCAAACTGCTATAAGAATAGTTGCAGTCATCTCAGCACAAGCTCAAGAATGAAATGGACAAATACTACCAGCTGAAAAAAGAATACAATGAGCTACATGAAAATCTAACTTCCATCATCAAGGAAAACATTGATATCCAGTAGCAACTAGAGGAAAAGAAAAGAAGGTCCCTATTTAACGACAAATATATTCAAGATAATGCCTATATTATCAAGCTGATTGTTGGATAGATCATGGTGGCTTTGGGAAAAGAAATGGAGGAATAAATTATAAAGCGAATTGCAGGCAGTTACTGGTACAAAAAAATAATGGTGGAGTCGATGCCTTGCTCTGACTATTGGCTGCTCTAAAAATAATAAATTAATCGGCAGCTTCAGGAAGTGCTCAATTAGTCCTACGCTTTAGAGGAAGACAAGGCTAAGCGTAGCCATGAGAGCAGAATGCATAAAGACAATGAAAAAATAATTGAACTCTAGAACAAGTTTGATCTGCTCCTCGAATAATACAATTCCATGATGGGTCTCCAGACGACCTGGAAGGCCTAATGCCAACTCTATGAGTATTATCTTCATAATTTAGACGCAAGCTTAAACACAAAGAATAATAAATACAAAGATTAGAGAGGACTCTGGGTGAGCTGAAGGAACAGATGGATGAGATGTACCTTTACGACGATTATGATGATACGATGTCGGTGAAGAGCAACAAGATAGTGAAGCCTCTTAAGGGAGGGTTCCAATTTCACTGAGCTTATGAGTACTTGATCTACTAAGTCATTATTATTGAGTATTCTATTTCAGAAGGAATGTTTTTAGACATAAAAACTACCAAGAACAGAGGAAAAATTAGAACTATGAAGATCATCGAGGAGGAGAAATAAAAGACTGAGTTCTTTAGCGAACTAGCAGAAGAAATATAACTTCAGTTTCCCAAAGAACATATTGACTTTCTGCTCTATTTTGGAGGCAGTCATAAGAATAGCAAAAGTAGGTGGCTTATTGGAGAAACCAACTATCATCTAAGAACTCCCTCTGCCGTTCCCACCGAAAGAGTCATAATGGATCTGCCAGTCTAATCATCACCTGTCAGCAAGGTAGACCTTAATGTGTTTAATACTCTCTACAAAAGTAAGGAAGCAGCCCTCCGGCTGAGTAAGGATAAAGAGCATAAGAAAGAGAATAATTAGCCAGCAAACGAATAAAACCTGAGGTTCACAAAACAGCGACTACCGAGACATTTGTTCGAGATTGATAAAAAAATGAAGAAAAATTACGAAAGAGTTAAGCAAAGAATGAAGTTTCACACTCCCTAATCTACTTTTCGGAGGTCTGAAGAGAAATGTGAATGGAATATGCTTACCAGAAGTATAGCAACAAAAAGAAAAAAGCGGTATAACACTGAATGCCAAGAAGATAAACTACCATCTGGAGACGGAATTCCAACTATGCTATTGGGAGAATTGGTTAACAGAAGATCTTTATGCGTAAATATGGAGAACCTGGGAAAAGATGATCGTCGTTGGGAGTGTTTTGGAGGCGAGAGCGGCAGATTGCGTAGAAGATATAAATATGGTCAATGATATGTTGTTGTATAATTCAAAAGTATAATGTCCGGCAAAAAAGAGGACACAGAGAAAGAAAAAGCCCCTGCCATCGACAACGATGGAGACTACGTTTCTGAGGAAGAGGTTGAGGACGAAGAAATTTAAGACGATGGTATCACACATCATATTCAGGTGAAGTTTCAAGTGAGCATTCCTCAATCAACATGTAGGAGTATCTCAAGGCTCGGGACAACATTCCTGACTAGCCCTCAGATGCTCAGGAAGATTACTCATAATAAGAGTCTGACGAAGCCGAGGAAGATGATTCCTAGGAAGACTATGAGGAAGAGGAGTCATAAGAGCCAAAACCGAAAGGAAAGGCCAAGCCCAGCAAGAAGGAGGCCATGAAGAAAAAAAAGGAAGAGAAGAAAGCTGAAAAGAAGGAGTGATCTCTTGTGATATTATTATTAAGATGGCGGCAATATGCTATAGTCCGATGATAGTGAATAGAATGAGGCAATCAGTCCCATTTGAGGAAGGGATCTTCAGAGGGATTGATGTCGCTACCGGTGGCTCCGTTTTCCGGATAGTTTGAAAAGTTAGAGGTGTCGTTGCTAGCCTTAACTTCGGGTCGATAAGGAGGGGAAATTTTCTTGGCCAAGAGGTTAGCGAAGTTAATAGTGTTGAGGTAACGGTGGTTCTTGATGTCGTTTACTCCATTTTTGAGATTACCATACCTTTTACTAAGATCGTTGACTAGAAGATGCTTGACTAAGGACTTAGCATCGTTGTCGAATCCTTTGGGGAAGTGGAGTTTTCCCTTCAGAATGTTTTGATAGATGATAAGAGGGTCATCGTCAGCAAAGGGATCAATTCCTGCAATCATTTCATAGATCAGAACCCCAAGAGTCCACCAATCAACTGGTTTTCCATGACCTTGATTTTGAAGAATTTAGGGAGCAAGATATTCAGGTGTTCCGCACAAGGTGAAGGTCCTATTTTATATGGTCTTGGCAAAGCCAAAGTCTGTCAGTTTTAAGTAGCCATCGGTACCAATGAGGATATTTTCTGGCTTTAGGTCGCGGTAGATGATATTCTTGGAGTGTAGATATTCGAAGATTAGAACGATGTGAGATGCGTAGAAACTAAATAGTCAGTTGGTTACGCTGCTTTGTGGGCCTAAAACATGCCTTCTTCTCTCAGATGGGTGAAAAGCTAGCCTCCGGGAACGAACTCCATGAACATGTACAGGTTTCGTGAATTTTGAGTAAGGCCATCGAAGTTAACCTGGGTTATAAATGGTATACGACAAAGGGATGGGAAATTGTGCTGAGAATTTTATACTAGTTGGCGATGTGATCAACCTGTTGTGATTTGATGAGCTCCGATTTCTTCATGATCTTGACACAGGAGTATTTGTTGTTGTTTTTCTTCTTGACTAGCCGTACTGTTCCGAATGAGCCTGAGTGCAGGAAAAGATACCTTCACCGAGAATGGTCATCATCTCGTAGTCCTTCAGATTCACCTGAGTCTTCTTAGCTGCTTTCTTCTACATATATTATATTCGATAAATTTGCTATAGAAAACATAAATATACGAATCAAATCGATCATCAAGTTCGCCCCGCACTGCTCAGCATCAGCAGATACAACCATTCATCACAAAAAGCAACAAATTTAAATTCAATGAATTACACCTAAGCCCACTAGATATGGAAAAGTAGCTGATACTCCTTGGAATAAAAATTTATGCTGGGAGATGGTTGTGAAAAGAAATTATTTGATTGATGTGTTAAAATTTATGACTTTGGTATTGATAAACATTAATACATTCTTCTATTCTGATACTTTAGTGCTATCAGAAAAAAACTACATGGCTTGATTGGACTATTCTTAAGATATGCCTGTTGAGTATAGTGAGCGTTAGCTGAGGTAAAATACAAAATATAAGACACTGACATCAATAATGGTTGAGCCTGCCTTTGAGCAGATGGCCTCTGCTAGTTTGAAAGGCATGAGTGACATGTAAAGAACTGCCATTGTGGGGGCCCAGTAGGTTGAGCAGGTTTATCCTTTCCTGGATGACTTTTTGGGGGAGCAGGTCATACCAGGTATGGTTGACGAGGGATCCTATTTCTTTGTTGCTAGTGTTATTCATGCTGAGGTAGCAAAGAGATGTCGATAGAAGCAGGCAGAAGAGCACTAAAACGGTAGTCCTCATTATTAATATATTTAAAATAGAGCAAATAAAGATGGTTCTCTTCAGTTTACTCAAGCACTACAGCTAACTGATTGGATACTTGCTCCTCACAACCTAAACTATCTTCATGGTTTTATTCATTATCTGGGGGATCACTGCTGCTTTCTTCTGGCTGACCTGGTAACTAACTCTGCTGTTCTTCTAATTTGCCTTCAGTTAAAAAATTATCTTGGTGATTGTGTGGATCTTGATATTAAAGAGATGGAAAAACAACCACATTTACTCATTTCTAACGATGATGTGTGGCGATAGAGCGCTGCATGGAATATTTGAGTGTGAAATGTGCAAAAATACGAATTGTGACCTAATTTTTGACAAATGCTATCACACCTTCCATTCAAATTGCATCGACTCAGTTGAAGAATATGTCACAGCCAAAGTTTGCCCTAAATGCCTTGATCAGAAGCTAATAAGCAGAGTGTATCCTAATATCATTTCAAAAATGATCAAGGGTCTCAACATAAACAGGCTTAGCCTTATTTCCTTGGTGGTGTTTGGAGCTGCAATCAATGGCGTCTACAACTATGGCCAGAACTACTGGAATTTCCCTAACTGACTTGACGCAAAATGACCAGGAAATATGGAGTGAACAAGAATATATATCATTAAGGCTGATAGGCACTCCGAGCATAGAGACCGCTCATCCAATATGCCATATCAACTGCTTCTTCGGGTAAATTGTTAATCATTTTGGCGTGAACCTCTGGCAAGTCCAATACATCTTTGATGCAGTATTCCCGATAATCTGGATCAAGAGGACGTCTGCAGAAGAAACTGATGTCTCCTTTGGACCACATCTTATGATATTTGTCCTTGTTTTGATTTATTCCGTGTCTTGCTTAATATTTTTTTAGAATTTCGTTTAGCCCAGGTGTCTTGACGTTATTGCATTGAGTTATCGCATTCTTGCAATCATTTAGCATGTCTTTTGGTGGCTGTTCCTTCTTAAATAGCTTTTCATAACTATTGAGCTGCATAATCAATGTCTAGCATGCACTTGTGTCAAATACATTCACCACACAGGTCTCGATCATTTCATGCAAACCTATCGAGTCGTGACGGCAATCATGGAAAATCTTAAGAATTTTGGGATTCGCCATAACATTTCTCAGAATTTTTCGAGCAAGCCAGAAAGTTTAGAATTCTGCCTTTTCATTCATATCCCAAATGTCCAGCAAAAAGGTATTTTTTCCATTGTTGAGCTGAATCATTTCAACAAACCCTCCCTTTCTCAAATTTCCCTCAAGGTCTACTCCCAATATCTAGCTGTTAAGGATATGAGGGGCACATAGCATCAGAGATTAGAAATTGTTGATGTCGAGTGATTCCTTCTCTTTGAGGGGCTTTATATTTTTCATATCTATGAGCAATTCCTCTTAACTGTATTGTTTCTGGAAGGGACATTTGCAAGGCTCATGCTTTAATTGCTTAAAAATGTGAGCATTGATCTTGGAATTGAATACAAACTGAGTCAGAGGAAAGAAAAGGAAAAGATTATGTTAGAGAACGAGGTGAGGTTTGACTTGATTAATAACATTTCCATTATTGGTCTTAAGAGCCTTCGTTAGGTGATTATATATATCCTGCCAAGTAACTAATCTATCTGGTAAGGCTTTCTTCAGATAACTAACTGCCTCTTCTTGAATTGTCTCAATTGAAGCCTAAAAAATAACCTTATCAGTATCTTCCTTCAAGACTTTGCTGACGAATTAAGGGAAACCCATCTTTTTGTCTTTCATCACCTGATTAAGAGGTGGCACATTGGGTGGCAGCTCTGCTGTAAATAGTTGTTTTTTGATGACATTTTATTCGAGAGGGTGATCGGCTTCTTCAATTATTTTCTTGAAGAGGAGGCTGTAGGTGGAAATGATATCTTATTCTGGTGCTTTTCTGGCGATGACTGTTTACTTTTTACCTTAGGGAGGGATAGGTCTGACTGTTTTGAAATAATTGCTTCCTGGTTGTTCACAGACGTATGTGCAGATATGGCTGAACTTCATGGTTCCGAACAGTATCTTATTAAAGCCAACTCTGGTAAACTATCTTACAATGAACTGCTATGTAAAGGGAGTGTCTGGATGCTTAATTTCAAGAAGCTCCATAAACTCACGAAATAGTTGTTGATGCAATTGATGCCTCAAATCGTTTCTGATTGTTTTATTTTCCTTGATATCCTAAAGTGTGAATACTTTTTCGACTTGAAACTCATATAAATCTTTATAAATAAGGGGTCCTTTAATGACATTTTTCTGTCCTTCATCTTTGTTCTTATGATAGTCATATTAGATATTTTATCCTTCCTTATAGTAGTCATAGTTGAGGTCCCAGACTCCATGGGCATACTGACACTATTTGCTACTATAAATACAAAGTCCCCTCA
>Ga0100402_1007019_pt1 | contig 10998 bp, 8 predicted proteins | sample CryGeyme20150102_FD_80419 | JGI IMG/M metagenome (GOLD analysis project Ga0100402, IMG submission 80419) | Groundwater microbial communities from Crystal Geyser aquifers in Utah, USA - Crystal Geyser metaG 2015-0102 | ecosystem: Environmental > Aquatic > Deep subsurface > Groundwater | place...
ACTTAAGATATGACTATACAAATTTTTAGTACCCTACTTCTAAAATAGTAAGCTAAATATTTATCAGTACCACACAAATAAAACTTTGATAGGCCACCCACTGGCTAGAGTGGTTGGCGATAATAACAATACATGGTACGATGAACACGACTCATTTTCTGGCAAAAGCGCTGCTATAACCGTCGTACCCTGGTAGCAGATGCGTGTGAGTGGTCGCTAAAATGCCGGCAAATAAATACATGGTACCGTACAGTATGTATTACTAGTAGAAAACGTTGGTAACATAATAACCAAATTAGTTTACGCGCCACAATCATAGCTTCTCGAAAAGGAAGGAGCAAAGGAAAGTTCGTCCAGAGCCAACTGAAGGTTAAATGAACCGTCGTCGTCAGAGTTGCCACGCGTTCTTGGTTCCAAAATACCTTCCTGCTTTTTTGCCTGCTCGTCGATGAAATCGCGTAGTTTCCTTCTCGATTCGCCAACCGACATCAGTTTATGAGCAGTAGCATCACCAAACACCGGTTCGTCTGATGAGATTGATTCTGGATGTGCAGGTGCCGTAGGAGACGTACGGTTGCTTCTACCAGTGGCGTCGCCAAAATTCTCTTTAGGTGATCGCCGACTTTGTGCACTGCGCTTTCGAATCCATTGCATGAGCACATCTTTAGTATCAGCAGTCGTATCTGGTCCGTCATCTTGCTCATCGTTAGACTGCATAAGGCGAATGGATCCAGCTCGTGAGCCTTCGTGTACTAATCCTCGTCTTACACTACCAGCAATACTGGTATCTTTGTTTGTAGCCGTAGAGGTCATCCACGAGTCTTCGATCCCCAAGGCATCGATTCGGTCACCCTTTTGGTCGCGTTTATGAACTCGCATCGTACGTATTTGGTTGTGTTGGTTGCTGTGCTTCTTGTGCATACCCTGCGCGCAGGTTGCGATCAGGCCAGCAAGGGCAAATGCAAAGCTCACGACCCAAATACCAGACAATTGCGCCAAATTCAAGGCACTGCCCTCTTCTCCATCACTATTGCTTTGCTGGGCACACTGATTCTCAGGCTTGTTCGCCACCAACATTTCATCGTAAAGTCCGTCATTTTTTAGTTTTAAAAAGAAAGATATCAATTGCGGACTAACCGTTTCAAATACGGGTATTCCAGTTTGAATCATCTGAATAGGTTTGCCAACGGACGTCTTGTTACAATGTATTGCTGCTGCATGGACGACTTCCAAATCTTCCAACGGAGCAACAGCTGCATGACAGTATCGAGAATCGTATTCTGCCAGGACGGGATCCAAGAAATCAAAAACTCGCATGCGAGAATCACAGTATTGACAAGTAAATCCCGGCTGTCCGTCACCGCCGATGTCTGGTGGGTCCGCGACAAATATTTTTTGATCCAGGTGAGGGTACAGATTTCGAATAGTTTCCATATTCTTTCGCTCGCTGCAAAATCGATATCCGGCCCGTACAGCATCTTCAAAGCTATCAATGGAAACTTGTTGCATATTTTGAGTCAGAATGGCAGCAAGGTTAGCCGTATACACCGCAATGATAGTCAAGATGAAAAAAGAAATTCCCAACAGATTCAACATGGCACCCAATGTTAGGACAGATTGTTCGTAGTTCTGCTGCAGCACAGACAAAAATGCAATATAGATGGATTTGATGATACTGCGACGAATGGGTATGCGTCGTTTTTTCAAATAGGATTCGCCCTTTTTATCGTCCAACACCACAACGGCCTCTTCGGTGGGATATGTAGATCCGCCCTTTCCACGTTCATGTATGACCATGAGACATCCCAACACTGGAATGACAAAAAATACAATAAAGGCCCATGTGCCCCAGGTAAAGGGCTGAAAGATGGTCGTGACACTCTTCCAAAAGTACTCCACTTTACTTATGGCAGCCTCCTCCGCATCCACCACCAAATAAATTCCCGTACTTCCAAGTACGATCCAATCGGTACTTGAGGCACGCGAATCGGTAATGGTATATTGGGCTACGCAGATATCTAAATATCCCAATGCCGTTGCATAGACACACAGATCGAATTTCGAATCGGACCCATAAAACTGTTCGGATGGTTGTTGCAAAAACGCGGGCGGAGCATCTAGTTCGAGAAAGAATTTTCCTCTGTACGCCGCTTTAATAACAAAATCCAGAGCCTGACCCGTCCATTGATCGATGGGTCCTTGAAAGTGGGTACCGTCGGAATGGTAGGAACCTAGCCATCCACCTGTATTGGCGTTGAGTCCCATTTTAAAGACTTGTCCTTCCAGACTAGCGAAGCGTCGATTATTGGTGTTAGCGTCCATATCACCACACGTAGCGTACGAATAGAAGCGGTCGCTGGTAGGAAAAGATGGATGTCGTCGTTTGTTCAGAGTACAATTGGTCGGATCGACGTAACACCACGACCTCTGACACCAGCTCAAATCACAGCTTAATGTTTCTGGAATTCTATTTCGCCGTTGGTTACAATCTGCCTGTTTTTCGGGAGAACATTGCGGTGTGGGTATATCGTGCGCTCCGCAACTTATTCCGTAGGATGTATCGTTCACGTACAATCCCAAAGTAGAGAATGCTTCGGGACTTGTGTAGTCACGAAAATCTAACGGAGGTAGCAGTTCAGTGTCTGTGATACAAGGACACGATGGATGGCCCGAGGACAAGTCAAGTTGTTGAAGTTGTTCTGTCTGTGACACCGGCTTTTGTTGTTTGACTTGAGCGCAAACGGGACAAAGAAATATGCAGGAAATAATCGCAACACGAGACAACAGAACGAAGGAGGTCGGCGATGGCAGTACGGGCACGGAGGTTGACAATTGCTGTTTTTGTCTTCTTCTAGAGCATTCCATCATGTGTGTTTGTTGGTATTGTTGTTGTAGTGTTAGTTGTTGTTGTTGGTGGTGTTGTTGTTAATGATTCCGTTGTTGTTCCATGCTGTTGCGCTGTGTTATTTTGGTTCTTATTTGCTCTGTGGCTTCTGTGGCTACTTTGTGCTGTTGAATTGATATATATAACATGTGTTGTACATGTTGGTGTGTAGTAGTCGTGCGAGAACGTTGGCATATGGTTGATTTAAAACAATACTCTAAATAAGCAGTTAAAGAAATTTCTAACCGCTTTGGACGGACGCACTCTTTCTATCGTATCTCCAAGAATTGAGTTTTGAGACGCACTCGTTCTCACAAAAAAATGAAAAAATACGAGGGTAATCATAAAAAAGACATGAAACAGAAAAAGTAATTGCGATCCTCTTCTTGACTCATACCATAATAATAATTTTGCCGTCATTTAAGATCCAAGGGATTGAAATAATAGTACTAGACTAGTAGTATCTATTTGTAACGACAGAGGAATCCCGAGGCAGAAGTTCGTTGTGAAAGGATACGTAATCTGAAAAGGTAAGTAAGTAAATCATCGTTTGCCAGAGAGCATCAACTCGAGCAAAAAAAAAGATAACGGACTACAAAAATTATATCAAAAATAATCCAATTCCTTCGCGTGTCCAGGCAGCAGGCAATTTGATTCTTTTCTACAACAAAAGTACATCTATTTCTGTTAAGGAACATAAGAACAAACGTGCTGCACCTGAAAGAAAACAACGGCCTGGCTCCGACGGCGTGTGGTGTCGTTGTTTGCCACAACCTGGATCTCACACGGATTTGATCTATTTTATTGGTGCAAGAAAGTCATAGCACGACAGCAGCACCTAGCATCAATCGTTTGACTGAAAGGGCCATTTGATTACCCAGACAAGGCGTACTCTCCTCCAGTTTCTAAAAAAAAAAGACTTAGCTAGACTCAGCTTGATTGTTGAATCGATTGCCCCGCGCCGAATCTAACACCCGCAATTCACGCAGGCATACATGTACTGTGGAAAATGGTCAAGTCAGAATCTGTGACGATGGATTATCTCGAGGCTCCTCTAAATCCGTGCAGTGTGGAATCTATCTTGGAACCCATTACACTACAAGATGGGAAAACCAGAATCTGGCTCATCATGTTGGCCTGCTATGAACTCCAAGAAGAGACTGGGAGGCGGCACGGCCAGTTGGATTTGTACACTGTTTCTGTGCCAGATATGAGCAATCACAATTCCTTGTCGAAGAGCATGGTGCTACGATTTGGGAAACCCCAGTCTGCTCTGACTAATGAAGAATCTCAACGCTCGGGAATTTTGGATGGAAAATGGATACGAGCACCAAGCCACTTTTCCAGCAACAACAGTAAAAGTAATGACGACAACGACGGCGACAACACACCAATCCCGGAAGCCTATTATTTTGCTTCTGCTCATTCCAGTGGGGACATTTCTATCCATTCATGTGTTGTAAAAGAAGATCCGTATACTTCATCGTGTAACGATACGAAGGATGAGGCATCTCCCATCCACATGGAACTGGTAGGTAAAAGCCAACCCTTACCTTCTATTGATGCCAGCCACCCTGGTCGATCGCCTTTGTGTTTATCTCTCAATTGGGATGCGCACACCTTTCAGGAGGCATCCCGCATTGTGTCCACCTATTCGGACGGTCGGGTTGCCATTCACGATGTTTCCCAACCATCGACTTCATCACCACCATCATCAACAACAGCTGCAGCCGCAACACCAGCATCGAATCATTCGTTGCAAATCTTCCAACGAATTACCTGGGAAGCCCATACTATGTTCGCCAGTCCTGCTGAAGTTTGGTCGGCGGGATTTGTGGGCGGTGCAGGCACCGACATGGTCATGACAGGAGGAGATGACGGCAGCCTGAAACTATGGGATTTACGGAGTACAAACCGAGCCACTCAAGTTTTAAAACACTTTGATGCAGGTGTGACAGTCGTGGCACCACATCCTCGACTACCAAATCTCGTGGCCTGTGGAAGTTACGACGAGTCCATTTGTCTCTATGATATTCGATATCTGTCTCCCAAGAAGCCGATGGGTCACAGTGGTCCTCTGGGTGGAGGCATTTGGAGAATCAAATGGCATCCCGTGGATGATTGTCAAATGCTAGTTGCAGCCATGCATGGAGGCTGTCGGGTCGTCCAGATCGACACTTTGGAAAATGATACTCTTGTCATGACAGCTACGCGAGAATTTACCGAACACAAAAGCATGGCGTACGGAGCAGATTGGCTAGTTTGTAAGCATCCTACCGAGGAGGGATATTTCGAAGCTGCTGCCAGTTGTTCTTTCTATGACAAGGCGGTCTATTTATGGGACACTGTAGCCTAGCTTTAGTGCAGCCAATGTCCTTGTGTGCTGCCTTGCGAGTGACTAGTACGCCGTAGAGTAGATAGCCATTGCTGCCAAAAAGGAGGATGTGCATTAACCACCTGCTGAAATCGCCAAAGAAGATTGTGCTATGCATTTAGAGAGCCGACCAAAATGCATTGCAAAATGCAGCTCTACCGGCGGACAATTATACTGACTGATAGGCGCGGATGCCATAAGCTGGTAAAGTGCTGGTCGTGTCTCGCTGTTCTCCACCTTGCAAGATGCGCCTAGTGTTGAGCAAGAAAACATAATATTATGATGAAGGGGAAATGGATGTCATGTTATTTGTCATGTTATTTGTTGTCTCTACTCCTGACGAAAACGTATCGGCAATTTTTTCAGTTGACGGCGCTGGTGGAGGACTTTGCGCAGTCCATGTCCTGGTCAAATGCCGAAAGGCATTTGAATAAGTACTACTTTACTATTGGTGTAGTTGAAAGAGTTTGGAGACAATCGCTATGCATCTGCAAGCATGAAGCGACTAGCTAAATAGCAGAAGAGTACACGAAGAAAAACTGCAGCATATAATGTGTACCGCTCATTCGTAATCTGACAGAGATAACCTAGAGTTCAAAATAGTTCATCTATTTGTTTATTCATAATGCAAAGGAAGTTTTTTGTCGGCGAGGACATTGAAAATTTGCTTCAAAAACAAGGTATGCCAATTGGCAAACCTTGACGTATGTATGCTACTGTGTATGTCTTTCAAAATAGGATTCAAGATAGTTGCGATGGGCTTTCTTCGGTCGAGAAAAAAGAAAATGTTAGCATGCACACTTTTTAACAACTCAATTGAAGAGTGTTCCGTGTATCATCCAGAGGATTGGAGGACAAGAACGAAGTTCCGTGTGCTTGACCGACTGGATCCTCCAAGTCATCTTCTGATTCTGTACTTTCAGAATCTTTCTTGGGTAGGGCGGAATGGCCTCTCCGCACCTGTTCTTCTTCATCGGCTAGACTAAGTTCCAGGAGTCTCTTGTCTTTAAGAATGTGTGCTTGAATGTTTTCTTTTTCAAGTTTCTTGGACTTGCGACGGACACTCTTGTTGAGCACTCCCCGAACAAAATTTTGCGCCACTTCTTGGGCTGCCGCCAATTGAAGTGTCGCGTTGGTACTGGAACGTTGTCCACGGGCAATGTTCGCGACCCGAATGTACTCTTGGATCTCTCCGCGACTGTAGCCAGTCTCTCTCATCAAATCAAAACGGATACGCTCCGGAATGACGAGTTCATTGCGATTCCTTCTTTGGGGCCGAGTGTTTTCGTAGGTTTCTATATCTACAGTGACTTCGGATTGGTGGCTCCATTCCAATGTTAAGGGAACGCCAACGTTGCCACCAGGGTTGGTGCAGGGACGTCGGGCGTATTCACGGATCTGAACTTGAGAAAACGAAACCACCGGTTGCTCCGAAGGCCGAGTTTTAAACGGTTGTGCAATGCTTTGTTCTTGTGTTCTCACAGTAAGAGATCTTCTGCGACAAGGTTTGCACTTGTGGGGAGATGACCTCATTATTTGGTCGTTGTCAGTGTCAGACAACTCTTCGGTTCCAGTAAGAGAGCTTTTCGAACCCTTGCGTCGGAGGGTCAACCGAGGCATGATGTGATTCATTGCGTTAACTTCGGGGCTTGTTATGATTTGTAGTTCAGATACAGATACAATCTTGTTGGTTTAATAAGCTACTGTAGCTAGATCCTGCAACTCCTTAAGGCGAGGTTGCTTTGAAGAGAGGTTGTTGTTGTTTGATGGTAAGGAAATAATGATGGTGTTGCACCTAGCAACTGCTACGATTTACTACTGTAGTCTACTAGTAGCTACTACTGTACTAGCTACCGTAGTGGTGATCCAAAGAGGTCCACTGGTTTTAGCTAGTAGTTACTAGTAGTAGTACTACTACTAGCAAGTACGCAGAGAGACGTGCGTAGAAAGCTGTGGTTAAGAATTCTGTACCTTTAATACAAACTGCTCGGAAAATTTCGGAAGTTTGTCATGTGGCTGCCACGTGAGAATTCTTTTTCCAACTAATGCTACTACTCTTGGAGAGTAGACTACTACTACTACTAGTAGTCTACTAATAGCTAGTAGGCCGCCTTCCAGGTATTGTACTAAAATAAATAATACTAGACTACTAGCTCTAGTAGTACCTGGTACCTGGCTGGTACTAGTAGTAGACTAGTGTATTCCAAAGAGTGCGACGTCATCATACCGTACTAGTAGTCCATGGTTACAATAAGCATTTCAGTACCGTTCGCTAACAAGAGAGATAACATCCACCTAGAATCCAACGACTCTAACTAAAGATGCGCAGTAGACCCCACTCCCAGCAGCTACTACACGTATTGTAGTACTTTTCGGAGCAATGATCATCATAACAGAGAAAGCATTGTGATTGGCTGCCCCAAGGTTTCTCCCGTTGAAACAGCACTTTCATTTTTTCCTGCCGAAGTTCACAAAAGCATCTACTAGACTACACCTACGTACTCCAGTATCTCTCATCACGCTAATCAAGGCACAACTCCATTTTACAGCATCAAATACTTGAGTACGAGTAGCTAGTCTAACTCAGAGTACGCATTTCGGACATCATGAGCTCACATTTCAAACAGTAGCGTGATGCAGTTTCAGCGTGTGCCAAGCCAGCAAAAAAGAAAAGCTCCAAAACAAACGTTGACACATCACTGAAAGTTCGTGCTAAGTACCCTGATATTGATTGCGCTGCAATGAGTCGAGCCAACCCCTATTTCTCTGTGCGTAGCATGCATTTGCAGGCCAGCAGTGTTTCTGAAGAGAGGCCCCACCAGTCACTTACTTAGTCAGAGGGCGATCTTGAACTTGTTGAATCTCGCTGTCCCCTCTGCCCTGCTATTATAGCTAGCTAGTAGCCCTTGCGTGTGCCATCCTCTACTTACTTTCGGCAAACATGAGAGTTGCTTCAGTACATTACTACTCTTGCTTACCACGTACATTACTCATGTACAGAAGCTACGAGTAGAGTCCGAGCAGCAATCATTGCACGATGCAACCAGCAGCACGTGTTCCAAAACCGTGCAGCCTTAGTAGTATGCGAGAATTGTATAACACGCCTACCGAGCTTAGTACATTTTTTATCGAATCCTACGATAGCTACTAAATAAAATATTTTAGAAGACATCAATATTTGTTGCGAGAGATTGGAAAATTGCAGGCCAATTTTGTTTTCTAAAAAAGGCCCCGATAACAATTCAGACACGGCAAAACAAAACTATTGCATGAATTCACAATAACAAATTCGATCGATCGTTTGCTTAAACCATGTTGAGTTTCAAGAATGTAGCTGCCCTGTTGGTACTGGCCATGTGCTGCATTCTCGGTAAAGGTAGCAGACCAGAAGCAGAGACGGCCTCGAACGTGCGATCTCGTAGATTGGACCAGGTGTGGGAATTTCGCATCAAAATTGTATATGGATTTAAGAAATATGTCTATCCCCATCCTACCTCGTCAGAGCTTATTGGTGTCACCCGCCTCACGGACATTTACTTTGTCCGGTTGTTGGCTGCTAAATACGGTCAAACGTACCGAGACTTTGATTTGGCCTACTTTCGACATTTTCCCGACGACAAGTACAAGCTTGCAGTCGAATTCACAGGCAAAGCTACCATTGAAGATTTAAATCCTTTGCCAGATAAGATTTTGGACGCACTGATTTCTGGTCCAAGTGACATCTACGTCGATAGTTTTGTCAACAGTGCTGAGCCTCTTGGGCTCTTTAAACAGTAAGAAATCGAAGAGCTTTGTTTTATGTGCAAAATCATCCATGAATGTACATTCCCTTTATTCATGTTTGTCAATATATCCTTTCAACTTAAAATCTATTACAGGGCAACGTCTGCTTCTTTTTCCGCGTCACTCTTAACTGCTACTCCTAGTCCCACAGCCTCCCCAACAAAAGCTCCTTCTCCTGCCCCACCACCGGGTGCGACTCCTGCACCAGTTCCGGCAACACCAATGCCCACGAGTACCGACGATGATGACGTAAATATCTGCTTTTCTGGTGAAACCACAGTGCAAGTTAAACACAAGGGAACTGTTCTTATGAAGGATCTGCAGGTTGGAGATTCGATCAACATTGGTAACGGAAAGTATTCACGCGTGTACGGTTTTGGTCACTTGGATACTGCAAATTCTTATCAATACGTCGTCGTCCACACCAGCTCTAAAGACAAAGGCTTGGAGCTCAACTCGCTGCCAGCCCTGGAACTTTCCGGTCGTCATTTGATCTTTACCAAGGGAAGCAATGGCGTTTCCACCCTAAAACAGGCTGCACATTTGAAGGTAAATGATATTCTTTACGGGGAGAAAGGAGTCGAATACATTGTATCTAAAATTCAAAAAGTGAATAGGGTTGGTGCTTATCTACCATTAACTCCCGAAGGAACAATCACGGTCAACGGTCTGTTGGCCTCGACCTACGTGTCAATCTACGACGAAGCGCCACGTACCATTCAGCTGTTGTCCAAGGTAGTCGACGATCAACAATTGTTTGGTCTCTTTGTCACACCTTTTCGTGTGATTTGTCGGGATATTACTAGCGCTTTCTGTACCAGCGACAACATGTATGACCAAGAAACTGGTATTTGGAATTGGTTGCTCTGGGGTCAGGACAGAGCACGATCGGCCAACGAATACAATACATTCTGGCAGACGGCAAGCATTCTGGCTGCTTTGGTTGTTCTAGCTTCCTTCAAAATGGCGGAACTCGTATGGGACAATTCCTACGCAATTGGCCTTCTTCTGGTGCTCCACCGAGCTTATGGAGCATTTGCCAAAGAAAGCACCACTGTTGAATTTCGAATGACGCCAAACAAGAAGACCTTGTAAGGCATGCACGTGAGGAGTACATGTATTTTGTCACATTGATTATTTGGAGACTGTGCCTTTATTAACACTAGCCAAGAATGTAGAAAAATAATGAACGTAGATTGTCTTCAGTCTGGAACGCCGCGCCAGATCAACAGCAGGTGCACAAAACTAATAATAATTGATCGGCGACAATTGTGACATTCAAAAAGAATGTCAACGTTGAAAAATTCAGCTGCGGGAGTTCAACCCGCGCGGAAGGAATACGGATATCTCAACCCGATTGTATGGCCTGTCAAACAAGCTTTCATGTTAGAGCGTTCGAATAAATTCAACACTATCAAAGATCATACACGGCTAGCTAGCAACTTGAAAAGCCACGAATGGCGTGGATCTAATAGAGCAGACAAGGCATGCTAGGCTGGATGTACCCACGGTTGTGTAGTCCGTGCGTTTCCTACACTTGAACGGATGTCTTTACCTCTTTTTCGTGGCTGCCGCCATGTCCTGCTTCCCTGCTCCACGTTGCGAATGTTGCTCGTGTTTTTTCATTCTCGCCCCTACTACTAGACTACTACTCTACTACTCTAGCTACTAGTAGGCGGTGACAGAGAAAGACAGAGACCAAGAACTGACGTGTGCTAAATATATTCCGCAACAATTTTACTACCTGAAGATAAAATGCGGCTGCCAAATTCAAATTGGCGGTATGTAGCCATGTAGACTACGTACTAGTCTTCGTAACTCCAGTAGTTGTATTTTCGCCAACCACTCTAGCCAGTGGGTGGCCTATGAAAGTTTTATTTGTGTGCTACTAATAAATATTTAGCTTACTATTTTAGAAGTAGGGTACTGAAAATTTGTATAGTCATATCTTAAGTTG
>Ga0100402_1007020_pt1 | contig 10994 bp, 14 predicted proteins | sample CryGeyme20150102_FD_80419 | JGI IMG/M metagenome (GOLD analysis project Ga0100402, IMG submission 80419) | Groundwater microbial communities from Crystal Geyser aquifers in Utah, USA - Crystal Geyser metaG 2015-0102 | ecosystem: Environmental > Aquatic > Deep subsurface > Groundwater | place...
CCCCAACCCCATCCCCAACCCCACCCCCAACCCCAACCCCAACCCCAACCCCAACCCCATTCAAAACTATCTATTTAATTCATATGATATTTGAGAAATCAAGCCATGAAAGGCATATACTCGAGATGACGTATATATAAAAATTCAACAGAAGACATGAAATCATCTCAATATTTGCAATAAGATCAGGGAGTTTTGTAAGGAAGGTCATTCCCCGTCAGGAAAGCATCTAGCATTACAGCGGCTGAAGCGGGCTTATCTTTTGGCACCATGTGCCCAGCTCCTTTTACTGACAAAAAGGTCAGCCCTCTGAGCTTGTACACATTACCTGCCATCTGATCCTCGTGCTTGTGGAGCCCAGGCACCCACCATTATCTCCAAGGCTCAATAGCTCCTAATCCTTGGAGATCCTTCATGAGATGCAGCCACCGAAGAGTTCCGACAATGGGAACATTAGCATCTATATCTCCTGAGTAGATCCACACTCTGAGCCCAGAATTGATGAGATCGGGGTAGAGGGGCAAGCTGGCGTTTTCGTTCATCTGATACTTGTTGGCTACATCATCGCTGCAGAGGTCCCACTTGATAGAATCAACATGGAGATGAACAAACATTTCAGGCTCATTGAAGAAATGCAGTATACCGGCGATGTCCTCACATGATTACTCAGCTTTAACAGTTCTTCTGCTCTGAAGTGCTTTAGGTACATTAGAAATTTTCTGGTGATAGCAAGGTTGATAGATATTGTTGATAACTGTCAGGGTTTCTGCAAATTTGGCATCGATTGTGTTTCTGATTTATTTGCATTGAGATGAGTGGTAGCCCAAAATGCAGGCTCCAGTGAACATGAGATAGTTCCTGTCAGTGATGTAGTCATGATTGTAGAGAAACTCATACTGATAGATGGACATTCCATCTTCTCCAAACATTGATGGCTAGTAACACTCTCGAGGGTCAGTACATCCATTTCCAATCATGATTCCCTTGAAGTTAAGCCTTGTTTCGGTCTCAGGCAATTTATTTTTGTCCAAGATCATTTTAGCCAGATAGGGAATGTATATCCCTGCATAGCTTTAACCTGCGATAAAGAACTCGTTGTTTTTGAGGTTGGGGAATTTCCTATAGAAGTCCATCAAAGCATTGTAGTTGTCAATGGCTACTTGCTCATCACTGTAGGTATTATTAAGGTTGCTTTTGCTGAAGCCGACCTAAATGGTAGATTTATTACTCCTCCTGGACTTTCTATATAAAGCAGATTTGCCTTCTTATTCCAGGCATATTCGTTTATTTTGAAGGTCAATTTGTTAGTTTGCAACACAAAAGGTCCGTTTTCGAGAACCATTCCTACCTCTTCATATTTCTACCTATCAAAGAAGAACAACCTGGGCCTCCGTTCAGCCAAAGAAGCACTGGATCGTTATCAGGGTCACGTTGGGAGTCAAAAAAAACATAATGATAGTCACCAGTGGTGATGTTGAGATAGCCTACTTGACTTGAAAAGTACCCGAATACCAGTTGTGGACTGAGTAATTGGCGATGGGTAAACTAACCTTATCCTCCGAAGGGACTGCCTGTGCAAAACAGGCAAGCCCGAGGACGACAAGTAGAATATTGAGGGTCTTGACCATTATTATAAAAAAGATATATTGTTAGATATTATTATTTGATCTGATGTTGCGCTTCGCTACAAATAAGATGGCCTCCCTCTGCTTTAGGCCCACTGCCAGCTTCGCAGCCGGAGAAGGAGCAGAGTTTCTTGAAATGGTTGAAAAATACTTCGACAAAGCTGGGAAGTACACCAAAATCAGACCCGATCTGCTTAACTTTTACAAAAAAGCTGATAACGTGGTGAAATTTAATCTCACCTTGATCAGAGGTAACTGCTGTTTTATCCAGACGACGAAAGCATCGAAGTCATTCCAGCTTACAGATGTCAACATAAGACACACAAGCTCCCCACCAAAGGAGGAACCCGCTATGCCTAAAACGTCGATATCGCAGAGGTCGAAGCCTTGGCTTGTCTCATGACCCTCAAGTGCACCACCGTCCATCTTCCCTATGGAGGTGCCAAAGGAGGAATTTGCTTTAATCCTCGTAACTACTCCCCCAGTGAAATCGAAAGGCTCACTAAACAGTACGCCCTTAAACTGGCAAAGAAAAACTCAATCGGAGCTGCCATTGATGTTCCCGGACCTGATGTTGGCACTGGCGAAAGAGAGATGAACTGGATGAGGTCCCTCTATCAATCATACTACGGACAAGATGACATAAACGCAGATGCTGTCACCACCGGAAAGGCCCGTAACTTGGGAGGCATCAGCGGAAGAACAGAGTCAACTGGACTGGGAGTCTACTATGCTACGAGACAAATCCTTAACAATGTTTAAATGACTCAGAGGCTAGGAGTTGAACCCGGACTTCGAGGAAAGACTTTCATGGTGCAAGGTTTTGGTAATGTGGGATACTGGGCATCCAGATTTTTCACAAACGAGGGGGCAAAACTCATTGGTGTTGCCGAATTTGACGGTAGTATTTATGATGAAAACGGAATCAACCCTGTTGACTTGCTTCAATACAAGCAAAGATCGAAGACTCATGGTGTCAGAGGTTACCCTGGTGCCAAGTCATTCGATTGTTAGTCAGCTATTTACGAGAAATGTGACTTCTTCATCCCAGCTGCCCTGGAAAAGGCAGTTAATGTTCACAATGCTGACAAATTTCAGACTAGGCTCATCGTCGAGGCAGCTAATGGACCCACCACCCTTTAGGCTGAAGAAATTCTGATCAACCGCGGCATAGCCTTCTTGCCCGACATTCTTTGCAATGCTGGTGGTGTGACTGTAAGCTACTTCGAATGGCTGAAAAACCTTGACCATGTCAGACCTGGAAGAATGCAGCGTAAATGGTAAGAAAAAGCCAAGGACAATCTTTTGGACGTCATTCAGCAAGCAGCTCAAATTCCTTCTGATAAACTTGATAGAAGCCTGCTTCTTGAAGGTGCCAGCGAAAAAGATATTGTTTATGCTGGTTTGGAGTAGATCATGTCAACTGCCACTCAGGAGGTCATCACCACTGCCTTAAGCAAAGACATCGACTTGAGAACAGCTACCTATGTCAACGCCATTAATAAGCTGCATGAATACTACACTGTAGCAGGCATCCACTGATGGATCTCTATTTGATTGTGAACCAATATAACTATCAATATTCATATATCATGCACCATCAATCGAACCCAATGACTTACTGTCTTCTGTGTTGATTCGTTGGCGATCATGCCTTTACCAAAAGTATAATTTGTTGATTAACACTCCAGAAGTAAAGTAAAATAGACCTCCTATTGTGAAGAAAAATGCTAATGTTGATTGTTAATAAGGATCTATCTTTTCTTTGAATTTCATTGTTCCCAGAAAGTACGAAAAGGCCCCAAGAGTCAAAAATGCTTCGATCATTATCCTGGTTGAACTTTTCTTCCATGCATTCCTGATTCCCTTGCCATCTTCATTTATTATCTTGAATAGCTTCCACATTTGTGGAATAATCAAAAAAATTGAGGCTGTTGTGAAGAATTTGATACTCATCTGATGGTTGTCTTTGTCGAAGATGACATTTTGATCGACTAGATAATCCGAGGCCAACAAATAGAAAAAAGTTGACAGACAATTTAGTGTGAAGTTCAAGGCAAATCCGAAGTATCGACAGTTTTTTGCATAATGTTGCCACTCCATGACATCTGCAACCATCCAGACAAAGGAACCAATTCGAAAGAGCCAGCCAGTAATAAGATCTGTATCGAGTATCTCATCAAAATAGGGGAATAGGAAGCTAGATGCTGTCAAGAATATTCCTCCTGCTAAAAATTTGTTGAAGGAGTGGCATAGACGCCAAGCTAATCCTTTTTTGGCAATATCCTTGATTGGTTCCATTTAGTCCTTTTCAATACTGAATAAACAAAATAATTAATATCATAGACAGCCGATATCAAAGAGAATCAGAAAGTTGCATGGTTGTGCTTATCCTCAGGCATAAGGGATGTATTCTGGTCCTTAAAATCACAGAAGTATCGTTTTTGCATGAATATCCCCGAAATCGTAAACATTAATCCTCCGTATGTGAAAAAAGAAGCTCCAGGATATCCGAGTTGGGGGTTAACACTAGCCTGTAAAAAATAGAAGGAACCCACAAAGTATCCAATACCTCCTATTCCGGCCAGAAAATCAACGTAAACACCACTGGGATCAGCTTTAAAAGTATCCTTGACGGACAGATCCGAGTAGTAAAATCCTCTGAACACTTTCAAGGCTTGACTGAACATTACAAAAGAAGAGCCAGCAATGAAGCAATAAAATCCGAAGACAGGCTGGTTGATTTGAGGAAGGAATGACGCTGAACCGATGAGGTAGATGAAGGATCCGATCTAACTGAGAAGAAAATTGATGGCAAAGCCTAAATATCGACAGTCTTTATAGACATAGTGAAGGAACTAGGTCAGATCAGCAAAGACAAAAGTCAACGAACCAATCGTATAGAGCCATGCTGACCATACTGCTGCAGGGAAGTAATGGTTGAGATGGGGAAATAGAAATGCTGACCCTATCAAGAAACCAATTCCTCCAATTGCATAATTTGTGCTGTGCCAGATTTTCCATTTCATCGAGTTATCGATTGTAGATGGAGGAGCCTCCATTTGAATAACCTAACTTAAATAAATTAATTAATACTCATATCAATCATGGTTAGTAATGGCATCTGTCTTGTCGTCAACTGGAAAGCTGTGGGTGTCTCCTGTGTAATCAGACAGCTCAAACAAGTTTCTTTCTTATTTTTTTTTTTTCTTGCTTTTGTATTTTTCGTAAAAGTATATTTTGATAAGATAAAAGGGAGGAACAAAGAAGAAGATTCCTCCTATTGTGAACATAATTGCTATTTCAACAGCAAGTTCTGAAGGCTGAGTGGGTTTCAGGTAAATATAACTTGCCACAAAGAATATTAGTCCTCCTATATCCGCACAGGAAATTGCAATAATCTGACTTTTGCATCGAATGAAGGTTTCCCAGGGAGGCTTGGCCGACTGAGAAAATACCCTAGCTACCTTCCATGTTTCAGCTACACAAATAGCAAAAGATCCTGCTATGAATAGGTCCAGGCCAGCGTCCTCCCCGTTGAGGACTGGATAAAAGTAAACGCACCCAACCACATACATTATGTCACCTACCACATTCAACAGATCGTTGACCACTATTCCAAGGTAGCGATAGTCAGCTTTCAGGTAGTGAATCCATACAGTTCCGTCTGCTGCTAGGAAGTTTGCCGATCCGACCAAGTACATTGTTGTTGACCAGAAGGCAGCATCGAAGTAATTTTGAAAGACAGGGAAGAGGACGAAGGAGCCGACAAGGAACAGCACGCCTCCCACCATATAGTTAATGCTGACCCATAACCGCCAGCTGAGTCGATTGTCTGCTGTTGATCTATGAGTTTTCATTATGACTTTACAGATAAATTCAATCATATCATTAGGATATTAGATCATCAAGACTTATGCTATCTTCTCAGCACGAAAAATATGATTCCTTTTACTTTAAATGTTATCTGTTATTTTATTTTGTCAACCAGTTTCAGCACTTCCGATAATAATTTCTGGAAGCTTTAGGGCTCTACAAATAGTACATCTGAGGTAGTTTGAGACTTTTGATCATATTTAATAAGAATTATTTTGTTTTTTCAGAATCGACTAGAATGCACATCAACCTTTGCATGAAGATGGTTACTTGAAAACTTTAAAGATAAGTACTCGAAAGTAGAATTGACCAAAACATAAAGCCTTAAATATCATAATTTTCTCTATGCTTTTTTGATGCTCTTCTTTCTTTTTTTAAAATTTCTTGAAAGAGACCGCCGAATTATTTCCCTTAGTTCAAAGAAAAATATTTCAAACAGAAGTTGATTAAATAAAATGGAATCCCTAGCTTGCACTCTCCTGTTTCTTTTTTTAATCATGCTTTAGGGGAAAATAAATGGGTATAAATTCAAACTTAATGAAATATCAGAGTTGAGAATGATACTTGAATATATTCCATATCTTTTTTCTTCCCATTGCGTAAGCTAGAGTCATTTTTTGTAATTTTTTATATTGATTTTCCTCTATTTGAAAATGCCTCAACCTGAATGTTTCCAAAAACTGTTTAAATTAATTTTTTTTGAACCATTATGGTTTTTTCTTGAACGAAATTGAACAGCTATTTACTATCTCTTGTGTCGAGCCAAGTGGACAGCAACGTAAGCAAAGTACAATGGTTTTATGATTGCTGAACACAAGTAGTTTGAACACTTTTTGAGAAAGATGATTGCATACAATAGTTCAAAACCTGCAAAAATTCGTTCGGAAACTTGCTTTAGTCAGAGAGAGTACCTGACCCTCGGATCTTTCTCCATAAATTTTTAATAACTGTGTAATGAGTTTTTTTCTACTAGAAATAAATGGTTGGTCTCAAGACACAGGATTTCAATAAAGGCTCAACCTCTAAACCTCTAGGCAACTTACTCTAAACAATCTTGAATGTTTTAAAAAATTTGACAAATGTCTCAAGAAGCATATCAACAAGCATAAGGACTTTACAAACACCGTCATAAAGGATGATCCATATTCAGCTACCTACGGCATTCATTTCACAGGCATATCTGAACATTTCAAAGGCCTTCTTACTCTGACTTACATGAAACATTCTGGGAGGGTTTCTGTATTGTTTCATTTTCTTGACAAAAACGGCTAGTATATAAAGGTTTAAGGAATCCACATGTTTAATCAGTTTTTCAGGAACGTATTTTTAGCAACAGAAGGACTTCGGAATTCTGTAAAGCTTCTACTTAATATTGACAATGGCTGTATTTGTCTTGAACTGTGCTATTTTTCAACCTTAAGATCGAATATAATCGAAGACATGGATCTCAGCCCTTTCTACAAAACCAAAAACATGATCCTAGACATCTACAAAAAGTTTATTTATCCCATTGTCCCTATTTTGTAAAAAGCTTTTAAGCTAAAAATACCAATCGAACGAAAAACCGAACAATAATAACCTTCCAAACTTTTGGTGAATATCTACCGATACTAGCAAATGATGACAGCCAAAGTCAATCTTAACTCAATAGCAACCACCAATATGTCAAGCGAGCAAGCAAAAACACTTCAACTACAACAAAGGGAGGAAAGCACCACCACTTTGTTTGAAAAAAAAGTGCTTATTCATCCTCACTTTATCAAGTCATTTACTTTCTTTGGAGACTATCGTCCTCCCATTGAAATAAAATCTTCAAAAGGAGAACATGAATTCCATATTTCATCTTCAGAAGAAAAGCAACTTGTCAACATCATATCCCTGGAAAACCCTAAAGCCACAGAAACACAGATGAGCACTCACCAAAATATTCTGAATTATATCAAAATTGACCAACCAGATCGCCTGAAGATGCATGCTCTCAGCATGGGAGGATTCTCATATCTTTAGTCTGCAGAAGTTCACTTTTGGTACCTTGATAGCTTTTGCTCTAATAAAGAAACGGATCTGACCCCAAACAAGCTTCAGAAAAAATTCATGGCTCTAAAGAGGGACAGTAGGCCTCAAAATAGTAAAAATTTACATGAATGCAGTATTTTAACATAGATAAGAAATGGATTCAGCAACTATTTTCCCAAATACTATCTTCCCGTCAATTTTCCAGGCTTCAACATACACTAAAATCCTATCCTGATGATGGAGTTGCTACCTGATGGGAACCTGGGAGAACTGATGAGGATGAGAAAAAAGTGTGTGTCACTCTTATCCAAGATGTACCTTCTGCTATCAACAACTATGGGCCTCAGATACTTGTAAAGCTATAAAGTAGTTCACTTGGATGTCAAGCCCAACAATATCATGATAGCTCCAGGTTTGAACGTCAAAATTATTGACTTTGGGTAGGCTTATCATCCTGATGTTTTCAAAAAATAAGGGAAGAATTACAGACCTGGATTCACTTAGCCCTACAGCCCTCCTGAATTTCCTGTTGGGATGAGGCAGGGCTTTACAAACAAAGCTGATGTTTACTCTCTGGGTGTCATGATGTTCGAAGTTCTCTATGGAAAAGTTCCTTTTGAGAAACGGGAGAAGATGTTTTTGGCAAGTGAGAACTGTGACTTGTATGGTGATCCTGTGGTAATAAGAATAATGAATTGGCTGATTAGCCGCTGTGTATCTCGGAATCCAGATCAGCGCCCTGAGCTGGACTGGATTGCCATTATACTAAGGTTAAGTCTTTAGTTAGTGACATGAATCCTCTTGGGAAAAGTAACCTTGATTTTTACTACATGTGTTCTCTTCATCAATTATATACTATCCATATCACTCAATACTGAACCTATTGACTAGCTTCATATTGGTTCAAAAGTTAGCCAGCTAAATCCAGCTATTCCTGTGAAAGCTGATCCTATCGAACTGGAGCCATCTGAGGAGGAACTCTTTGAAGTAAAAGCCCAGAGCTTTTGCTATAAGGAAGAGCCATTAACATTGATAAATAAGCTTTTATTGCTGTGGAGCTTTTTCGAAGGTCAGAGCGAAGATGGTTCATGTTTGAGTGTTCAATCAAGTTACTCATTCTAATCAACGATCTAAAATTTTTATCGGAAAGTCTTTCCTCTTTGGCCAACAGCTGAATAAATTATTTTGCAAGATAGTACTTTCCAGATAAGAAGCACAGAATTAGGGCTGCTGCTTAGTTAGTAGAAAAATTTAAAAACAGTTCAGAAAACAAGTCAGAAGAGGTAGTTGATATGAGTTTTGTCCTTAGCTTTTCGAGACTTTGTTAGGCCACCAATACTCCAATCAAGCTTTAAATAAGACGATACTGAAATACAATATTTTTATTGTTTTTTGTACTCTTGCAAAGCGACAGAAAATGGTTCTAAGCATCTTTCAGGTTCATGAGTTGCCGAAAGATAGGTTCAGGGGAGATCTTATCATTTTGCTCTAAATAATTGAGAAGAGTGTTCACTAGTTCCACATAATATTTCTCAACAAACAAAGAGCCTTAGATAAGCTGATAGAGAGTTCTTGAAGCATTTTTATCACATATCTTTTCAATCACTAGACTCATTAGCTTGTTGATACCCTCAAGAAAATATTCACTATCGTTTTTTAGGAAAAGCTTAATCCATTTAAAAATAGCTTACACTCGAACAGGCGATCTGCTTTCGGCCAACAGCCCTTCTAGCAATTCGCTTGTCCTGTCAATGCTTTTTTTATTGAGCTTCATTTATGGAAAAGCTGTGAGCAGGGCTTCATTGATTCTGGCTGAAATTTTCCTGATTCTTTAAGATTCATCTGACAACATCGTTATGACTACCAGAAGAACTTCCTTCAGCATCCTTGAGTAGATGGGCTCAAGGATAGGCTCAGACTTCTTATGAAGTTCTAAGGTGAAGAATCGAGTAAAGAGCTCCAGCCATTCGAGAGCGTGAAGATTGCTTTAAGAATTGATGTTTTATCTGATGAGGATTATGATCATTTCAAAAATGATCTGAGCAGAGTCAGAGCTTAGTTTGGAAGATATTTTAGCTTGAAGAGCCAGACGTTCTTTGAATACGTGCAAAAATTTCTTCAAACATTCCTCAGCCTTGCTCCTCAAACTTTTACTAGGATCCTCAAGAAGCTGAAACACTTGCCGGAAGAATAGAGGTAAATCAAAGGATATTTCGAATTGAGGTACTTATTCAATGGCCATGAGCCAGTCGAGCATAAACTATTTCGCTAAGGCTCCTCCTGTCTGAAGTCTTTCGGCAAGTATTTGGACAAATTATTCCAAGTTGAGCCCAGCTTGATCGCATTCAGCATCATAAACTATGGTTTTGAGAGCTTGATTCAAGAAGGTAGCTGCTTGCTTTATTTGCCCTGACTCGTCAGCTATTAGTACTGACAACCTTTCAAAAATATCAATAAAAAATTATCTGCCTTGTTAGAGATACTTTGTCAGAAGGTTATAAATAGCTCCGATAGCTGCCAGTTTGACCTTTTCGCTGGCATCCGTAAAGAAAGTCAGTATTGTTTATGTGACGATCTTGAAGTACTTATTGACCTGCCGACTCTCAGCCAAGGAAAAGCCGATCGACTACAAACTTTGAATCACGGCTATTCGATGCTGTTAGTAAGGCATGTATGTTTTGGCTTTATTTAGGAAAAATCCAACCACAGAGTCATATTGCCCACAGACTGAGTCTAATGGTCTTTTACACTCCTAATTCATCATTTCGACAGCCAACTTATTCAGCAAGGTTTCCAGTTCCATTATTCCCTTGGTGCTTCTAGGTTTTTGATGGGCTACTTTTGGATGATGCGTTCGAATATCTGCGCGGGTCTGCTCATGTTGTTTTATTATAGTATCAAAGGTGAAATGTTATAACTCAGGATAAGGAAGTCATAAGAAACGAACTTGTTTCATGCATACTTGAAATCAATTTTCATACTCCGAAGGCCGATGGGTATCTAACTTTGAGTATAGGCAGTTTATTTTTTGTCTTGCGCTACGTACGAGGACACCAAAGTAAAGGATATTTTTCTTTATCAAGCCGTTTTCGCCTCATTAATTCTGTCAGCTCTTGCTTATGAGGAGATCCCATCAACGCTCCCTCATTGATCTCCCTCTCTGACTCAATCTTCTTCTTGATCTTGATGTCGATGACCTTGGGACGATTGACTGGAGGTGTTTTGAAAAAAGAATTACAGAATGTTATATCTTGCTTACAGTATACCTTGAATGTAGGACTCCTGGCTTTGCCCCTGGTTGGTGAGCCGATCCTTTATTCGCTTTTGTATTATCGATTCTGAGGAAGCTTGTTGACCTCTGTCTGTAAAAAAGTGGGAGTCACTCTAATGTCATCAAATTAGTTTGGTAGGGTGACAGCTCTATGACTTTTTATTGGCCTCTCATCTAAAGGAAGGGTATTTTTGTTGAGGAAGAAG